>Ga0074044_10000295_pt1 | contig 49830 bp, 52 predicted proteins | sample BogForMeECP23OM1_FD_94443 | JGI IMG/M metagenome (GOLD analysis project Ga0074044, IMG submission 94443) | Bog forest soil microbial communities from Calvert Island, British Columbia, Canada - Bog Forest MetaG ECP23OM1 | ecosystem: Environmental > Terrestrial > Soil > Wetlands ...
AAACGGGTTTCGCAGCCTGCAGGAAGGTCAACAAGTTCAGTTCGACGTGGTAAAGGGCCCCAAGGGCTGGCAGGCAGAGAACGTCAAAGGCGTCTAGGCCACAACCAAAATTCGGAAAAAGAAAGGCGGCCGGCAAGGCCGCTTTTCTTTTTGCCGATCAATTTGGCGATCAAACTGGATTACTGCGCTGGATTACTGGCCTGCTCCGCCTCGGCGACCGTTCCGTAGAAACGAAAGAAGTTTTCCACCCGCGTGACTTCCAGAGCGTTGTGGATCCGCTGATTCACGCCCACCAGCCCCAGGCTACGTCCATCTTTCTGCCGCGTGACATAGGCTCCGACCAGCGCTCCAATACCGGCGGAATCCGCCAGCGGGACAGCGGTGAAGTCCAGGATGAGAGCGCGCGAGTTGTCGGCGCGCAACTTGGATTGAAAGCCGAATAAATTGAGAAGCGTCAACGGTCCAGAAAGGCGCAGAATGCGGATTCCCTCCTGCGACCCGGGAAGATCTTCGATGTGCAACGGCTGCTCAGCCATGCGAGAAATGTTAACGGCGAATGACCCGGCGAATGTTAAAAACAGGTTAATTCCCGGGGCTCGGGCCTGGCAACGGTAGACTCAATTACAATTCTTGCCTGGATCGCTTGCGCGGTCCGATGTCCTAAGCAAGCCTTCGCAACGCCCCCAGCAACTCCTCAATATTCGGCAACTGGTCAATTGGATAAACCTTAGCAAAAGCGGTTGAGCAGTTGCCGGGCTTCGCCCGGTGGACGGGCGAGGCGCCCGTCCCCACACCAGCCTTTACTCTCCGCCTACGGTTAATCCGTCGATGCGGATCGTCGGCGAGGCTACGCTGCCGCGGAATTCCAGGTCGCTAGCTATCTCGGAAATGTTGCAGAACATGTCTTTGAGGTTGCCGGCTACTGTGATCTCTTCTACGGGATAGGCCAGTTCGCCGTTGACGATCCACAGGCCGGAGGCTCCACGGGAGTAGTCGCCGGTCACCAAGTTTGCGCCGTGACCGAGAAACTCCGTTACATAGAGGCCGTCTTTGATATCCGCGATAATCTGCTTTGGCGTTTTCGTCCCCGGTTCGAGGAAGTAATTTCCCGGCCCGATGCCGGGCGTCCCAGCGAGTCCGCGAGATGCGTTGGCGGTGCTCTCGAGACCCAACTTTTTCGCCGTGTAGGTGTTCAGGAGATACGATTTCAGAATTCCGTTCTCAATCACTACTGTGCGGCGCGTCGGAATGCCTTCACCATCGAAGGGAGTGGTGCCGAAACCGCCGAGCATGGTGCCGTCGTCGATGACGGTGACGTTCGCTCCGGCAATTTTTTCTCCGAGTTTGCCCGCCAGGAACGAGGCTCCGCGATAGATCGAGTCGCCATTCACACCCTCGAAGATGTGTTCGAGCATGGAGCTTGCGACCATCGGATCGAGTACGACCGGCACATGCGCAGTCTTCACCTTGCGGGCGCCGAGGCGTCGCAGCGTGCGGCGCGCCGCTTCTTTTCCGACCTGCTCCGCCGAGTCGAGCTTCGCGAGGCTGCGCCCCACTGAATACCAGTAATCGCGCTGCATGCCCCCCTGCTCGTCCTGCGCGATGGGCACAACCGCGACCGAACAGTACGAGCGCCGGTATTCGCCAACAAAGCCGTGAGAATTCGCCAGCACCTTCTTGCCGGTCGCGGCGTCGAAGGATCCGCCCTCGGAGTTCTTGATGCGGGGATCGGCGTCGAGCGCGGCCTTTTCGGCGCGACGCGCGTACTCGATGCGCTCGGGGCCGGGCAACGAGTAAACGTCTTCGTGATAAAGCTGGAGATCTCCAGAAAGCGAACCGAGTTTGGCGCCTTCGGGAATTCCGGCGTATGGGTCTTCAGAACAGATCTTCGCCAGTTCGAGCGCCGACTTCAACATGCGCTCGATGCCGGCAGCGGAAAAATCGCTCGAATGCGTGCTGGCCGCGCGCTGTCCGAAGAAGACGCGAACGCCTATCGCCCTCGATCCCGACTCCTTCAGGGTCTCGACCTGGCCGAGACGCACCACGGTAGAAAATTCGTCGCCTTCGCGGACGACACACTCGGCCGCCGTAGCGCCGCCCTTCATCGCGCGGCGGACCACGTCGGTGGCCAATTGTCTAAGGTCGATTGCAGATTGTGTTTCGCTGGTTTCTAGTGTTGTTGTCATCACTTTAATGGATTGATTCGGAGATTTTTTTGTGTTGTTCTTCAGGCCGATTTCGGCAATTGCCGGCTCATATCGCAAAGCATATCCGAATGTATATTGAGACCCAGGTTGGTCATGTTGTATAAGTGCTCACTCGCAACCAGCCAGACGATCTCACAAATCTGACGTTCGGAATAATGACGAGCCATGAGGGTAAAGGTCTCCTGATTTACTTTTTTGTCTTTTGTCAGTTCCGATACATAATCCAGCGCCGCACGTTCAGCCTCGCTAAAAAGAGGGCTGGTGCGGTACTGTTCCATTGCGTTGAATTTAGCCTGATTCAGCGATGCTTTGATGGCCAATGATCGGCCAATATCCACGCAGAAAGAGCAGACATTCATACGTGCCACGTGCTCACGAATAAGCAGCGCCATTTCTCGAGACAATGACAATTTTTCGTCCAGTTTGCCAATTTTTGTATAGAACATCCCGAATGCAAGGGGCAGGCGCACGGAAAAAACTTTCAGCGGCGTCAACACTTTGCCAAATTGCCGGCCAGTGAAGTGATAGGCCAGCTTCATCATTACGCCACGCGGTTTTTCAACTGGAGAAAGAAAGGTTCCCATTTCTTTATTCATTCTGACTACTGCATGAATCCCCCGCCCTCGCGCTTCGCAGTCCCCCCGACGGTCATCCGGTCAATCTTAATAGTCGGGATCCCCACGCCGACCGGGACCGCCTGCCCATCTTTTCCGCACGTCCCGACGCCCTCATCAAGCTTTAAGTCATTGCCTACCATCGAAACCCGCGTCAGCACATCGGGGCCGTTGCCGATCAGGGTTGCGCCTCTGATCGGGGCGGTGATCTGTCCGTTTTCGATGAGATACGCTTCCGATGCCGAGAAGACAAATTTGCCGTTGGTGATGTCGACCTGTCCGCCGCCGAAGTTCACCGCGTATACGCCATTCTTTACGGAACGAATAATGTCGCCGGGATCGTCTTGCCCCGCCAGCATGTAAGTGTTCGTCATGCGCGGCATGGGAATGTGCTCGTAGCTCTCGCGGCGTCCGTTGCCGGTATCGGCCAGGCCCATGAGCTTCGAAGAAAGTTTGTCGCTGAGATATCCTTTCAGGATTCCGTTCTCGATCAGCACGGTTTCCTGCGTCGGTTGGCCTTCGTCGTCCACGTTCAAGGAGCCGCGACGCCACGGCATCGTGCCGTTGTCGACCACCGTGCACTTTTCGCTGGCTACTCGTTTACCGATCAGGCCGGCGAATGCCGAGGTCTTCTTGCGATTGAAGTCGGCTTCCAAGCCGTGGCCTACGGCCTCGTGCAGCAGAACGCCAGGCCATCCCGGGCCGAGCACAACTTCCATGTCTCCCGCCGGAGCCTCGCGCGCATCCAGTTGCAGAATCGCTTGGCGCGCAGCTTCTTTCGCAAAAAACTCGGGAGTTTTGTCGCCGAAAAAGAAGTCGAGCGCAACCCGTCCGCCGCCGCCCGAAGTGCCGCGGCCCGAACTTACATCGGTCTTTGCGATGCAGGAGACATTCACGCGCGCCAGCGGCTGCGAGTCTTCCGCGAACGTGCCGTCGGAGCCTACCACCAGGATGGTCCGCAGTTCGTCGGCATAGCTGGCTCGTACTTCCTTGATGCGCGGATCGTATCCGCGAGCAGTTTGGTCGGCGCGCATCAGTAGCTCAACCTTGGCGGTAATATCCGCGTCGACCGAAGGCAATGCCACGGGATACAAGCTGCGGGCAGGCTTCTGTTGGAATCCGGCAACCGTCGTTTTGGATGGCGCGCTTGCAATCAGAGCCGCGGTGCGGGCGGCATGAAGAATTCGCTGCGGAGAAAGATCGTCGGTGTAGGCATAGCCGGTGCGCTCTCCAGAGACGACGCGCACGCCGCAGCCCGCCGAAATCCCCTGCGAAGCCGATTTCACCAGCGACTCATCCACCATCAGCGAGGTGGAGGTCAAATATTCGAAATAAAGGTCGGCATAATCGCCGCCCGCCGAAAGCGCAGCGGTCAGATAAGTTTCAAGATCTCGGTTCGTAAGTCCGTAATGCTCGAAGAAGAAGCGTTCCTGGTTGGCAGTCACCATATTTTGATGCCCTTGACTTTGCAAACGACTCGCAGCTGATAGCCTCTAAAGGGTGTCTGATTTCGAAAAACTTGCGGCATCGCTAAAGCGATGCCCTGATACGAACCCGCATGAACCGCTTCTTGCATTATCCCATGAGCTGAGGGCCATCAGGATCAGGAGCAAGATTACGGAAGTGAGGCCGCGCCGCGCGGAGCGAAACCAAACAATTTCTCGGTCCAGCGATCACTGACGGCGGCTCTGGCGGGGCGAATAATTCTGATCATAGTTCCGATCATAGTTTCCGATATATGACCCCAGACTCGCTCAGCCAGATGCTCTCCGACTTTCTCAACGGCGCACGCGCCGCCGTGGTGGTGGAAGACGGCGCCATCGCATTCGATCTGGCGGACTCGAAGTATTCGATTTCTGGCGAGTACAACAAATGCCTGCTGCATTTGTGGTCGAGCGAGCGGAATTTTGTGCGGCGTGTGCTGGACGCGGAAGTAAAGACCACCACGCTCCGGTTACAAGTGCAGCGCATGGGTCAGAACCGTCCCACCCGGCTTGACTTCTGCCGCGATCGCGATCAGCGCTCACCCGCCGCGCGACGGGCGGCGCGCGTCGCCTACGAACCTCGCCTGCGCCGGGCGCTCGAAAGAAGTTTTCCCGGCTGGACGGTGGTCCGGCTTACCACCAGCATGGATCTCGAACATTCCTTCGGTCCGGCCTACCTTCGCGGCTGGCTGCGCCAGGGACAGCGCGCGCGCGCCGTCGTGGGAGTGAACGACCAGGAAACACAATCGACCGTCGATGGCGCGCTGACCTGCGGAATTCTTTGGCTGGAAGCGTGTCGCCTGGCCCAGCAGGAACGTCGCGTGGTCGAAGGGCTGGCGATGGTTGTGCCGAAAAGCATGGGCACTCTCACCCGGCAGCGGATGGCGCATCTGCATCCCACGGCGTCGAAATGGCACTTGTATGAATTCGACCAGCGGGAGGATGCACTCACACCGGTGGATATCGGCGATCGCGGCAATCTGGCAACCCGGCTGGTGCATTCTATCGATGAATGCCTGGCGCGCGAACGCTTTATCGGATCGATTGCACGCATTCGGGGCATTCTGCCGCAAGCGGAAGTCGTAGTGCTCTCGCCCGCGTCGATTTCATTCCGGCGGCATGGCCTCGAATTTGCCCAGGCGCGGATTGCGCACGACCCGCGAAGTTTTCAGAGCAACGAGGAAATCGCTTTCGGTGTGGGCCCCGAAGAACGCATTCTTAACTCGGAAAACGAAACGCAGTTTGCCGACCTGGTGCGGCTGGCGGCGGTTGTCCGTCGCAAGGACGGTCCCAAGAACCACGCGTTGTGGCGAATGCATCCCGAGCGCTGGCTGGAATCGCTGGTCGCCGGCAACATCGCGGGGCTCGACGGGCGGCTGCGGCCGGAATTTGTCTATGCCCAAGTGCCTGCGTTCGCCGCGGCTGATCGAGCCATGATTGACATTCTGGCCACAACTCGCGAGGCCAGACTGGCCGTCATCGAACTCAAAGCCGACGAGGATATTCACCTTCCTCTGCAGGGCGAGGATTACTGGTCGCGGGTCGCCTGGCACCAGAGCCGCGGAGAGTTTGCGCAATTCGGTTATTTTCCCGGACAAGAAATCTCGCCGCAAACGCCTCTTCTCATGCTGGTCGCGCCCGCTCTGCACGTGCATCCCACCACCGACACGATTCTGCGTTATCTTTCGCCCGAGATCGATTGGGAAGTACTGGGAATTGACGAGCGCTGGCGGGACGAGATCAGGGTTGTTTTCCGCAAGAGGCCGGCACGCGGGCCAGCTTTAACGAATTCAGGTTTAGCGATTCCGGCGTGATCCGGTCATCCAATTCAGATTCCGATGCTCTTCCGCAGCATTACCAGTTGTCCGAGGTGATACGCATTGTGGTCGGCCACCAGCAGCGCCTCGCGTAGAATCGTTTGCCCATCCCCCCACGGGATTCGCGCATGGAGATCGACTCTGCGGTCGGCGACGAGCCGCTCCATCGTTCGTAGGTCCTTCTTGAATGCGGCGATACTTGCCTTCCATGCCTTCTCATTTGCGGGCGCTTCCGACGCAGGCCAGTATCCTTCGGGCCATGCTGGGGAGACATGCTTCGAGTTGCGGCTGAACTCCAGGATGTCCCACTGGGCGAGGCGCATGTGCTCAAGGAGCATCCAAGCGGTGTGAGGGAAGTTCGCGACTTTGGCTCCGCCGAGTTGCTCGGGCCAGTCGCCCATGGCATCGTCGAAGCTGACGTGTGCGCCGCCGCCTTTCAGCAAGTAGAGCAACTGGTCGCGGAGTAATTTGTCTCCCAGATCGGATGGCTTGACCGTCTTGAGAGTGCGCTTTTTGCTGGAACTTTTCTTCTTCATGGTTCCCCTTCCTGCTTAGATTGGACGGAAACCGCCGGCGTTGCAACCGGTGAAGTCTCTGGCGCTTCGCCTTTGTAAACCCGTCCGATACCCCGCACCAGTCGCCGCATCGGCAACTCTCCCCTGGCATCGGCAAAGAAAATCTCGCCCGCCCTAGTTCCGCGGTAGCACCAGCGCTTCAAAATCGCCAATTGCTCCATGCGCTCGATCGCTCTGTTTGGCTTAGCCGCAGGGAATGCGGCCAGCGCGGCCTGGACGCGGGCTTCCATGGAGTGTGATTTGGTGTGTTCCGCGCCCGAAATCGGAAACTCCAGCGGCCCCGCGATCGTGCCCGCGTCGACGCGGAACAATGCGACGCACTCCGGTTGCCGCGACTGCTGCACGATTACGGCATGCAACTGGTCAATCCGGTGGACGAACTCCGGCAATTGCTGCAGCACGGGAATGAGTTTGCCGATCCGGGCATGAATGGCGGCGGCCGTCTCGAATTCCATTTTCGCCGAGGCGTCATCGCGCTCCGCTGTCAGTTGCCGCTTTAGCGATTCGCCGCGAGAGTCCAGAAAGTCTTCGACCCGCACAACCTCGGTGCGGTACTCGTCATCGGTACAGCCGCGAAAACAGGGCGCCAAACACATTTTCATCTCGGAATAAACGCAACCGGGAAATTTCGGGTCGGGATGCAGGTCTTCCACGCAGCGCCGCATCTTGAAAAAGTCGAGCGCGTCATTCATAAACTTTTCCGCCGCCACCCGCGAAGAGAACGGTCCGTAGTAGACATTCTTTCCGGAAATCCGTCCCACCCGCGCCGTGATCGAGGCGCGGGGAAATTCGTTTTCCAGATGCAGTTTGACGAGGGGTGCGAAGCGCAGCCGTAGGCGATTCGAGTAGGTCTTGGAAAACGCGGCGCGCAGCACTTGGTAGAGCACGAATCCCGATTCGAAGTCGGAGCCGGTCAGCGTGTATTCGATCCAGCGGACGCGATGGCGCAGGTTGAGGCGTTTCGTGCGCTCTTCCGGAAGCGACAGTAGCCGTTGCAGCCGCCGACGAAGATTGGCTGTCTTACTGACGTAAGGTTCGGAATTCGCGTCCTCGCCACGCAATAGAAACACGGCCGGAGCGGCGGCCACGGCGGCGAAGACTTCGGCGTCAGCTTCCGGCCGGAACTCGAGGCGTTCGGTCAGCACGGTGTGATTTTAGATGAGGGCAGAGCCTCATCCGAAGCTCGCGCTCTTAAACTTCTTCCGGAAGTCCGGCCCGTCCATCTCCACGATGCGGCACATTTCGTGAAGGCGGGAACGCATACGCTCGCCGATACGGTCCCCCAAGGTTTCTTCGCGAGCGGCTGCCCGCGCTGGCGACAACGACACCGATGATGACCGAGCGACACTCGCAGCTGGCTCGTCCGCAAAATTCGTGGTGATGATCGTCGTTCGATTGTCGTTGTATCGCGTGTTGAGGATCAGGCTGACCGTGTCCCACACCCACTCGCTCGGCTTCACGGCGCCGAGTTCGTCGAGCAACAACACCTCGGCTTCAAACACCGGCCGCAGCACCTGAAGTTCGGTCGCCTGAACAGAATCGTTGTAGGAGTTCTGAATCTGTTTCAGCAGTTCGCGGTAGTCGCAAAAAAGGCAGGCGCTTCCACTGGAAGCAATGAGTTCCTTAAGGATGCCCACCGCGAGATGGGTCTTGCCGGTCCCGATGCCGCCGACCAGCAGTAGACCTCTGCCGTCTCGCGGATCAAACTCCTGCACGAAGCGCGACGCGCTGATATGGTCGAGCTCAACCGAGCGATCGGCTCCCGGGAAATCGGTTGTAAAGTTCGACAGCTCGCAATGCTCGTATCTCTTCGGAATTCGCGCCGCCGCGATCATGGCTCCGCCGCGCGCCCGCAACTGGCAATCGCAACGTGTGACCCCGCTCTCCGGGCCTCCCGGCACTGGTTTCCATCCTGACCCCGCGCACAGGGGGCAAACTTCGGCTGCTGTTTTCATAGCTAATCGTTAGATGTGTAATTAAACTCTGCACCCGAATCCGCCTGCGCGGCAAGCCGAAACCGGTCCCTCTCTGTGCACATCCTGTGGAGACGAGAGGCGGGCTGTGGAGAAACAAGGTGTCAAGACCGGCAACTGGCAAGTGTTTCCGCTTGACATTCTCGTTGTAGAGAGGAAAATTGCCATCGGTGCTCGCGCCTTGAGCTTTCTGGCCTGGCTGATGCGCGGACATCGAAATGAGTAGGGTCAGGAGGAGCATGAACAAAGCTGATCTGGTTGACCGGATCGCCGGAGCCTGCGGGATTTCCAAGGCGCAGGCGACGACCGCGATCGACACCACCGTGGACAGCGTCACCGCTGCCCTTCGCAAAGGGGACCGGGTAGCCTTGATCGGATTCGGCACGTTCTCCGTCTCGCAGCGCAAGGCCCGCAATGGCCGAAACCCGCAGACGGGTGCCACCATCAAGATAGCTGCTCGTAGAGTCGCCAAATTCACTCCGGGAAACGAACTCAAGAAAGTAGTCAATAAAGGTAAGTAAGGGCCCCAGAATTCTTGGATATGAGCGAGACGGCAGGGGGTCGGCCCTGCCGTTTTGTTATCAGGCCGCGGGTTGTCTGGTTTCAGGTCTAAAGGTTCCCTGAGACCTAAGACCTGACACCTGGGTTGCTGAATCTTTCCTAACTCCTGTAAAATCTAATGTCTGGAATCGAGGTCTAGGAATCGACATGAAAGCAGCTATCCATCCCAATTACAGCGAGATCCGTGTACATTGCGCCTGCGGAAACACATTTATCACTCGCTCCACCCATAAGGGCGACATCGGCGTAGAAATCTGTGCCGCCTGCCATCCCTTCTTTACCGGCAAGCAGAAGCTTATGGACACCGCTGGCCGGGTGGAGCGCTTCCGTCGCAAGTACGCCAAGAGCGACGCTGGCAAAGCGGAAGCCGCTGCGAAGCAATAAGTCCCGCTGAAACGCGCATTCTTAAAAGCCTCCCTTAACGCGGGAGGCTTTACTTTTGTGTGGGGACGGCGTCTCGCCCGTCCAAGCCGGGCGCAGCTCGGCAGACTGCCTGTGTTCACGGCGACTCTGGATTCGCTATAGCTTCGCCAAGAAAAGAAAGTAAAATCAGTGTGTGCAGAAGTTCTGGGACAACACGGATGCAGTGGCGGATCGGGCGAGCGAGACGCCCGTCACCACACGACTTGTCCCCACACCGGCTCGGGTGTTTCCTACGAGCCTGAAGATAGGAAACGTCCGCATCGCTCCGGCGACCGTGCTCGCGCCCATGGCCGGTGTCACCGACACCGTCTTCCGCCGCTTCATTAAGAACCTTGGCGGATGCGGCCTGATCATGACCGAGTTCACTTCGGCCGATGGCGTACTGCGCGACCAGCGGGTCCGTGGACGCTACCTTCACTTCTACGAAGACGAACACCCGGTCTCGGCCCAGCTCTTCGGCAGCAGTCCCAGTGTGCTGGCCGATGCCGCGCGCCTCGTTGAAGACCTGGGCTTCGATCTAGTCGACCTGAACCTCGGTTGCCCCGCCAAGAAAGTGGTGAAGTGCAACGGCGGCTCCGGCCTGCTGCGCGATCTGCCGCTGATCCAGCAGATTTTCGAAGCGGTGCGCGCCGCCGTGAAGATTCCCTTCACCGTGAAATTCCGCGCGGGATGGAACGACGACGAAATCGTCTGCGTCGAACTGGCGCGCATGGCCGAAAGCTGCGGCCTCGGCGCAGTTGCGCTGCATGCCCGCACGCGCGAGCAAGGCTACGGCGGAAACGCGCGTTGGGAATGGATCGCCTCCGTCAAGCAGGCAGTCAAGATTCCGGTGATAGGCAATGGCGACATCCGCTCGCCCGAAGATGCCTGCGCCATCGTCGCGCAAACCGGGTGCGATGCGGTGATGATCGGCAGGATGGCTCCGGCGAATCCGTGGATTTTCCGCCAGATCGAGCAGTATGTCAGCCGAGCTTCGTCCCACGTAGGGGCGGACGCATTCGTCCGCCCTGCGGAGCGGAGCTCCGCAGCCTCTGGCGGGCTTGCGCTCGCTGGCCCGGACGAATGCGTCCGGGCCTACGCGAGCGGGGGCAAATCCTACGACGAACCGACCGAAGCCGACCGCTACCAGATGATCCGCACCTACTTTCAGATGCTGCTGGAAGAGGAAATGCCCGGATCGGAAGGCAAGATGAAGCAGTTCGCGTCGTGGTTCACGCACGGCGTTCCCGGAGGCGCGGCGCTCAGGAAGGCGATCTACGAGGCTAAGAGCGGAGCGGAGATACTGGCAAGGGTGGACGAGTTCTTCGCGGCGAGGCTGGCAACACTGAGCACATAGGGACGGACGCCCTCGTCCGTCCAGGTGCACAAAGCGCCTCAGATGCCGGTGAATCCTGCGGCGGGATTTCGCCCCGCTGGACGGCCGAGGAGGCCGTCCCTACACGGGCGTCTTTAGTGCCAGCCTTCCTCGCTCCCCGCGTTCGACGTACCCCCACGGAGTCTGGTCATCGTGCGTGAACACCGTCAGCCATCTCTCCGGGATCGCCCATGCATAATATTTCTTGCGGCTCTCGATCGTCTGCAGCGGAAACAGGTCAAACGCCATCACCCAGGTCACGTCGAGATGCGCCGACGTCGCAATCAGATCGGAGATGTAGCACGCCTTCTTTCTTTCGTTGCCCCCGCCGCCACTCTCGATGATCACCGCCTGCATATTCGCCGTGTGCCCCGGAAAGACCTTGACCGAGATGCCGGGCGCAAGCTCCAGATCGCCGTTCAGCAGCACCATCTGACCGGTCTCAATTAGCGGATCGTAATTCGGGCTCATGTAGCTGATCGCGTCGCGCTCAAGCTGCAGACGGCCATGTTCCCATTCTTGTTCCTGCACGTAATACTTCGCGTTTGGAAACGTCGCCACCACCTGATCGCCGCGTCGCACCGTGTTCCAGCCACAGTGGTCGAAATGCAGATGCGTGTTAATGACGATGTCGATATCTTCCGGTGCAACGCCGGCGGCGTGCAGGTTGTCGAGCAGCTTGGCTGGCTGCTTGTAGATCTGCACCAATTTATCGGGCAGTTTGTTGCCGATGCCGGTCTCGATCAGGATGTTCTTCTCGCCAGTGCGCACCAGCAGAGAATTGAGACCCGCATCAAGCCGGTTCAGCGCGTCAGGCACGACCTTCTTCGACCACATGGTCTTAGGAACAACGCCGAAAAAAGCTCCGCCATCAAGGAAGTAAGTTCCGTCGGAAACAATTGTAAGTTCCAAGTCGCCAAGAGTTGATCTATGCATAAAACGGCACTTAGCAGTTAGCACTTAGCCAACCCTAAACCCCACAGTGCTAGGGCTAGATGCTAAGTGCTGCTTCCTACTTCAATTCCTTATTCCAGAAATCTTCCATCATGTGGAACAATTGTGTGCGCGTGGCCGACCCGGCAATTCCATGCGTCTTGTCCGGATACACCATCAGCCGGAACTGTTTCCCGAACCGGATCAACGCGTCGGTCATCTGGATTGTATTCTGGAAGTGTACGTTGTCGTCGCTCGTCCCGTGCACCAACAGCAACGACCCGTGCAGACTGCTGGCGGCGCTGACGATCGAATCGTCGTAGGCGCTGGCGTTGTCTTTCGGCAGTCCCATGTAGCGCTCGGTATAAATCGAATCGTAGTCGCGCCAATTGGTGACCGGCGCCACCGAAATTCCTGCCTTGAAGCGGTCGGAGTGCGTCAGCGCGTAGAGTGTCATCGAGCCGCCGTTCGACCATCCCCACATCCCGGTGCGCGAGCGGTCGAGCTGCGGAAACTGCGCGTACAACTGGTCGAGCGCCGTGATCTGGTCTTTCAGCTCGACCGGGCCCGACTGCAGGCGGGTCGCAGCGGAAAATTTCTTTCCGCGATTCGGGGTACCGCGATTATCGACCGAGAAAATCGCGAAGCCTTCGTTTGCCAACATCTGGTGGAACAGCGCGTTAGTTCCACCCCACGCATCCTTCATCGTCTGCCCTGCCGGACCTCCATAAACGTGCACGATCAATGGGATTGGGCTCCTCTGGCTCGCATCCGGATGGCGCGGCAGAATCAGATAGCCATACAACACCGTACCGTCATCCGTTTTGAATTCCACAAGCTTCGGTGCAATCGGGTCGTAATCCGCCACGCTGCGCCCTTCCCAGATCTTCTGGCACGAGCCGCCCGTCGCGCACACCGAAATCCGCGGCGGCGTCAGCGTCGCAGAGTGCGTTTCCACAAAATGCTTGCCGTCATCGGCAAAACTGGCAGCATATTCGCCCTCCTCCGATGACATGCTTTGCATCCCTGAGCCATCCTGCTTCACGGAGAAGATCTTCTCCTGTCGCGGGTCTCCTTTATTCGCGATGAAGAAAACCGTGCCCGATACGTCATCTACACCGCTGATCGCGATTACCTCATAGTCTCCGCTTTCGAGCTGCCGTTCGAGTTTGGCATCGGCCGCCATCGGGTCGTTGGCATTGAAGCTGTAGAGATAAATGTGGGTGTGGCCGTCGCGCCAACTGGTCCACAAAAAGCGGTCGCCAGATTTCAGTATGCGAAAGTCGTCATTGACGTTCACCCACGCATCCGGAGCCGATTCGGTCAGCACCTTGCGCGATCTGCCCGACTTCGCGTCAATGAAGTAGAGGTCCATGACATCCTGCTTGCGATTCAGAACCTCGGCCCAAGCCCAGTCTTCGCGAATCCAGCCGAAACGCGGCACATAGGTGTCATCGTCATCGGTGAGCTTGATCCAGCGCACCTTGCCGCCGTTGCTGCTCACGACTCCGAGGCGCACGCTGGGATTGGGATCTCCCGCCTTGGGATATTTCTCCTGTTCGACCCGGGGATGCGTCGGCAGCCAATCGGTGATGGGATAGGTCGGGACCCGGCTCTCATCCATCTGCAGAAAAATAATTTCGCGCCCTTCCGGCGACCAGAAGAAATTGCTGCGCACTGCTAATTCTTCGGCGTAAACCCAGTCGACTTCGCCGTTCAGAATGTGGTCTTCTTTATCCTTATCCCGGTCCTTGTCTTTCTCTTTCTCGTCGCGCGTGAGCGGACGTTCGCCTTCCTCTCCTGAGACCGGATGGACATAAAGATTATGCTTGCGTACGAAGGCGACCCGCTTGCCGTCCGCCGAAAACTTCGGGTCTCCGCTCGCGTCTGGAGACGAGGTAAGCTGCACCGCCGTTCCCGTATCCTGGCTGTAGTACCAGAGCTGTCCCTGCGCATCGAAGAGCAGGTGTTTGGAATCGGGCGACCACGAGTAGGCGGCGACGTGATACCGCGTCACCCGCTCGATCTCGCGCTCGTCATGCATCTTGCTAACAGGAGGAGCAAGTTGCGGCAGTTTGATCTCACTGACCAATACCTTCTTCTCGCCCGTCACCGCGTCCCCATACCAGAGTTCACCGTGCTCGCCAGCGTCGTCGCGCTGGATGAAAGAGACCCTGGTGCCGTCCGGACTCCACTTGATCGTCTCCGGAGCGCGTCCCGTAACGCCGCCCTCCGCGAAGATCTGTTCGATCGTGAGTTGTTTCGGCGTGACGGTTTGAGCGAGCCCCGCGGAAAGCAGCCCTAACAGGCTAAGAGTGGAGATGAGAAAAAGCTCTTTCACGAACTTGCTCCGATTCAGCATGACGTGTGACCCGAAACCGCGTCGTGTCCCGCAAGTTTCGCGATACAAATCCCAACTGTCATCCTGAGCGAAGCGAAGGAGCTGCTGTCTTTTGCACAGGCAGAAAAACAGGCCCTTCGCTCCGCTCAGAGTGCCAAAACAATTGCTACCGCGACTGTGCCGGACACAACGCTAGCAGTGAAACTCAAAAGTGTACAACTTGGCAGAAGTTCGTGTCAGAAGCCCGCTTTCCCCGCCAGAATTGCCTTCATCTCCACGCGCACTGGATGTTTTGCTTCATACGCCGCGATCTGCGCTTCGTGTCGGAGCGTACGCGCGATGTCGTCCAAACCATTCAGCAGACAGTGACGCGAGAATTCATCCATCGCGAAGGTCGCATTAAATCCTCGCCCGTCTTCTACTCGCAACATTTCGAGATCGACTGTTAGCTGATAATCTTCGATCTCTTTCGAACGGCGCATGATCTCCGTCACCTGATCGTCGTTGAGCCGCACGGTCAGCAGGCCGTTCTTCAGGCTGTTGTTGGCGAAGATATCGGCAAATGACGACGCGATCACAACCCGGAAGCCGAAATCCGCCAGCGCCCAGACAGCATGTTCGCGTGAGGACCCGCAGCCGAAGTTTTTCCCCGCCACCAGGATCGACGCGTTCTGATAGCGCGGCGCATCCAGCACAAAATCGCCGATCCTTTTTGCGCGCTCTTTTCGGTCTCCCGAGAAGCGCCAATCGTAGAACAGGAATTCGCCGAATCCCGTGCGCTCGATGCGCTTCAAAAACTGCTTGGGAATGATCTGATCGGTGTCCACATTCACCTTATCGAGCGGGACAACGATGCCGGTGTGCTTGCGAAACGGTTGCATAACTCTCCACTCAGTGCTTTCTGCTCAGTTAAATCGCCAATTCCTTATATCGGTGAAGTGTCCAGCAATGGCCGCCGCCGCCGCCATCATGGGGCTGACCAGGTGCGTGCGCCCTCCGCGCCCCTGCCGTCCCTCGAAATTCCGGTTGCTGGTCGATGCGCAGCGCTCTCCCGGTTGCAGGATGTCGGGATTCATCCCGAGACACATCGAGCATCCCGATTCGCGCCATTCAAACCCGGCATCCAGAAAAATGCGGTGCAATCCTTCCTCTTCCGCCGCGCGCTTGATCGCCTGCGACCCGGGCACCACCATCGCCCGAACCTTAGGATTCACGTGCTGCCCCTTCGCCACGCGCGCCGCCGCCCGCAAGTCTTCGATGCGCGAGTTGGTACACGATCCGATGAACACACGGTCCACGGCGATCGATTCGATCGGCATTCCGGGATTGAGGCCCATGTAGACGAGCGCCTGTTCGGCGGCGCGCCGGTCGGCTTCCTGCGCGAAGCTCTTTAACTCGGGAACGCGCCCGTTCACCGGCACCACCATTCCAGGATTCGTCCCCCAGGTCACGAAGGGCGCGAGCGATGCCGCGTCAATCTCAATCACGCGATCAAATTGCGCTCCGGGATCGCTTGCCAGCGTTCGCCAGTAGGCAACCGCTTCTTCGCAATCTTTTCCTTTCGGCGCAAAGCGTCGGCCGCTTGCATACGAAAAAGTCGTTTCATCCGGGGCGATCAGTCCGGCGCGTGCTCCCGCCTCGATGCTCATGTTGCACAGCGTCATGCGGCCCTCCATCGACAATGCGCGCACCGCGTCGCCAGCGTACTCGATCACGTATCCGGTGGCGCCATCGGTGCCGATTCGTCCAATAATTCCGAGCGCCAGGTCTTTCGCCGTCACGCCCTCCGCCAGCTTTCCGGTGACGTGGATCTGCATTGTCTTCGGTTTCTTCTGCGGCAGACATTGTGTTGCCAGCACGTGCTCCACTTCTGATGTCCCGATGCCAAACGCCAACGATCCGAACGCGCCATGTGTCGAGGTATGGCTGTCGCCGCAGACAATCGTCATCCCCGGCAACGTGACGCCCAGTTCCGGGCCGATGACGTGCACAATGCCCTGCTCGGCCGAGTCCATATCAAACAACGGGACGCCAAACTCGCGGCAATTTTTCTGCAGCGCTTCGATCTGCTTGGCCGCAATCGGATCCGAAATGGGAAGGCCCCGCGGTGTGGTTGGGATATTGTGATCGACGGTTGCCACCGTGCGCAGAGGTTGCCGCACCGTTCTTCCCGAAGCGCGCAACCCATCGAAGGCTTGCGGCGAAGTCACTTCATGTACCAAATGCAAATCGATGTAGAGGAGCACCGACTGCCCTTCGGGAGCGGCGACCACGTGCGCGTCCCAGATTTTCTCGAATAGAGTTCGAGGAGCCATATCTTTAAAGTCTTGCCCAGAGTTTACCTTAACCTCAAGGCCTCGAGCGGCGGGTGGCCGCTTCAGATAAGTCACGCAGATACGCCTCAAGCTCCGTCTTTCCTCCATGTTTCGCCCAATCGGCCGGAGTCCCGTTCCAAATAACATCCCGCAAATCCAGGCGTGCGCCACGCTCCACCAGCAGCCGCACCAGTTTGTCGTATCCTGCGCCAGCAGCCTGATGCAAAGGTGTCGTATGTGAATGGCCGCCGACTGGGTTGTAACGGTTCGGATCTTCGCCCGCATCCAGTAACAATCGAACGATTTCGACGTGGCCAAACTGCGACGCCAGCGCGAGCGCGAGATGGCGGTCGTCGCTGCCTGCAGACGGAAGCAGTTGTTGGAAATCGGCGATTCGGCCTAGAGCGGCTGCGATCGGCAAATCGATCCAGGCCCCGCGCCCGATCAATGCGTTTAGCGCTTCCATCTCGCCGTGCAGAGCCGTTGCTCGTACTGCGCTGTTGGGGTCCGCGCCGCGATCACAGAAAAGATCGATCAACGGAATCTGCACCCGGCATTCGCGCGGTATACTGCCTGTCGCGACGAGCATCAGAGCTTCGTTCAGCGTTGACTGTTCCACACCAGCCTCAATGACGACCTTTCCGATTTCAACGATATTCTTCGGCAGCTTGCCGTGGCGCACGGGATTCTCCGCCACGAATTCCAGCAGCGTCGGATGCTGAAAATAGTTTCCGCCCTCAAAAACCAACCGTTCGCGCGCGAGATGAGGATGCTGCTTCAGATGCTCCCGCAATCCAGCAGCGTCACCGGCGTCGAGCAGTTCCACCGCGCGGCGAAATTCCGGGTCCTCGATTCGCTCATGGTGTGGCAGATTCAGCCGATCGGTGAGCGTCGGTTTTTCGATGTGCCGCTTCAGCCGCGCCCAACTAAGGAAACCGGCTTCGCGCGCGATCGTCAGCTGCGCATCGCTCAGCTTTAACGGAGCGGCAAAGATTTCCGCGTCTGATGCGCGATTGAAACGGGGATGAAACTCTCGGATCCTCTGTGCTGTCGCTGCAACCCGCGCCGCGTGGGCTTTGAGCAGGTCTTTCGCTTGATATTTGAGGTGGTCGAGATTCGGATGGGATGGGAGACGTCTTACCGGCATGACGAACTTCCTTTCGTATGCCCAGATCCGCATGTCGGGCTGAAAGTCAGTTCGTAAAAAGCAGATTGTTACGGCTCAGGTGGACTTCTGTCCTTTCCGCGGACCGGATGCGCCCTTTGCGCTGACATAATCTTACCACCGCAACTCCGCTGTTTCCATTTATCATTGAGGCAGTTTCCCGGAAAACTGAACCGAGGGAAAGGATTGTCCGCATGATCAACGGCAAACGCATTGCCGTGGTGTTCCCGGCTTACAACGCGGAAAAGACGCTGGAAACGACCGTACGGGAATTGCCCGAACTGGTCGATATCCGTATTCTGGTCGACGACCACAGCTCCGATCGCACCGTCGAAATCGCGCATGGGCTCGGCTTGCAGTCCTTCGTCCACAACCGCAATTACGGCTACGGCCGCAATCAGCAGACCTGCTACCGCGAAGCTCTGGCGGCCGGCGCTGACGTCGTCATCATGGTCCATCCCGATTATCAGTACACCCCACTGCTCGTGACCGCGATGGCGAGCATGGTCGCTTATGGCGTCTACGACGTCGTTCTCGGTTCCCGCATCATCGGCGGCACCGCGTTACGCGGGGGCATGCCGCTCTACAAATACATCGCCAATCGCCTGCTTACGGCTTTTGAAAACCTGTTCCTGCGCGTCAAGCTGTCCGAGTATCACACCGGCTACCGCGCCTTCAGCCGCGAGGTACTTACACGGCTTCCGCTGCGGGAAAACAGCGACGATTTCGTTTTCGACAACCAGATGCTTGCCCAATGCGTGTACTTCGGCTTCCGTATCGGCGAAGTTTCCTGCCCGACGAAATATTTTAAGGAAGCCTCCTCCATCAATTTCCGGCGCAGTGTTCGGTACGGCCTCGCAGTTCTGCAAACCACACTTCAGTTCGCGCTGCAGCGCGCCGGAATCGTGCGCAATCCCATCTTCAGCGAAAGAGGGAAGACTCTCGATGCCGGTTCTGAGCCTTACTATGAGGGAGGAGTGCCGACTGCGTCGCAGCGGCATTGAGAGGTCGTCCCGAAATCAACCCTTCCGCGACAGGAAGCCCAGAATCTTGCTGGCCAGTTCATCCGAAAAGCCAAAGCGTGCCTTGGCCCGCGAATAGAGATCGACGGCCTGCTTGTCCAACCAGATCATGCCCGACTTCAGCGGGCCGTCTTCCGGCCGCGGACGATAGTTTGTGGAACGCGTCTTGACCTCGGGGCCCGATTCGGCGGTGTAGTAATACAAGGCCAGGCTCTTGCGAGATTCGCGCTCGGGACAGCGCAGGGGGTCGGGGAACCCGTGGTAGGAAATTTCATCGGTGCGGAAGATCAGCGCTTCATTGAACAACGGCGGTATTTTCACCACACACCGGCGCATGTCGCGATCCCATAGTTCGAGCGCGCCGCCCCATGGCTCCTGCCATTGGGGATTGAGATAGAGAATCAGATTGACCTGTCGCCGCCAATGCTGGTGATAGTGATGATTGCTGAAATCCGTGTGTACGTTCAGGAACCCGCCCGGGCCCGACTGGTGCAGGCCGCCGCCCTCCAGCATATCGTCCGGCAACAGGCTGGGAATCCCCGTCAACTGAGAAAGCCAATGCACAAACGCTTCCGAGTTCAGTTCGTCCACCACTTCGCCCAGCAGCGGCGGGAAAAGAGATCGTTTCGCGAGGCCCAGTTTGTTTTCGTTCTGGTGCTTGTAGCGCGTCCAGGCGTCGGTCGCCATGTCGGGAAACTCGCGGGCCATTTCGGCGGCCACGTCCGGGTCCAGAAATTGCTTGAGGTGCACATGCGGATAGGGCTGGGCTTCCCGAAACTGACGCCGCAGGCTGGGCAGTTGGGCCGACCATTTCGCGTAGGGAAATAGTAGTCGAGTTATCGGGGTTACAATCGGATCCGCCATGCGCCTAAGTTAGTAAGGCTAACACACGCGGTGGACGCCACGCAGGCGATTCAATTGACGCGGCACACGCGCACCGCCGAATTATCGTAAGGACATTCCAGCCCCACCGGATCGCTCTGCTCTACTACAACCCAACTGACGCCGTACTTGTTTCGCAGCCGTTCGAAATCCTCTTTCCCGAAGTGATCAAAATTCTTCTGATCCGCGATCTGTTCGGCCCACTTCACCGAAAGAGGCGGGAACATCGAACAAGCGCCCTTGTCCTTGACCAGGTCTGCCAGCATGCTGCGCTGGGCACGAGCGCGAAATCCATTTTCGTCCTCACCCGGCAGCTCCATGTGCCGTGGATCGAGCGCAAACAGCGCATTCACCGGAGTATTTGTGCGAATCCACTCAAATGCCTGCGCCCACTGGTTGCGCGGCTGCGCCCACGGCCACTCGATGTGCTGGCTTGCGGGAAACACTTGCCGCTGCGCAAAATACATTCCGAAACCGAGCGGGACGAACAACACCAGCCAGCGCCACACATGACGCTGCAGGACGTATTGCCCCAACAATCCACCGCCCGCCACCACCAGCACCATGTAGCACAAGGCCAGGCAGCGCAAGGGCTGCAGGCGCGTCAGAGCCTCGAAGCGAGCCGGAATTCCGAGCCCAATCGCGGCTGCCGACGCCAACAGCACGAACGGCACCATGGCTCGCGAAATCAACTCCAGGTTCTTCATGTCGCGCCGGCGGGCAAAATTTCCGAACCACCAAAACAGCAGCAACGGCCCGACCACCCCCAGCCACTCGTACCACTCCCAGCGCAGGACGAAGTGCGAACGCTGCCGCAGCGCGACCTCGTGATAAGCAGCCGGCGGAGGCTCGAATGTAATGCCGAAGGGAAGCGCGGCCGCGAATCCCAAAAGGCGCGGACGATACCGATCGAGCAAGATGAGCCACGCACAAAATAGAATCGCAAAGCTCGCCATGAATGGATGCATGACGGCGGCAAACGCCAGCCACAGCACCGCCCGCCCGTATCTTCTGCCGGACTCTCGGGGCAGCACTTCCGCCACCGCAAACAGCGCCGAGAACGCCGCCAGGTTCCGCGGATTCAAAAACTGGTCCAGGATGTAAAGCCACGTTCCGGCAATGGGCAGGGTCAGCAAGGCCGCCATGAAAGCGACTGCTGCCCAGCGCGCGGGCTCTTTTTCCGCGCTCTCTCCCTCAAACAAGGCCGCCGCCAGCCGCCAACTGGCCGCCAGCAACAAGAAAATACAGATCAGATGCCACAGCAAAGCGGCCCAGGGCAATGGCAGATGCGTGGCCCGAACCGAAAAAGCGATCAGATTCGGATACAACGTATGCCCGGCATGCTCGCCAAAGAATTCCGAGTTTGCCGGAAACAAGCTGGGATTCAGGATCTTGAGAACACCCGGAAGGTAAATCTCCGAGTCTTCCGCATAGGGATGATAGCCATGGATCAAGAGTGCGACAGCGGTTAGTAGCGACAAGATAGCGATATGTTTGAGGTTCGGGATGTTGGATTCCTTTTCGCGAGTGGTCCAAGAAATTACAACAGAAAACACGCGCGGCAGGAAGTCAGCGCGCATGCACCGGCCCAAACTCGATCCCGACGTTAAGCCACCGCCGGGAAACGAACCACGTAGGAACGGACGCATTCGTCCGTTCAAAGCAAGCGCAAGCTCGCCAGCGGCTGCGGAGCTGCGCTCCGCGAGGACGGACGAATGCGTCCGTCCCTACGTGGCCGGTGAAAGTCTCTAACTATCGTAAAATCATGGGGAAGAAATCGCAGTGCTTTCCGAGCGTGTCATGCCATCGAACTCAACCAACAACCGAGACCGCGCCGTGGTCCTGCTAAGCGGCGGAATGGATTCTTGCGTGTGTGCGGCGCTTGCGGCGCGCGACCACCAGGCAGCTGCCGTCCACATCAGCTACGGGCAGCGCACGGAAGAGCGCGAACGGCGCTGCTTCGAAAGCATCTGCGACCGGCTCGGAATTCGTGACCGGTTGCAGGTACGCAATGAAGCTCTACGCTCGATCGGCGGGTCCGCCCTCACCGATACGAGCATTGCCGTTCCCGAAACGTACGCCACCGGTGCCAGCGCGTCGGTCAGCATTCCCGTCACTTATGTTCCGTTCCGCAACGCGCATTTTCTCGCCGTCGCCGTCAGTTGGGCAGAAGTGCTGGGAGCCGATAAGGTTTACATCGGAGCCGTCGAACCTGATAGTTCCGGGTATCCCGATTGCCGGCCGGAGTATTATCGGGCGTTCAATGAAGTCGTAAAAGCGGGCACCAAAGAAGGAACCATCCGGGTGGTGACGCCGCTGATTGCGATGCACAAAGCCGAGATTGTGCGGCTTGGCCTTGAACTGAATGCCCCGTTCGATTTAACGTGGTCATGCTATCAGCGCGAAGATCACGCCTGCGGTGTCTGCGACAGCTGTGTGCTCCGCCTGCGCGCGTTTCGCGAAGCGGGCGCGGAAGATCCCATTCCGTACGCGGAAGCCGCCGCCCGATTGAACTAGAGGGCGCTTCATCGAGGGTCCTATGAATCGATGGTTCTATAATCAGATGCAATGCCGGGAGGCCAAATTATGAAGAAATATTTCATCCTACTGCTGCTGCTCGTTCTCGCCGTGGGGCTGTCCGCTCCGCTCGCGTTCGCGCAAACCACGGGCTCCGTGAAGGGAGTTTGCAGAGACGCCGACGGAAAGCCGATCGCCCAGGCCGAAGTGGAGTGGACCGGGGTCGAAACCGGCCACAAGTACACCCTCAAAACCAACAACAAGGGCGAGTACTTCTCGCTCGGCATCGTCCCCGGCAAGTACAACGTCAAGCTCAGCAAGGACGGCAAAGAAATCTTTCACCTCAACGGTGTCCCGGTGGGTCTGGACGAAGCGGATCAGGACATCGATCTGAAGAAAGAAAAGGCGACCCAAGCCGCGGGTCAGGGATTGACTCCTGAACAGGCGAAGGCTAAAGAAGAGGCGGCCGCCAAAGCCGCCAATGAAGCGAAAACCGTCGGAACGCTCAACGAAAAACTCAATGCCGCCAAGACAGCTTCCGATGCCGGCGACTACGAGACTGCAATCGCTACCTTGACTGCCGCCAACCAGATCGACAGCAACCGAGATCTCATCTGGTTCAAGCTCGGCGATGCCTACCGCTTGTCGGCGCCCAAGCAGACCGATCCCGCCGAAAAACAGAAGCGCTACGAGTCGGCTGCAGCCGATTACCAGAAAGCAATCGAACTGCGCAACGCCTCTGACGCGGCCCAGAAGGATCCCGACAACAATGTGAAAATCGCAGCCTACTACAACAACCTTGCCGATGTTTATGCGAAGTCCAACAAGGTCGACGATGCCGTGGCCAACTATAACAAGGCGGCCCAATTGGATCCCGCGCCGGCGCACGCCGCCGGATACTTGTTCAACGTGGGCGCCGTTCTCACCAATGCAGGCAGGGTGGATGATGCCATAGTGGCCTTCGATAAGGTGATTGCCACCGATCCGACCAAAGCCGCAGCTTATTACTGGAAGGGCGTGAACCTGATCGGCAAGGCCACGCTCAAGGGCGACAAAATGATCGCGCCTGAAGGTACTGCCGAGGCCTTTCAAAAATATCTTGAACTCGAACCCGACGGTAAGCTCGCACAGCCCGCCAAAGACATGCTGGCGAGCATCGGCGCGACCGTGGAAACCGGCTACGGAAAGAAAAAACCGGCCAAGAAAAACTGAAGCCTCGCCAGATTCGGCCTTCCGGCACACACGGAGAACGCGCGAAGAGCGGCCCTCAGAAGCCGCTCTTCTTTTTTTCTTTAGTCTGTCTTCGGTTACCGAGGTCGTTGACCTAGTTGTCCTTCCACTGATCCGGACATTCGCGCTACATTCATGTCATAGGTTCCCCGGCTGCGCGACGTTTCTCCCCTGTGGCGTCAATGCTGAAAACTGGGAGTGTATTGCAATGGCTGCTCCGGGGAATTCCCCGATTGCGATTGCCTTTGAGGGTATCAGTGGGACAGGCTCGATCCCGACGCCGGTGCTGCTGGGCGGGATGTTGCGCGCTTCCGAGAAGGTTAGCGATCTGATTTTTTCGCCGGGGCGACCGCCCCAGGTCGAGATTCACGGGCAACTCACGGCCGTCGAAATCCCCGGCAGCGGCACCCTCTCAGCGGATGACACGCGCCGCATCGCAGCCGATCTCATCGGCACCAATAAGCAGGCCATCAATACGCTTCGCGAGCAAGGTTCCTGCGACGTTTCCTACGGATTGCCGGGAATGGCGCGCTTCCGGGTCAACGTCTTTATCCAGCGTGGAAGTTGTGCGATTGTGATGCGCGTCATCCCTACCGTCATTCCGACGATCAGTTCGCTCCGTCTGCCAGGGCAATTGGAGGAGGCTGCGAAGGTCCGCAACGGGATCGTTCTGGTAACGGGGGGAACGGGATCGGGCAAGTCTTCGACACTCGCCGCATTGATAGACCACATCAATAGCCAGTACTGCTATCACGTTCTGACGGTCGAAGATCCGATCGAGTTTCTGCACAAGCACAAGAAATCGACGGTGCACCAGCGCGAGTTGCACAGCGATGCGCCGAATTTCACGATGGCGCTGCGGGCGGCGCTGCGCCAGGCGCCGCGCGTGATTATGGTAGGTGAGATCCGCGACCGGGAGACGCTTGAGATTCTTCTGGAAGCCGCGGAAAACGGACACCTCGTTCTATCCAGCATGAACACCGTCGATGCCTCGAAGACGGTGGAGCGCGTCGTCGGCACGTTTCCGGCAGGCGAACAGCAAGCGGTACGTGAACGCCTCGCCAAAACTTTCCGCTACATCATTGCGCAGAGGCTGATCCCGCGCAAAGATGGCGGCGACCGCGTCGCCGTAGTCGAGATTTTGAAATCCAACTCGCGCACTCGCGACTGCGTCGAACAAGGCGAGCGGCCGGGCCGCACGCTGCTGGACGCGATCAAAGCCAGCGAAACCGAAGGCATGCAGCACTTCGATGGCGAGATCGCAAAAATCGTCCGTTCGGGCGTGGTGGATTTGGAAACCGGCCTTTGCTTCGCCAGCAATGCCACGGTACTTGGGCAAGAACTGGCGCGGTAGGGCGGCTGTCACCTTTCAGTTCTCAGTTCTCAGAAAAAGCTCACTCGCGCCGTCTTCTTCAGTTTTCGTAGAGACGGGGGTTGCCCCGTCTGGACCGCGAAAAACTCTGGTTCGCTTAGGATTTTGGGAAAGACCCTGCTTCAGCCGGGCCGCTCAGCGCTAATAAAGACGCGGGCTTTAGCCCCTGAGGGATCGGCGGGGTATGATTCTTGCATGTCCACATTCTCTCCCGGAGTGCCTTCGGCTCGCGTGCTGAGCTTCGAAGCGGCTCGCCACCTGGTTGAGGAACATGCGGTTGGCGTGTGTCCGGGACAGGTAGAGTCGGTCGATCTGATGGCGGGTTTGGGGCGGGTGCTGGCGGAGGGGATTTTGGCGGACCGCGACTTTCCTCCCTTCGCCCGGGCCGCCCGCGATGGATACGCAGTGCGGGCGGCGGACCTGGCGGAGGTTCCGGCGCAGCTTGAGGTAGTGGGCGAGGTGAAGGCGGGAGATTGGCCCGAGCCGGGAGTTTGCTTGGTGGAACGCGGGCAGGCGGTGGGGATCATGACGGGGGCTCCGCTGCCGGCGGGGGCGGACGCGGTGGTGATGGTAGAGCATACTTCGTTGGCAGGCCATCTAGTGGAGGTGCGCCGCCGGGTGGGCGCAGGTGAGAATTTTGTACCGCGTGGCGCGGAAGCGCTTGCGGGCCAACTGCTGCTGGACCGCGGACGGCGGCTGGATCATGCGGGCATCGCGATTGCGGCGTCGGTCGGAAAGAACCGCGTGCAGGTTTTCCGGAAGCCGCGAGTGGCGGTGCTTTCCACCGGCGACGAGGTAGTGGAGATTGACGCGACGCCGGGGCCGGCGCAGATTCGGAATTCGAATTCGTATTCGCTGGCGGCGCAGGTGCAGAATGCGGGTGGTGAAACGGTGCGGCTGGCGATCGCTCCCGATGAACCTGTGCGGCTGCGGGCTCTGATAAAAGAAGGGCTGGCGTGCGATCTCTTGTTGCTGACGGGCGGCGTCTCTATGGGGAAGTACGATCTGGTAGAGCAGGTGCTGGGAGAGTTGAAAGCCGAGTTTTATTTTACAGGAGCGGAAATTCAGCCGGGGAGGCCGGTGGTGTTCGGTTCGTGTGGCGCGGGCGCCCTCGCCCGCGTGTGGACAGAGAATACGCAGCCGGAGCGGGCAGAAGTGTCAGCGCCACACAGGAAATATTTCTTTGGCTTGCCGGGGAATCCGGTATCGACCATGGTGACATTCGAACTGTTTGCCCGGCCGATGATTGAGGCGCTGTCGGGAATGACGCCGCAGCCATTGATCTTCGTAAAGGCGCGGTTGAAATCGGAGATTCGGACAAAGACAGGTTTGAAGCGATTTCTTCCGGCGGTGCTTGCGGGAAAGTTTGAAAATTCGGAGGTGGAGTTGGTGCGGTGGCAGGGGTCGGGCGACGTCGCGGGGCTGGCTCGGGCGAATTGCTATGTGGTGATTCCTCCGGAGCGGGAACGGATTGAGGCGGGAGAATGGGTGCCATTGTTAATGCGGTGAAAAGTGGGGAGTCTGATTCCGGGGCGGGCTCAAGTTGAGTTCGGCTTGGACGGGCGTGGACGCCCATCTCTCCAAGAGCAATGCCTGGGGGAGTACGATAACCTGTGGTGATGGCGAGAAAACTTTCCCACTATGACGCGCAGGGACAGGCCCAAATGGTGGACGTGTCTTCGAAGACACGAACGTTGCGGGAAGCGGAGGCTAGCGCTTTCGTCGTGATGACGCCGGAGGTGTTGCGGGCGCTGCCGGAGAATCCCAAGGGCGATCCGCTGGAAGTGGCGCGGACAGCGGGCATCATGGCGGCGAAGCGGACGGCGGAGTTGATTCCGATGTGCCATCCGGTGGCGCTGTCGCACATTGCTGTGACCCTACGCGTGTGCGAGAATGGCGTTTCCATTACGACAAACGTGAAGACTACGGCGGAGACGGGAGTGGAGATGGAAGCACTGGTCGCGGCCAGCGTAGCAGCGCTGACCGTTTACGACATGTGCAAAGCGCTCGACAAGGGCATCGAGATCCGGGAAGTGGTGCTGGAGCGGAAGTCGGGGGGCAAGAGCGGAGACTACCGTCGAGGCGCGAAGCGGAAATAGTTGGCTTTTTTGTTTTGATCTATGGCGAGCAACGTCAAGATTTTGCTGGTGGACGACAATCCGATGGTGCTGGGAATGCTGCAGCAGGCACTCTCGACGCTGGGTGAGGTGCAGGTTGCGAATGACGCAGCCGATGCGCTGTTGAAAGCGGTCGAAGATGTTCCGGATGTGCTCATCAGCGACTATCGCATGCCGGGCATGGATGGGCGGCAGTTGCTGGAAAAGCTGAAGAGCAGGCCGGCGACGGCGGGGATCGCGGTGATCCTGATGGCGAGTAAGGCCGACATCAGCGAACGATTGTCGGTGCAGGATCCGATTGAAGACTATCTGGAAAAACCTTTCTTCCTGAAGGATGCCACGCACAAAATCAAGCGTGTGGTGGACAGGATCGCACTGGAGAAAATGAGCAAGGCAGCGTCGACCGATGGCGTGTTGCGGGGCAACCTGTCGCAGATGAACGTGATCGACCTGGTGCAATCGCTGGAGATGGGGCGCAAGAGTTGTCTGCTCACGATGACCAATGGTGGGGACAAGTGCGAGATGTATTTCAGCCAGGGGCAAGCCAAACACGCGGTGTATGGTCCGATTGCGGGGGACGAAGCGGTTTTCAAAGTGCTGCGCTGGACGGACGGAAATTTCCAGATTGATTTCAATGGGAAGTCGGCGCTGGAGACGACCACGCTGAATACGCAGGGGCTGCTGATGGAAGGATTGCGGCTGCTGGACGAAGCGCAGCGGGATGCAGCAGCTGAGGGTGAAGATGTCCTCCTCGACACCTGATGCCTTGGCGTCTGATGCTTCGATACCTGATGCTTCGTCACTTGACGCCACGCGGGCGGCGGTGCTGACGGTCAGCGATTCGTGTTCGCGCGGCGAAAAAGTGGATCTCTCCGGTCCGGCGGTGGCGGAAGCGCTGGGTCGGCGCAATTTTCAAGTGGTGGCGCGCAGCGTGGTGGCCGATGAGCGCGCCGCGATTCAGGAAAAACTGATTGAGCTGTGCCGGTCGGCTCGGCTGGTGGTGACCACGGGTGGGACGGGAATTGCTCCGCGCGACGTGACGCCGGAGGCTACGAACGCGGTGTGCGATCGGCTGGTGGAAGGGGTCGCGGAACAGATGCGATTCGAGGGAGTGCGCAAGACGCGCTTTGCGGCGCTGAGCCGCGCGGTGTGCGGAGTGCGGGGGACGAGCCTGATATTGAATTTGCCGGGCAGTCCGGCGGGGGCGGTCGAGTCTCTGGAGGCGGTGATGGATTTGCTGCCCCATGCGCTGGAGCTGATTGCGGGAAAGACGGGCCATGAAGGTCGTTAGTCGCTGGTCGTCAGTCGTTGGCAAAATCATATTCCGCTGCTGACGCGAACTGGGACAGCTGGCGAACGACCATCGACCAACGACCGCTCTTCGCTTCTCGCGTAAACTTACCTACTTGAACAAGATCAAACATTTTGTCCACGCCTACAGCGAGTGGATCAAGCACATTCTCTTGCCTCTGGGGCCGTGGGGGATGCTTGCGTTTGCGGCGGTGGATGGCTCGTTCATGGGGATGCCGCTGGATGCGATTTTTGTTGGCTACGTTTACAACGATCGCTCGCGGTTCCTGATGTATGTGCTGCTGGCCTCGGCCGGGTCGGCGCTCGGAAGCATTGTTCTCTACGTCATCGGGTATACGGGTGGCGAGGTGCTGTTGCGCAAACGGCTCTCGGCGGAGCGCTTCGAGAAGATTCACGAATCCTTCGATCACCACGAATTCTGGGCGCTGATGTTTCCGGCGATGTTGCCGCCGCCTACGCCGTTCAAGATTGTGGTGCTGGCAGCAGCGGCGTTTGAGATGAACTTCGGGCATTTTCTGCTGGCAATTTTTGCCGGACGGTTCGTGCGGTTTCTGATTGAGGCGCTGCTGACGCTCTGGTTTGGTCCGCAGATTGTGACGCTGACAGGCAGCCTTTTCGCGCACCACTTCGTGTGGATTCTGGCGGGAGCGGGAGTGATCGTAGTGGGGTGGCTGATCTGGCGGCGGGCGAAGCGCAGCCGAGCTGCGCTCGGCTTGGACGGGCGGGACGCCCGTCCTCACACGAGCTAGCTCCCCTAGGCGGTCGCGGCTCCTTGCGGCTTGTGGAGTGAGCGGCCTACCACGGCGGCGATTGCGGGCAGTCCGAACATCACTGCGGTGAAGAGCATGTCGCCTGCCAGTCCGCGGCGGAAGAACGGCAGGCCAGCAGCGTAGCAAGTCATTAAGCCGGACAGGGTCTTCGGATACATGTTCCAGCACGCCCAGACGGCGAAATTGCTGACCGCGAAGAAAGAGATGGAACTGGCCAGGGCGGCCCCGCCGACCCGCAGCCAGTTGGAGTTTTCGCGCAGTTGGCTGCCGAGGAAAAGAATCGCGGCATACCACACCCAGGTCACGAAATGGTCCCAGGAGAATTGATAGGAGTACACGAATTTCGTAAGGATAACGTCGGAGGCGGCGAGCAGGGCAAAGGGCACCCAGAGCTGACGTCTGGAACCGCGCGCACCAAAGTAGAGCAGGGCCGCCGCTACTGGAGTGAAATTCCAGGGATGCGGCATGAACGGCATCCGCGATAGCACGGCGAAAATAACAAATAGATAAGCCAGCATGATCACCTCGTTGAGCGTCAACTAGGATTGTTGCGCGGATGAGTGCGGCTGGTCAAGCGATGCCGCTAGCTCCTTCCCAGGTGTCGCCCGGTTTTACCAGTGCATCGGCTATCGATTGGCTTTCCGTTTCGCCGTCCCGCCTGGTCCTTGCGCGTAACGCGATTCGACAAATTGAGCCAGCAACTGCATCGCCCGTCCGACGCGAGCTCGATCTCCGGTGGCGCAGAGGTCGAGGAGCAGACCGCGAGTGGCGGCCAGGAGTAAAGTTGCTTCGGCGGCTTCGAACTCCGATCGGAGACCAGCCTTCTTCGTGAGTTTCTGCCAGTAAGCCAGCGGCGCTTCGAGGACGCCAGGGTAGTCGCGCGGGTTTCGAAGTGCCAGCGCGTACAACTCGAAGAGCAGACGTGCTGCGGGCCGTGTTCGCGGCGCGCTCATCCACCGCCAGAGCCAGCTTAGGAACTCGGATAGAGTGCGCGGTTTCCTCCCGGCCTGAAACCACGCCTGGATGCGCTCATCTTCACGTTCCCTCACGCCCGCAAGGATCTCGCGCATCAATCCTTCCCGCGAGCCGAAGTGGTAGACCAGCATTCGAGCGTTGGTCTTCAGGGCTTTCGCCAGGGGACGAAGGGCGAGGTCGCCGACTCCGTGGGAGAGCACGTAATCGACGGCCTGGTTGCGGAGCCATTCGCGGATACGAGGATTGGCAGGTCTTGCCATGGGGAAAACTCCTTGCCGAATTACTGTAACATATGTTACGTTAATTATGACAATTAGTGAGATCCAGCCATGAGGTTTCACTGCAAAGGAGAACGATATGCGCAAAGGTTCGCTGTTGCTATTGCTGTTTGCGATCAGCCTGCCGGGTCTGGCTCAGCCAGGCAGCGAGCAGGAGAGAAACAAGGCGGTTGCCAGAAGCTTTTTCGAGGAGGTGCTCAGTCAGGGGCAACTCGAAAAGTACGGGGAGTTTCATTCCAAGGACTTCGTGGCCCATGCCGGCGACCGCACTGGAACACTCGAGGAGGATCTGGCCTATGCCCGGGAAGAACGCAAAGCTCTGCCGGACATGACCTTCAAGGTGAACCGGACGGTAGCGGAGAAGGATCTGGTCGCCGTGCATTGGACTGTGAGCGGCACGAACACACAGGCAGGGATGGGGTTCCCGGCAACGGGCAAGAAGATCGCAAGCGACGGGATGACGATCTTCCGCTTCAAAGACGGCAAGATTTGTGAAGAGTGGGGCGTGTTTGACATGCTGACAGTGATGCGGCAGGCCGGTTTGTTGCCTCCCCAGACGGGTCTGTTGTCTCCCGAGAAGTGACGTTTAACTCATTCCCTATTTCTGCCCTGATGCGCAGCTCCCCATGCCGAAGCGTTCCTCGACCACTTGGAGATCTCGGGTCAGGAAGACCGTCGCCCCGAGCATGGCGCGGGCATCGCGTCCAGGATAGTCGTAGCGGAGATCGCGGAAGCGGACCAGGTAGGCGGCGCGGGCGTTGCCGACCGGGGTGTTCGCGGTGACGATCGCCGGATCGTTCTCGAGTTGTTCGGTTTCGGTTATGGGATATTGAGCCCAGCTCAGGTACACGCGTCCGAGGTAGGTCTTCTTGGCGGCTAGAGTGACGGGCGTTTCTTCGGGCTTGTAGCGAATCTGCATTCGGGCTTCGGGATCGACTTCGGGAGACATCGAATCGAGGGTCATCGAATCGACGTCCATGGTGGCGAAGAAAGCGGGAGTTTCTACTACTCCGTACCAGCGGAACGGATTGACCCAGTAGGGATACGCGGAAACTCTGATGGCATCGACTCCCTGATAGTTACGCGACTCTAGGGCGGCTACGGCGCGGCGATGCTCGTAGTCGCGCAGCCCCCAGTAGGCGAATACGGCGATCAGAGCCAGGGTCGCGGCCAGTCTTCCCTTTGGCGCGGAGTCTTTGTTGCGGGCACCGATCTCTTCGTTGATGAGCGAAAACAATGCGGGGAGAATCAGGCCGAGCGTGAGCGCGACGAGGAGGACGGGTTCGACGATAAAGACGATGTCCCAGGAATACCAGCGCTCGGAGAAAGGCCAGAAGGGACGGACTCCGTAGTTGTTGGTGAAGTCGAGGAGAATGTGGCTGAGGCCAGCGAGGCAGGCGTAGGCAAAGAGCAGTCCCCAGCGCGGGGGAAGGTTGGGGTTGCGCGTCTTGCGGCCGCGTAGACGCCAAAGGAGATATACGAATCCGACGACCACGGCGGCTACCAGGGGCACGCCCAGGAAAGAATGAGTGAATCCTCGATGATGATTCAGACCGAACGCTGAACCGCCGAAGCGGCTGAGGACGTCGAGGTCGGCGGCTTCGGCGGCCAGGGTTAAGGTGGCGGTGGCGAGCGCGGTTTTGCGGTTGAGTCCGGCGCGGCCCATGGCGGCGCCGAATAGGAAGTGAGTGACGGGTTCCAAGGGAGCTCAACCCAGTTTAGCTGGATGAAGAGCAATGCTGAAATGAGAAGTTCGATTTTAGAAAAATTAGATTGTGGGCGCGGGAAATGTAGAACTCAGGCTCATTGCGGGCGCAAACCACTCGCTCAGGGGACGCACTGCGCCGCAATCCAGGCACTTCGTCACCCCGAAGTGGGTCGCACAGTTGGGGCAGACGGCCTGAGTCTGGAAAGTGTCGAATGCCTGCCCACACTTGCCGCACTTCCAGAAGTCGCCGATCGGCGGTGCGGTTTTGCACGCCGGACAAGCAAATCCGTCCCGGCGCGGCAACTTTGCGAAGCGCAACAGCGCCTGCGCGTGTCGCAGTCCGCCCCAGCAATTCAACAGCATGAAGACGGCGATCACCCCGAGCCAAGGGGAATGCATCCAGAAGGCGAGACCGATGAAGCCGGCCACGCCCAGGAAGCCGAGGATCATGGCTACCATCAGGCTTCGAGCGCGTCCCAGCACAAACCAGAGCAGTGACCGAAGGATCTGTCCGCCATCCAGGGGATAGACGGGCAGAATGTTGAAAGCGAGAAGCCCCACGTCAATCCACAGGATGGTTCGCACCAGTCGATAGAGATCGGGCATCGCCTGCGCCCACCCAAGTGAGCGGCTCAACAGAACAAGTCCCAGCAAAACTGGGAAGAGCGCCACATTCACCAGCGGTCCGGCGGCGATGCTCCAGAGGGTAGCGCCGGGCCGCGGCGGCGGATCCACATAGGCCACGCCACCGAGGGGCCAGAGCACGATCTGGTTCGCCTGTCCGCCAACTTGCCGACAGGCCAGCGAGTGGCCGAACTCATGAAGCGTCACAATCAGAAACAGCGCCAGATACTCCAGCAAGTTCCAGGTGAGAGAAGAATAACCGCGCGTCCGACCGTTGATTTCGTACGCCGCTACCAGAAACCAGGACCAATGCAAGAACACATCAATTCCCGCGAAACGAAAGAGGCGGATCGACCCTTGGCGAGAACTCGGCATTTGCGATTTATAACACAGCGCTTCGCGGCTGGAAGCTTACCGAAGTATGACGGACTTCCAGAGACTTTCCTTGGTCGACAATGTCGTGGAGTAACGAGACGGGGCAGCCCCGCCTCTACGACGCGATCATGCGGGTACCACCAGAGACAACGCATCGGGAACTATCGTCATGCGGGCGGGGAGGCGGCCTAGGAGTTCGCCATCGGCCTCGACGTAAACGCGCTCTTCTCTATGCCCGTCGCTTTTCTCCGGCAACTGACAGACGACCTCTGAGCAGCTGACCAGATCGATGCCGTCGATGTTCCATTGGCGGCCGAGCAAGGCACCGGCTACGTACTGCAGATAAGCGTTGCGGCTGGCGGTCCGGCACATCACCGCGCGGAGATTGTCGCAGTTGAGCGAAGCTCCAGGAACCAACTCGCGCAGGATGTTTCCGAAGAAGCGGATTCTTACCGCCAAAAGTTCCGTCAGCAAGGCGCGTTGGCGCAGACCGCTTCCGTTAGAATACTCGGCCTCGAAGCGTCGCATTCGATGCGTCGCCCACAAATGCCAGGCTTTGAGGTAGTAGGCGGTCATGCCGGAGCGATTCTTGACGGCAGCCGTCAGCTTGTAGAACAGGTGTGCGTCCACGCCGATTCCGGCGGCGACGGTGAAGTAGCGCGCTGCAGGCTTGCCGTTGAAATCCTCATACTCAATTCGGCCGAGATGAATACGACGAACCTTCCCGTCAACGGCGGCTTGCGCCGCGGCGCTGGGGCGGAGCGGAACAGCCAGGTCGTGGGCGAGAGCATTGGCGGTGCCGAACGGGAGAATGGCGAGCGCGACGGGCGTACCGGCTAATCCCTGAATGACATCGTGGATCGTGCCATCGCCTCCGCAGGCAAAGACGGAGTCGCTGCCGGCCGCCACCGCGCAGCGGGCGTTGTCGGTCGCTTCCTGGCTGGAGCGGCAAACCGTAAGTTCGGTGCGGACGCCGGCCGATTGGATGATGCCAATGGCATGGTTCAGTTCCGCGTCCCGCTTTCTTCCCTGGCGGCCAGAATTGGGATTGAACAGAATGGTGGCTTTGTGCATGCGTCGGCTAGCTCTGCTTTTGAGTTTAGCGCACGCCCCACTCCCACATGCCGAACATGGCCTTCTGTGGAATCGCGTGTCCGGCCTGGCGGGCCAGCATAGCGATCTGTCCGCGATGGTGCGCGTCGTGTGCGATCAGGTAACCGAAGAAACCGGCCACGTCTGGGCGAAAGCCCTTAATGCGGCCATCGCCTTCGAGGGACAACTGGAGAACTTCCCGCAGCGCAGCGCGGCTCAACTCCAGCGCCTTTTTTGCCTGAGCAGGCGTGACTGTGAATCGGTCGAGTTGGGCTGGGATCCTGGCCGTGCTTTTTGCGGCCTTTAACCACATGACCCGGACGTTATGCATGTGGGCAACCACGCCGGCAACGTCGCGGCCCTTCTTTCCCGGAGGCTCGGCACGCCAGGCCTCGGCGGGCAAATTATCCAGAAGGTACTGATTGATGCGGTCGTTGGTGTCGAAGGCCGAGACTAGAGCTTCGGACAGAACAAAAGGCGCGGCAGCTTTTGGGGGCATGGAGTTCTTAATGCGTGCGAGGCATCCTCGGATGCGAGGTTAGCAGGCGATTGCTTCGGTGGCCAAGTTCGTTTTAATCGCGATGGACGCTATCAGAATGCATTCAGAGCACGATTCATGCCACACTTCAACGATGAGGATTTCAAATTGGGACATACCAAGGAATCTAATGAAAACAAGGCTGAGATGGAGTTTCACAATAGCTGCATGCACACTGTTCATGGTCAACATCGCGCTCGCTCAGGAAACGCCAAAACAGGACCGTAGCGCAAGTGTAACTATCGTCACAGCCGGTGATATCTCGGTCACCAGAGCGGCGGACGGCAAGACCGCAGTGTCAATCAACTTCGTTCCAGGCAGAGCGAAATCAGGCGATACGCGAATTACGATTTCAGGCCCGTATTCCTTAGATGTAAACGGAGGCGTGAAGGAGGTGAACGGCCCTCAGGGGGTCGAGCTTCATGTGTTGAGTCATGAGGAATTGCGATTCGAAGCTCCGGAAATCGGTTTGTGGGAACAATCACACAAATTTACCCAAAACTCTGCATGCATGAAGATCCCCAAGTACCCCGGATGTGGCAATCCAGTTTGTGACCAATATGGCCATCCGGGGGATCAGTGTCGCTATAACAGTGGTTCCGGCTGCTCATGCGTGGCCCCTGGCGGCGGTCCATGCTCGGAGACGGCGAACCCTCCGCAATAGAGGAAATTGAACCAAGACTGAGTTTGCGAGGGAGCCGATGCAGGGAACCAAGGAACAACTGGAATCGGCTCGTGGCTGCCATCGCTTCCGCGCTCTCCGTGCAACCGGAGGAATACAGCTACGGTAAGGCTTTGCAGGATGTCAGGGAGGTCAGGAGCTCCTCAGATTGTGGTGCCCTGTCCAGTTCGATCCGTAAAGCACAGAATGCAAGTCCAAAACAAAAACCGGAGCGATTGCATACGGTACCAGCAATGCGGATCGTCCTGCCCGGCGCTCGAAATTCGACTTCCATCAGCTCGCCGGGCTGCAGGTTGACCCCAGCGTAGAGCTCCATGCCCGCGCGGCTTAACTTAGAAACCAACCCGGGCACAACTGTGTTTTTGGCGCCGGGGACAGGAACAAAGACAGGTGTGTGCATACGATATCGGGGGTAGCGGCGAGTGTTGGTCAGGTCCATTTCGAGGTAGTAACGTCAAACACCATCTACTTGAACAAGCCGAAGTGCAGCAGGTATGCCGCAGTGGCCAGACCGATCATGAGCATACCAACCACCTCCGCTACCTTGAGCTTCCAACGCCGCGGCTCGCTGTGCTGCGCCGACGCCGCGCGTAGTTTCTCAATCCAAGCTTGCTCGTATTCGCTCTGACTTGACCGCTGCCCGACGAGAGCTCCGAGGCGGCGGTGATCGTCGGCCGGGAGCGAAACGAAGCGGAAGGGCTGCAACCCATTGGTGACGGGGGGCAGCATCTCTGCACCTCCGAGCACTGCGCCGGCTCCAGTCAGGAATATCAATTTGACCTGCGATCCCTGGACGACGGGCTGAGGGAGCGAAAGCAGACCACCGGTCACGGAAATCACCTGGAGGTTGGCCCCGGTGGTCTGGCCATTTGCAAACCGAAGCACGGCCGGATTCTGGCCCTCGAGATGAGCGCGCGGGAAACGCCACGGCGGGCGGGATTGGGGAGAGCTGCTCATATTAGGCCCCATTATGTGGCGGGAGTGGTTACTAACAGAAGATTACGAATGTGCCAGTCCGGGTGGTTACGAGCTTTGGTTCGCGGCTCTCGTTGGCGGTCTCCACACCTCCACCGGATCACGCGACCACCCGCCCTATCCCGGAAGTGATTGAAAAACAGGCGCTAACAGTTCCCTCAGTTGCGGGGTTAGGTTACGAGAGGCATTTACACCAACCCTCCCGAATGCGGTACAGCAATCGGCGGGGTTACACTCCAAGCATGGCGGAGATGGGACGGATGCTGGTTATGCTGGGCGTGGCCGTGGTGGTGATTGGGGGCGTCGTCATGCTGCTGGGGCGGACGGGGTTGCCGCTTGGACGGCTGCCGGGGGACGTTCTGTATCGGGGCAAGAACACTACCTTCTATTTTCCGCTGGCGAGTTCCATCCTGATTAGTGTCGTGCTTTCTATTGTTCTCTTTCTGATTGGGCGTCTGAAGCGGTAATCGTCCGCCGACGGGCGCTACTGAGCTTCGCTCAGCGGGACGGACGAATGCGTCCGTCCCTACGTTGGGTCTCGGGTAAACTGAAATTTCTCAGCAGAAGCTCTATGGAGATGGCGGACCAACTCGGGTTCCAGTTTCGTCCTCCGGAGCGCCGCACCTGGACGGTGCGGGCGCTGGTGTCCGCAGTCCGATCGCACATCGAGCGCGAGTATTCGGATTGCTGGGTGGAAGGGGAGATTTCTAATCTCCGCATTCCCGATTCCGGGCATTTGTATTTCACGCTTAAGGAAGAGGACGCGCAGATTCGCGTGGTGATGTTCCGCTCGTCGGCGAAGCTGCTGCGGTTTCGGCCGGAGAACGGATTGCACGTTACGGTTCGCGGGCGCATTACCGTGTATGAAGATCGCGGGGAGCTGCAGATCTCCGCTGAATTCATGGAGCCGAAGGGCGCGGGGGCCCTGCAGTTGGCGTTCGAACAATTGAAGGCACGATTGCAGGCGGAAGGATTGTTCGAGGCTTCGCGAAAAAAGGCGATCCCGGCTTTACCCCAACGAATTGGCATTATCACTTCACCGCAGGGCGCGGCGGTGCGGGACATCCTGAACATTCTGGCGCGGCGGCATCACTCGGCGCATGTGCTGATCTATCCGGCGCAGGTGCAGGGAGACGCGGCGCCGGGCGAGGTGATCGCCGGGCTTCGATACTTTCATCAGGACTTGCGTCGCAGCAGTGCGGTCGAAGTCATCATTATTGCTCGTGGCGGAGGCTCGGCCGAAGACCTGGCATGTTTCAATCATGAAGGGCTGGCGCGGGCGGTTGCGGAATCGAAGATTCCGGTGATTTCGGCGATTGGGCACGAGACGGATTTTACGATTGTGGATTTTGTCGCCGACCTGCGGGCGCCTACGCCGTCGGCGGCGGCGGAGCTGGTGATCCGGTCGCGACAGGAGATCGAAGCGCAGGCGGAAGATTTGTACCGGCGGCTGGAGCGCGCGATGCGGTATCGCCTGCTGATGGCGCGTCAGGAACTGACTGAGCGGGCACAGCACGGAGCGTTTGCACGCATGATGGACGGCATCCACCGGCGACAGCAGAAATTGGATGAACAGCGCTTCCGCCTAGAAAAAGCGGAACGTCAAATTCTGGAGCGATGCCATCGGCGCTCCGAAAATATTGCGGCGGCCGTCCGGCACTATGACGCGCGACGGCGGCTAACTGCTATCCGGCAGCAGTTAGCGGCTCAGGTTGCGAACCTGGCCGCGGCCACGCACACGCGGTTACTGGAGTGCCGCGGAGCGCTGGATCGCCAGACCGCGAGCCTGGAGGCGCTTTCGCCGGTGGCGATTCTGAATCGCGGATACGCGCTGGTGTTCGATGCGAAAGGTCGACTGGTGAAGGATGCGGCGCGACTTAAGGCTGGGGATGAACTGTCGGCGCGACTGGCTCGGGGACGAGTTCGTGCTCGCGTGACTGCGACTGAGCGCAGCGAACCATAATCCGGCGGGAATCTGGCGAGGCTGCATTAAAATGAAGGCCAATTCAATTTTCGACGTGAGGGTGGCGTGACGCCGTCGCAGGTCTGGTCGCACATCTCGGCGATCTCGGTCGTTTCGATCTTGGATATCGTTCTGGTCGCGATCCTGATCTACCAGTTTCTCTCGCTGGTACGGGGCACGCGGGCGGCGCCGATGCTGATCGGAGTGGCCACGCTGGGGCTGGCTTTCTATTTCGCCCGGCTGGGGGAATTGCGGACCCTGAACTGGCTGCTCAGCACGTTACTTCCGTACGTTGTTTTCGCGCTCATCGTCGTTTTCCAGTCGGAGATCCGCCACGCGCTGGCCAACCTCGGGAGCCGCATTTCGCTGATGCAGTCATCGCGTTCGGTGGCCGACGTTTACGACGACATTGTTTTGGCAGCCAATCTTTTTTCGCAGAATCAGACGGGCGCACTGATCGTGATCGAGCGCGAGATTGGGCTGCGCACCTACATCGAGAGCGGGGTGGCGCTCGACGCCCGGCTGTCGTACGACCTGCTGGCCACGGTGTTTCGTCCAAGCGCTCCCTTGCATGACGGCGCTGTGATTGTGCAGCGGGACCGAATCGCAGCCGCCGCCTGTTTCCTGCCGCTGTCGATGAATCCTGTGCTCTCGATCCAACTGGGAACGCGGCATCGCGCGGGCATCGGGATCACGGAAGAAACCGACGCGGTCGCGGTCATCATTTCGGAAGAGACAGGCACGATCAGCATGGCGGTGGCGGGGAGCATTGAACGCGAGTTGACGGTGGAGCGTTTGCGAGAGCGGTTGAGCGCTCTGCTGCGCCGCTATGCTCCCATGCCCACGCTGCCGAGTCCGGTGGAAGAAAGTTTTATCGAAGAGGAGCCGCCGAGTTCGCAGCTCTCGCGCAGGCAGGATGCCAGTCTGCGCCCCGGAAAGGACGACTGACGATGCCGGGCTTTGTGCAGCGCAGCTTTTTCCAACGCATTTTCGTTCACAATTTTTGGCTCAAGGTGGTTTCCCTGCTGCTTGCCATCGGCTTGTGGTTGACTCTGGCGCGCAGTCCCATTGCTGAGGTGGAAGTGAGGGTTCCGATTGAGTTCCAGAATCTCCCGGATAAGCTGGAGATCGATTCCGCCAATTACACCGAGGTGCGGATCCGTGTACGCGGACCGGAGCGCGTAATCCATCGCTTGCAGGCGGCGGATGTGCACGCGGAGATTAATCTGGCCACGGTTCGGCCGGGGGAAAGGACTTTCGACTTGAGCAGCTCACAAATCCATGTCCCGCAAGACTTGGAAGTCGTACAGATTATCCCCGCTCAGTTTCACCTCTCCTTTGACGATCGCGCGAAACGGATGATCGAGGTTAGACCGCGTGTAACCGGAACTTTTGCGAGTGGTATGCGAGTGGCGCAGGTAACTGCCGATCCACCGAATGTGATGATCACAGGCCCCCGCCACCGCGTCGAAGCGGAGGAAGCCGCCATCACGGATCCAGTAGACGCGACCGGAGTCATGACGCGGGCTACCTTCGTAACCCACGCCTACGTCACCGATCCCCTGATCCAAGTTGCACACCCCACTTCGATTCGCGTGACGGTTACTATGGAAGGTTCGGGAGACAAGAAACAATAAGGATTGCCGATCGCTTTTCTTCCCGGGACCTTGCATGACGCAAACCAGACAACTCTTCGGTACAGACGGGATCCGTGGCGTGGCGGAAGAATTTCCGCTGACCCGCGACAGTGTTTATTGGATTGGGCGGGCACTCGGACACGATCTGGTGCACGTGAATGCCCGGGCGCGGGTGGTGATTGGGCAGGACACGCGCGTCTCCAGTCGCTGGATCGCCGACCGGTTTGTGCAGGGACTGGCGTCGGTGGGCGTGGAAACGCGCAGCGCGGGCGTGATTACCACGCCGGGCGTCGCGTTCCTGGCGCGTTCGCAGGGGTTCGATGCCGGCGTCGTGATTTCGGCTTCGCACAATCCGTGGACCGATAACGGGATAAAGATCTTTTCCGGCGATGGCTACAAACTGCCGGATGCGCGCGAGTTGGCGATTGAAAAAGAGATTTTCGCACTGCTGCAGGCCGAGGCGGTTCCGGCGCCGGATTCCACTCCAGAGATTGCGAGCGTTCCCGGTGAGGAAAAACTGCGACAAGCCTACGTACGATGGCTCGCGGGTGGCGTTTCTACCGACTTGAGCCGGCTGCGAGTAGCGGTCGATTGCGCCAATGGCGCGGCGACTGCGGAAGCTCCGGAGTTGTTCGGGGCGCTCAAGATCAACACGACGTTTCTGCACTCCGCGCCGGATGGACAGAACATCAACGAGAATTGCGGTGCATTGCATCCGGAAATGGTGGCGGGTTTTGTCGCCGGAAAGCGGGGACGCTTCGATGTGGGCGTCACCTTTGACGGCGATGCGGACCGCGCGCTTTTTTGCGATGCCCAGGGACGAGTGGTAAACGGGGATGCGGTTCTGCTCGTTGCGGCGCGTGAGATGCGGTCGCGCGGCACGCTCGCCAATGCCACGGTGGTGGCGACGACCATGTCGAATATGGGATTGGAGTTGGCGCTCAAACGATCTGGGATTCAGATGCTGCGTGCCAACGTCGGCGATAAGTACGTGCTCGAGGAGATGCAGCGCGTCGGAGCTACGCTCGGCGGCGAACAATCGGGCCACATACTGTTTCGCGACGGGGAGGCGACCACCGGCGACGGACTGCTGACCGCGTTGCGGGTGCTGGAGATCATGGTTCGCACGGGCAAGCCGCTGGCTGACCTGGTGGGCGATCTGAAGGTGTTTCCGCAGACGATCCGGAATGTACGGGTGCGGAATAAAACGTCCTTCGCGGAGATTCCGGCGGTGCAATCGGCGATCGCGGCGGCGGAGCGGGAACTCGACGGCAATGGCCGAGTGGTTGTACGTTACTCCGGCACAGAGGCGCTGGCGCGGGTGATGATTGAAGCGGAGTCGAAGGAACAGATGGATCGGCTCGCAGGATCGATTGTCGAGGCGATTCGGTCGGCGCTGGGCGCATAATAAATTGTCTGATTTCCCGTTTTGCAACTTTCCTTTTCACTTCCCGAAGTACGTCCCTTCGTACGGGCTGGTTATCTTGTGTGCCACGCCGAGTAAGTCGAGAATGAGAATCGGTTCAGAATCAACCGACATAGACGAAGCTCATGAGAATCCTTATTGTGGAAGACGATACGGCACTTTCCAGCTTTATCCGGAAGGGGCTGGAAGCGGAACATCATGCGGTGGATGTGGCCTGCGAGGGGAACCAGGGCCGTTCGATGGCGATGGAGTTCGACTACGATCTGGTGGTGCTTGATCTGAACCTGCCGGGGCTTGACGGATTGTCGGTCCTGAAGAGTTTGCGGCAGCGGAAGGCGAACTTACCGGTGATGATTCTCACCGCGCGCAGCCGGGTCGAAGACCGTGTGCAGTGTCTGGATTCGGGCGCGGACGATTATCTGGTAAAACCCTTTTCGTATCTTGAGTTGTCGGCGCGGGCGCGGGCATTGTTACGGCGCAGCCACCTGCCATCAGAATCGGTGCTCACCGTGCGTGATCTCTGTTTGGATCGCGTGGAACGCAAAGTGGCGCGCGCCGGGCGTCACATTGAATTGACCACTAAGGAATTCGCGCTGCTCGAATACCTGATGCGCAATGCCGGGCGCCGGCTGACTCGGGCGATGATTATCGAACACGTTTGGAACCTGACTTTTGATTCCACGACGAACGTGGTGGATGTTTACATCAACTACCTGCGGCGCAAGGTGGACGACGGCTTCTCGCCGTCTTTGATTCACACGGTGCGCGGGGTGGGGTATCAGATGAGTCCGGAAGGGGCATCGGCACAAGTATGAGCGCGAGTCCGCATTCTTTTTCGAAACTGCCGCGTGGTCCGGACGTGCTCGGCGAATTGCTGCACTCGCTCAGCCAACCGCTCACGGGCTTGCGCTGTTCGCTCGAACTTTCACTCGGACTTCCGCTCGAACATTCACTCGAACTCTCGATCGAGGAGGTCGCGGAGCAGCAGCATGAGAGTGTTGCGGCCGCTCTGCAGCAGGCGGAAAAAGTTATCGGCATGATCCAGTTGATGCGGGAGTATCTTGACGCCGGGCAGCCCGGGCCGGAAGCCTACTCGGCAGCGCTGGCGCCGGCTATGCGGAGTGTGATCGAAGAACTGTCGTCGATTGCGGCGGTACGCGGTGTTCAGTTGCGTCTTGTGGGTAGATGCTCGGCGACCGTGCCGGTGCCGGAGTCGCGTCTGCGGCTGGCATTGCAGTACTTGATTACGACGATAATCGAAGCGCAACCGGCAAGCGGTAAAGTGATGCTGCTGCTGGGGGAGGGCCCGGCGGGAGCGGTGCTGCGGGCGGAAGGCGAACGCGGGTTTCGCGAGCTGGCCGGGGCAACATCGACCTTGCGCAGAGTGAGGCTCGCGATCGCTAGCCGCGTGTTTGAAACCGCAGGAGCATCGCTGGTGCTCGGCGATGGCGGTCCTACTGGAGTCGATCCTGCTGGATTCGTCCTTCGCATCCCGCGCCGGGTGGGCGCTCCTGCGTGACGGTCCCAGCCGCTGCCCAGCCCCTGAAGGGCATCTGATAACGCAGTTCTTGCGGCATAGACAAAGCGATGCCCTGATACGAACCTGTGTTGTCCTGATAAGAACTGAAGTCGCCGTGATATAAAGTGGAGTTCTTCCGCAGCCTGCTGAGGAGTACAATCCAGCCTTTCCGGAGGTTGCGGTGAAGCGCTGGACTATTCTCCTGACTGTTCTGCTGAGTCTGCCGTGGTTGATCTCCGCGGGCTGGGCTCAGAAAAATGCGCCCGCTCCTGCGTCTGTAATCGTGATTCGGGCCGGAGTGCTGATTGATGGCGTGTCGGGTTCCGCTCGTCGGGACCAGATCATCACCATTCGCGGAAATACGATTACCGATGTCGCTGATGCGGGGTCGGCGGGTGCTCTGCCGAGCCTTCCCGCGGGTACGACATTCATCGATCTTTCGCAAGCCACGGTACTTCCTGGGCTGATTGATGCTCACACTCACATTTTCTTGCAGGGTGAAGATCCCGCCGAGGGCGGATACGATATTCAGCTGCTCAAGTATCCACTGGCGTTCCGCGCGGCGCGGGCGACGGTTTCGGCGCGGCGCGCGCTCGAACAGGGGTTTACCACGTTGCGCGATATGGAGACGGAAGGTGCGGGCTACGGCGATGTGGGCATCAAAATGGCGATTGAAGGTGGATACATTCCGGGGCCGCGCTTGTTTGTCTCGACGCGCGCCATCTCGACGACCGGAGGATATCCACTGGAGGGTTACGCGCCGGAGATCGAAGTGCCGAAGGGCGTGCAGATCATTGACGGACCGGTCGAGGCGCGGAAGGCCGCGCGCGAACAGCTTGACCACGGCGCCGACTGGATCAAGGTTTATATGACGCATCGGTCGTGGGTTCGTAACGACGGGGTCGGCAAGAACGGCGAACTGGTATCGCAGCCGACGCTGACGGTAGAGGAACTGCGCGCGATTGTGGACGAGACTCATGGCTGGGGGAAAAAAGTGGCTTGCCACGTTTACAGCGGAGAAGGCATGCAGCGCGCGCTCGATGGCGGCTGCGACTCGCTCGAGCACGGGCTGGTTCTGACCGACGCGCAAATCGCACAGATGATCCGGCAGGGCACATGGCTCTGCCCGACGCTGAGTGTTTACTATGGGGACTGGGCGCCGGCCGATACTCCGGCAGGCCAGCGCGACCGCAAGCGCGCGTCCGAGCACGAGTTGTCGTTTCGCAAGGCGCTTAAGGCGGGAGTGAAGATTGCTTTCGGAACGGACATGGGGGGCATTCCCTGGAGCGAACCGATCGCGCAGGAGTTTCCGCGAATGGTCGAATTCGGCATGACGCCGATGCAGGCGATACAGAGCGCGACTTCGCGGGCGGCAGAGCTACTGGAGATGAAAGGACGACTGGGCGTGATTGCTCCGGGCGCTTACGCCGATGTGGTCGCGGTTTCTGGCGATCCTTTGACGAACATCAAGATCCTTGAAAATGTCGGGTTCGTGATGAAGGACGGCAAGGTATTCAAGAACGAACTTGGGCAGAAGAGGTGAGGTGATGAACATTCTGGAAATGTGTGATCCGGAAGTGGCTAAGGTTCCAGTGGGAGCGACTGCCGAGCAGGCGATCCGGGCAATGCTGGATCGACACGTGGGAGCGGTCGCGGTCACTGACGAAAACCATCGCGTCGCAGGGATTTTCACCGAACGAGATGTGCTGCGCCGGTTGGCGCTGGGCGATCACGACCCGCGAAATGTTTCTGTCCGCGAAGTGATGACGACGCCAGTCGAGATGGCGACCCGGGCCACCACAGCGAGCGAAGCGCTTGCCACCATGGTGGAGCGCCATTACCGGCACTTGCCGATCGTCGACGATGACGGACGGTTGCTGGGGATGCTCTCGATTCGCAACCTGCTACAGGCGCAGATTGACACGCTTACGAGTCAACTGGATCAGGCGCGGTCGGTGGTGCTTTGAGAGTGTGGCGTCACTGGTGCGCGTGCGGACTTTGGGCGGGGTTTTTGCTTGGCGCTGGCGGAGCCTTGGCGATCTTCACATCGAAGCTGACGGGCAACTGCTTTGGGGGGTAACAGGCTGCGTTATCGCAGGCCTGATATTTCAGAGTTCCGCGGACGACATATTTCCCGGGTTGCACGGAGTGCAGTGGACGCACCAGCACATCCACTTCGAAATCTCCGGTGTAGACATTGAGTTTTTCGTCGGGAGCGAAGGCGAAACTCATATCCTGGCCCTCGGGGTAGGTGGTTTTGCCGATGACGATGTCAGTGGTGGCTTCTACCTTGAGCACGGTGGGGATCAGGAACTCCGACTTCGGCTGGTTGGAATTTATGTGGTAACCACTGACGACGCGGAACAAAAGCGGGACGGTCGCTGGCGTGCCCTGCACGACGGTCACGACCGGAGCGGGCGCCATCTTTACGGCAGGACCTTGCGGACCGAGGTCGTCCTGCGCCCGCGACCATGCGGAGAACAGGAGAAGCGCGCTCGCGAGAAGAATTTTCACTGGGCTGCCCCCGCTCTTAGAGTCAGATGCCGACCGTCCAGCCCCTAAAGGGGCGCTTGATTCTGAAGCTTACGGAATCGCTAAGGCGATGCCCGGATACAAACCCACCTCCAGAGTACTCCACGCGCAGGTTAGGTTCGTAGTTACCTCCGAGCCTGTACCGCCTGTCCCTGGCTCATGGCCTTTTTGATGTGGTCGACGAATACGCTGCGGCTCTGCAGGCCGAATTCGCGAGCGATGAGCTTGCCGTCGCGGTCTAAGAAAAAAGTTGTGGGCAGCACACTGACGCCGCCGTAGCTCTGGCCAACGGACTCTTTGCCGATCAGGATGGGGTAGTTGACGCCCATCTCCTTCGCGAATTTGGCGATGTCTTCGGTGCTGGCGTCGTCCATGGCTACGCCCACGATCTGGAATCCTTGCGGGCCGTATTCTTTTTGCAGTTCGACAAACCACGGCATTTCGACCTTGCAGGGCTCGCAATATGTTGCCCAGAAATTGAGCAGGACGGCTTTGCCGCGCAGGTCGGAGAGCTTGAGGTTTTTTCCGTCGAGCGCGGGGAGTTCGAAATCAGGGGCCAAATTGCCCATGAGTTGTCCCTTCGCGGGACCGTTCGCGCGATTCTTGCGGGCTATGCGAATGCCAGCGAATAACATGGCCGCGACAATGGCGGCGATGAGGAACAGAATCAGAGGATTTCTTTTCACTGATAACCTCGGCGGCTAAAGCCGCGCTCAAGAGAATGCAACTACCGCAGCGCTGAAGCGCTGCGCCACCCAAAACATTCGCAGCGTCCTACAGCGCAAAGCGATTTAAGAACGAGAAATAGCCGGAGATGAGTGCGAATCGACCCATTACCAGCAGGATGCCCAATGCGATCAGCAAGCCACCACTTGCTACTTCCACGGCGTGCATGTGGAATTTGAAGCGGTTGTAGAACTTGAGAAAGCGCTCGATGCCGAGCGAAGTCAGCAGGAAAGGCACAGCCAGTCCGGCCGAGTAGATGGCCAGAAGAAAAATTCCTTTCCAGACAGTGTCCTGAGCGGCGGCGAATCCGAGCACGACCGCCAGGATCGGACCGACGCACGGCGTCCAACCAAAGGCGAAAGCAAACCCAATGACAAACGCGCCCCAGGCGGAAGAACTGCCTTTGAGGCTATGCAGACGCGTGTCGGCCAGCAGTGCCTTGATCTGCAAGAGGCCGGTCAGGTGGAGACCGAAAAGAATAATGACCGCTCCGGCGATTCGGGCGAGCAGCGATTTGTACTGTGCAAGGATTTGGCCGACTTCGGTCGAGATCGCGCCCAAGGTGATGAAGACAATGCTGAAGCCGATTATGAACGCGGCTGAATTGAGCATCACCTTGCGGAAGAGCTGGCCTTCCTTCATCTTCAGTTGCTCAACGCCTACGCCGGAGATCAGGGAAACGTATCCGGGCACCAACGGAAGCACGCAAGGCGACAAGAAGGAGATCAGTCCTGCGACGAAGGCGGCGAGCGGTAATGGCAAACTCGTCATATCTGTCTATTCTAGCGACCCGATTGTAGCGACGAAGGCAGAAGTTTCCACCCTAGCCAGCCTCCTATATACAAGATGCTTCGAACGGCGGATTTGTTACAGCATTCCCACGTCCTCCGTTAGATCTTTCATACATTAGACGAGGTCAGCTACTCGTTGTTATCGCGATCAGGGCTTATGTGGACCCGTCGGGGCCGGCGATTGCTTGGATGGCGGTGCCGACACAGCTGGCGCGACGGTCTCGGGCGGAGCTTCAGTCAAGACTTTGCGGATAAATCCGGAGGGCACGGTTGCGGTGAGAATCGCGCGATCTCCTGCCTGTTCGACTTTGAGGCTCTCGAAGAACGTCTTTACATCGGGATCTGTACCATGTGCGCCGACGTTGCCTTCGGCGGCACGAAAGAGGCTTAGAAACGCGGCGATCTTTTCGGTGATGGCCTGGGCGTCAGCGTCGCTGTCAGTGAACGCTTCCGCTCGCAGGTGAAGAGCACGGAGATACCGGGCGGAAATCACGGCGACTGTGGGCTTCGGAAACAGGAGGCTCCAACCGCCCAGTCCGCCGAGGGAGCTCATTTCGGGCCGCACGCGCAGAATCGCAAAAGACAGGCTCGCCAGAGGAACTCGTCGATAGAACCTTCGCAGCAACCATGGTCCGCCAAATGGCGAAGCCAGTTTGCGGGAGCGGTTGAGCATGCCGCGAATCACGTCCGGGTCGGGATGGTTCGAAACCGCGACGCTGTCATACGAGAGAATGACAACCCGAACCGTACGGCCTTCGATGGGGACGTTGTAGATGTCAAAACCGCGGTAATCGTCAATAGAAGACGATATCTTCTTGAGGTACGCAGTCAGCCGGCCGGAGTCGATCTTGCCGACGAAGACTTCTGAGAAGCGCGGTTCTGAAGCCGAGCCAGCGGTTCCACCTCCCCACTTCTGCGGATAGTGGATGGCGAAGGCAGCCTGGTCGAGATCGCGCTCGAACTGAAAGCCCGTCTCCTCGACAAACTTCTGGTATTCGGGCTCGCGGGAAACCGGCGGCAGTGGACCGGTGGCGTTGAATGTCCGAATCCATTTTAGATTGATGTAGAAGAACCCGTCCGCTCCCGGGAGCAGGCGGGCCGCTTCCGGCGGAGCGTGCTTGCGCAGGGTCACGATCAACGCTACGGCGGCCACAATCAGCAAAACGGCCAGGGCGATGAGGAGGCGACGTCGGGTGCGCATCGAATTCGGCGGGTGCTCGGCTCATCCGCTATGAAACAGCGGGTGAGAGTGCTAATGATAGCACTGGGTTCTGGCGGCGGTTGGGTTTGCAAGGCCTGCCCGCGGCACAAGGGAGCTCACTGGGGCTTGGGCGCGCCCCCCGGTTGCACGTGAAATGCCCTTGTGATAACGTAAATAATTGTCCCGGACTTCAGGAAGGGATCGGGGAAGTATTGTGTCCGAAAGGACTTGCTTCCACCTGCTGGCGTAGCTCAGTCGGTAGAGCATCTGATTTGTAATCAGAGGGTCGGGGGTTCGATTCCCTTCGCCAGCTCCAGAAAAACAGGATTCCGGAAGCAGAAGAGGTTTAACGCGGCAACGCGCGTTAGCGGCGCAGCTATAAAGCACTCCTTCAGATTATTTTCCGGCGAGTGTAGGTGTCAGGCGGGAGTTCTCGCATTCGGTTTCCCGAGCTGAGAGATGCTGTCGAGTGTCGGTGTTGTTTTTCGCGCGGGTGCTTTTGTCCGTCCGAGGTTTTCGGATTTGCACAGGTGGGTGAGTGGTTAAAGCCAACAGACTGTAAATCTGTCCCTCTCAGGAGGTACGGAGGTTCGAATCCTCCCCTGTGCACCAGAGTGACGAAAGACGTAACGAAAGAAGCGGCGATGCTTCAGTTGCCAACGACGCTGAGGCGGAAACAAGAAGTTGACGATCAAGAAGAAGTTCGTGCTGGCTCTCGTCGCGTATGCAGTGCTGGGCGTTTTAGCTTGGACCACGCTATCGGATGAGCCGATTCGAGTCTTGGACTGGAATGTGAGACTGCGAACCGGGACGCTGCTGATCCTGGGATTGTTCGCATTTCGCGCGGCGCTGTATTTTTGGCGAACCCGGATCGAAGAAGAGCGGGAAAACACGAAGCCGACCGATTGAGACTGAAGATTGATCCGGCGGAATTGATTTTGGCGTTGAGCGGTGCCGTGAGCCGATGTAGCTCAGTTGGTAGAGCACTCCCTTGGTAAGGGAGAGGTCATCAGTTCAATCCTGATCATCGGCTCCATTTAAGATTGCGATAAGGTGTTGCGGAGATTGGGTTGAGGTTTGTGGAAGGGCACGGCTTTAGCCGTGCCGCTTAGAGCCACATATTCAAGCGGCTTTAGCCGCTGAGGCTGAGCGGGAGTAACTCAGTGGTAGAGTCACAGCCTTCCAAGCTGTTGGTCGCGGGTTCGATCCCCGTCTCCCGCTCCAGAGTTTGAGCGTTGAATTGGGTGTGGTCGGATGGGAACAGTGAAGTTCGAGCAAGGACTGATCAAGGTCGAGAACGAGCGTGAGTTCGGCGACCTGAAGGCCGCGATGGAGAAAGCGTTCGCGGTTGATCGAGTCGCGAAGTATTTGAAAGAGCTTGAGCGCCGCAACATTCGAGTTCGCAACCTGGATGCGGCTTTCGTGGCGGATGCGATCGACCGGATAGCGGGCGACGATGGTGGAACGGCACGGTCTTTGTACCGATCACTACCCGTTTCGGATCAGGCGCAGGTGCGGGAGTTTTATCTCTCGAAAGTGGAAGAGGTCGATCCGGCGCTGCGGGCGAAGTTTCACAAGCTGTATCAGTACTACTGAGTGGATCTCAGGACGACGATTGATTCGCGAAACAGCCGGCGGCAGGCCGGCGCTAAGGACAGGAAATGGCGAAAGAAAAATTTGAACGGACCAAGCCGCACTGCAACGTAGGGACGATTGGTCACATTGACCATGGCAAGACGACGTTGACGGCGGCCATCACCAAGGTATTGCAGAAGCACAACCCGAAGATTGTGTTCCGGTCGTTC
>Ga0074044_10000296_pt1 | contig 49786 bp, 42 predicted proteins | sample BogForMeECP23OM1_FD_94443 | JGI IMG/M metagenome (GOLD analysis project Ga0074044, IMG submission 94443) | Bog forest soil microbial communities from Calvert Island, British Columbia, Canada - Bog Forest MetaG ECP23OM1 | ecosystem: Environmental > Terrestrial > Soil > Wetlands ...
CCTTGTCCTCCTTGTCGAGCATTTCCTGGACTTTCTCTTTCACCACGGGATGCGTTCGTGTCAGTTCGCCCGTGGGAAGCCGCCAGTTATGGGCGTTCTCTTTGTCGTGGGGATAGTTGAGGAGTTCAGTGAGGGTTTCACGGAAGGTGAAGCCAGGCCGCGTAAATACGCCCGCGAGTAGACTAAGGGAAGCCTTTCGCCCCTCGAGAACGGCGGCGTAACAAACATGCAGGATCATCCCCGCCGTAATAGAGGCAGCAGCGTCCTGCCAATACCGTTCCTGCGGGCTGTCTTCCCCGGTGCGGACGAGCATGTTCGCAATGTTTTGTGCGTCGGAAACATCGCGGTCGGTGAAGAGGCGAATTTCCGCCAGCGGATTGAATCGGGAAGAGTGCTCGGGCTCTACGGGGGAAAACTTGAAACAGATTTGCCCAGACTGGCTGCGGAACCCAGCGGTCTTCGCCCAATTCTCACCCTTAATGTCGTAGACCACGGTGCTTTCCGCCCACGCCAGAAGTGTAGGAATGACGATGCCTACCCCTTTGCCGCTCCGTGTCGGAGCAAACGCGAGGATGTGTTCCGGGCCGTTGTGCCGCAGGTAGTGGAGGTGCTTGATGGACTGTTCGTGCCAGCCTCCGACATACACGCCTTGTGTTGTCTGCATCAGATTGGTTTCTGCAATATCGGCTTTCGTGGCCCACCGCGCCGATCCATGAAGGTCCTCGGTGTTTTTCGAGAGCGCCTTGGTGCGAGCGAGATTCAGGAGAAAAAAGAGCGCGCCTGAGGCGAACGCGCCGCCCACAACAATTCCCGCGCCGAGAAGCAACGGAAGTTTGATTCGAATGTCCCCTGTGCTTCCCTGCGTCCAGACCCACACGAACCATTTATAAGGTGCGTAAAAATTGACGGAGCCGAAACGCACCAAAGCTGGGCCGAGCGCGGGCTGATAGTCGAAGCGCCAGGCAACAAACTGCGTGGCAACGATATTCGTTAAGAAAAGTCCGATAAACCCAACGATTGTCGGAGTCCAATAGAACCCGCCGACATAGCCGGGGTCTCTCGGTTTCCGGTAAGCGGTAAACGGTTTCACCGTCCCAGCTCCTGCGTGTTGCTCCTTTCCTTGATGGGGAGCACCCTGGCAATGTCGTTGCTGTAGACGATGCGAACGTTCTCGCCGATAACCGGGACCGTGTCGAGAAGGTCTTTTCGGTGGACGACCTCGCAATGTGAAGTGATCTGCTGAATAAGAGATTTCTCGGTCTCGCCAATGATGCGACCCCGGTAGATGCCGCTGCCGGTCTGCGCGTGTTCCACGCGCGCATCGGGAGCCAGCTGCTTCAGGGCCGACTGGAGGCCGCGGGGCAGTTCGCCGGCGCCGAGCAGTTTTCGCGCGTCGGTGCCTGTCGTCTTGTCGCGAAGCTCGACTGCACCGCTTCCAGGCTGATGCGTAGCGACAGAGGTAGTGGTCTCGCGTCGTAGGGTATCGCGCTGCGTTTCGAGGGAGGGAGTGGTCTGGGCATTCTGTCTTTCCCAAAAGTGCACATCTATTTTGTCGATGAGGTGTATCAGATCTTGATTGTCCGTAGGATCGAAGAGTAGTTCATATTCAGTTTCTTTTCCCCCGCTGCGCACGGTTGCGATTTGCAGCGTGGAGTTTCCCAGAATCTTCGGTTGGCGTTCACAGTTCAATTCTTCGAGGTACTCACGGGCGAGGGAAGCGTCGCGGTCAAAGGCCGCCTCAAGAACATCCTGAAGTTGTTCAGTGTCAAGAGGAACTCGGCCCGTGGAATCGGAGTCGAGATAGGTTTCCAAATATTGCCGGGGCCACGCGATAAGGTCGTGATCGACTTCGGAGGTGAGCAATGTTTCCAGCTCTTCGGGCGAAGCGGAAGAATTTGCGAGACTCGAGATTTGGTGTTCTACGGAGTTTGCGACCAGATCCTGACGAGTAACGGCGTTGCTGCTATTCATCGAGAGATACCTCCTGACCGGTCCGAGAAGCCGATTTCAATGGGACTGTATCGTGTTGTAGTTATACATATAGCAACCATATAGCACCATTGGGGTAGCGCGTGTCAACATATTACGTAGTGGGTCAGCTTCCAATAGGACGGGGACGCAGGGAAATGACGAGAATCAGGCACACGGTAAGTTCCCAGATCCGGACCTTCTGGCCCGAAGTGACTTCCGGTTTCCCCGTCACTCAGGCTGAGCCAGCAACAGCCGCATGCCTCTATCAGTAGACACTAAGACTTCTCGTTACTAATCTTTGTGACCAGCCGTCGCTCATCGGTGACAGCGAGCGTTCTTGAATCCGCACAAGAGATACATTGATGCGCCGCCAATTTTTCCATAGTATGAGCTTGCCATTCCGTTAGAAGATTCCGACTAAGCTTGCGAATTCGCGCTTAGCGCACACCTGATATCAACAGAGCGCATTAGCGAGAGACACAAAGAGGGATGATGGTAAATCGAGGATCGGAGTGGCGGCGCTGGGAGCCTCACATCCATGCACCCGGAACCGTTCTGAACAACCAATTCGGAGGCGGTGACGCTTGGACGAACTATCTCACCGCGCTGGAGAGTCTCTCCCCCAAAGTTGAGGCCATCGCTGTTACAGACTATTACATCACCGACACGTACGAAGAGGTGCTTCGGCAACATATTGCCGGGCGCCTTCCTGACGTTCAGCTCATCTTCCCTAATATCGAGGTGAGACTCGATGTGGCGGCGAGGTCGGGCTTTGTGAACCTCCATCTTTTGGTTAGTCCGGAAGACCCGGATCATCTCGTCGAGGTCCGTCGCATCCTAACACGCCTTCAATTCAATGCGCATGGCGACCGCTTTGACTGTACACGCGAGGAGCTGATCCGACTTGGCAAGCGCGCCGATCCCACCATAAAAGATGATCGAGCTGCGCTCGCGCACGGCGCTACCCAGTTCAAGGTCAATTTCGCCCAGCTGCGGGAGGTATTTAGCGAGAGCGATTGGGCGAAGAAGAATATCTTGATCGCCGTAGCGGGCGGCGCCGACGACGGCACTTCGGGTTTGCGTCAGGCCGCCGACGCGACACTCCGACAGGAGATCGAGAAATTCTCACACGTCATCTTCGCGAGCAGTCAAGCACAACGCGAGTTCTGGCTTGGCCAGCGAGCTGTCAGTGTTGATGACCTGCGGGCGCGCTACAACGGTTGCAAGCCGTGTCTTCACGGCAGCGATGCACACGACCAGTTGGCAACTGGCCAGCCAAATGATGACCGCTTCTCTTGGATCAAGGGTGCGCTCACTTTCGACGCGCTGCGCCAGGCTTGCATCGATCCCGCCGACCGCGCTTATGTCGGAGCAGAGCCGCCGCACCGCGCTATCCCGTCGCAGGTTATATCGCAGGTCGAGATTACTCACGCGTCCTGGGCGGTCACGCCAACGATTCCTCTCAATCCCGGACTGGTCGCTATCGTCGGCGCGCGCGGATCTGGAAAGACTGCCTTGACCGATGTAATTGCCGCTGGCAGCGACGCGATCGCTTGGGCAGCCTGGAACGCTGACGAAAATATTAGCCCTTCGTTCTTGGTGCGAGCGCGGACACTGATCAGCAACGCCAAGGTGACGCTGACATGGGGTGGCGGCACTACAATCACGCGCGCGCTGGACGGCCATGACGCAAATGGAGCGCTAGCGTAGCTTTATATGCACCACTGATGGCGCGGCTTGCCAATTCATCGGGCACATTGGGCAAGCTTAGCTTTTCCGTCTCCCGCGTTGTCGATGCGAACAACTGGGCCGACTTCGCTGAAGGGGAACTCATAGATTGTCGCAGGAGCGGACCCTTTTATGGTCGCGGTTCGCTGACTGCGCTGGCGAACTCTGAACTCAAGCCGGCTTGGGAGACCGGGAACGCGATTGAGATTCAGGCGGCGATGGCTGACTTCATTGCGAAGTATTGGAAGGACCTACTCAAGCACGCACCGTATGTCCCCACACAGAAGCTGGAATTCCGCACCTGGTTAAAGCAGTTCGCACAATGGTTGTTCAGCACGGATCACATCACCGTTCGATATGAGATCGCCTACGACGGCGTCGACATTCGCAAGCTGTCACCCGGTACCCGTGGCATTGTATTGCTACTGCTATACCTTGCGCTCGATGATGCCGATGATCGTCCGTTGATAATCGATCAGCCAGAAGAAAACCTAGATCCTAAATCGGTGTTTGATGAACTCGTTTCGTTGTTCATCACGGCCAAGAGGAAACGCCAAGTAATAATGGTCACTCACAACGCCAATCTGGTGATCAACACGGACGCAGATCAGATCATCATCGCCAGCGCAGGCGCGCACCCGACCGGAGGTCTACCTCCAATTACCTATGTCGCTGGTGGTCTGGAAGACGCGAATATTCGCAAAGAAGTGTGCAATATCCTCGAGGGTGGGGAGGACGCGTTCCGCGAACGTGCGCGGCGCCTTCGGGTGCGGCTCGAGCGATAGCAGCCCGAGAGCCACCTTGAGCCTAGGGGTTCGGAGCTTATCGTGCAGCGAGAAGAAGTTTTTGAATCACAATTACTAAGGGTCTCGCCGAGCCAAACTCCACGCCGCAAGTCCGCATAGGGAGTTCAATTTTATGTTCAGGTCCAAGAGTGGTTCTCGATGACCTCCTCGGTTGTGCGGTAATCTACCTCCAGGATTCGTGCTGGTAAACACGCTTGTGCTGGCCGAACCGATTAAGCCCCGGATCGTCGGTCGGAAACGGGGTTGTGAATAGTCAGACCACATCCTCCCAATTCACATCGACGTCTGACACAATTATCGGACACCTACCACTCTCACCTGGAACTTCCGCGTCCGGACTTCTCCCGCTCGCGTCTGTTGGAGTTTCGTAGCTCGGTTTGCAACCTCGTTTGGTATTGTCCCAGCCATCCGCCCCACACGGACTGAATCTCATTAACGCCGCTGCGAAGTAAGAGGCCCGCTTCTTGGCGAAAGTGCGAGGAATTCTGGAGGAGTGCGTTCGCGTCTCCGAGATCATCCACACACAATGTGGGTTTCTTATTCGAGAACCGTTTCTCGATACGAATGAAACGGCCCACCGCAAGTTTCCCTTCGCTGCGAGCTTTCTCGATCTCGCTGGTGTGATAGATCAAATGCACTTTTCCGTCCGTGCCTTCCATCAGCATATAGCGCTTGCCCGTTTGTTCATCTTCGGTTTGGAGAAGGACGCGCCCAGCCACCTTCTGTAACTGGCGGAGAGTCGTGACCTGGAGTGGAAGGCGCTTGTCGGAGAGCAGGGCACCATGCGCCGCGAGCATTTTTTGCCGATCACCGCTCTGTTGCAAGGTCCTCAGCACTTTCTCAAAGTCCGCCTGCACGCTCCATTGGTGCGGCCCAACGAACTGCGCGAGGCCCATCGTTTGAAGGTGCATGAGTCGTGCGGCGAGGTACTTCTGGAGTTGCCGGGCAGATTCAGGCAGGGACCCGTCATCAGGATTGACAGTCACCAGGAATCGGGAAGAAGAACCGTCGTTACTCCATTGGAAGATGCGGTCGAGCGTCGTGTAACGGGTTTGGATCGTCGCGCGCCAGTGCGCCTCTTGGGCATCCGCCGGTGACCGATAGCCCAGAGCTTCAGTGGCAATTTCTTCGGCCCGCTCGCGCAGACCGCCACGAATATATTCCCTTGGCAAGTGAACCGGGATTCCCTTCTTGTCCACTCCTCGAAGCGCGATGTGAACGTGGGGATGCTCGGTGTTGTGATGGACAGCGGCGACCCATTCGAGTTGAACGCTCAGGTCACGTTCCATCCGGTGCATCAACTCGCGAGCAAACTGCTGGAGATTTAGGCGGTCACCAAACTCGGGAGATACGATGATCTTGAAGAGCCGCTCGTCGCCGGCTCCCTGCCATTTGTCGAGGGTCGTTGCGATGTTTAAGCGTTGCGCAGTAGCGTCGAATCCAGCCTCAGCTGCTTTTCCACCCTGCGTTGCACCCTCGCGGGCTACATACCTTCCGTGAGCCTTCCACTGCCCCGGATTTTTGTTCGCCGAGTAACTGACGCGGACGGCCACGCGCTGATTAAAGGAACGGTGCGCCCGCGCACTCCCGCCGGCACGATGTGTGCCGCGGGCTTTCTGTCCGCGCTTCGACATTTGGACGATGCGAAGCATGGATCGTAGAACACCCGTGTACTTGCGCGGATTGTCGTTTGGGCCGTGTTTTGATTTCCTCGGTCGCAACCGAATTAGAGGTTCGTCATTCATCGGTCACCATTCCTTTCAGAGTGTCTCTGTTCTTGTTCGAGATCCCTTCCGCCGCAGCGCGCACCAGCTTTTCGTAGCGAAGCCTGGCGCGAACGCGAGCAGCCGGTAGAGCATCTTCCGGTGGTTCGACCACACACGTGATGACGTACTTCAGGAACACGTCGGTAAGAGCAACCTGCGCGTGGGCGAGCGTCTGAAGTCCCTGTACCTGCTTCGCCAGATTCGTGAGCGTGGCTGCCACACGCGCCTCAAACTGCGTTGTCGCATCGGTGTTAGCGCCCTGCCGAATCTCATGCTCGCAAGCGGCAATAAGGAATGCTTGTTCGGAACGAAACCCTCGCTCCTTGACCGCGGCGCGAACCTGATCCCGCAGCTCGGAGGAAGGGTATCGAAAATTGCGCGAAAAGCCCTTTTTATCCACGAAATACCTCCTTCAAGACTGGTACCGCAGCGGCACCGCTTTCTGTTCGAAGTGGTGCCAAGCAAAGCGTAAGAAATGTAAGCGGTTAAGGCAGGAATGCACCACGAAGTGGCCCCAACCCTTTATGTTCCAATACCCGTGTCTTTCGTAGATCATGCGCCTGCATTGCATCCACGCTGCTCCTATTGCTGTTGAAGAGTATTGATTTCTGTGGCGAAGCGTTGACCTGCGTTCATATTTATTGACTTCCGTTGGCCTGCTGTTGACTTCCGTTTACTCTTGTCCATTTCTGTTGACCCCGACACTTTCCGTGCTTTACATCGGAATATCATGGTGCTATATGTACAGCAGGCATACAGATCATGTCAACGCAAAAAGACTACCGCCGCTGTTTGGAGCAATTAGCTGCCGCTCCCCGAAAAGAAAAGCCGCACTCATTCGGTCTCTTCTTCCCGGAATAGAAGCAGCGCTGATCTCAGGCCAGACTTTGAAAGACATTTGGGAAGCGCTCGAAACCGAAGGTTTGCAAGTGAGCTACCACACTTTCCACATGGCGGTATGGCGCGCCAAGAGGAAGCGAACCGCGACCAGCGGCTGGGAGAAACAGGATCAACCTGCTCAACCGCAAGGGCAGGGGGACGCACGAGTAGAAGCAGTTGAGGAACGCGACCCGTTAGCCAATTTAAGACGATTGGAAGAAAACAGGCCAGGTTTCCAGTGGCGGGGAACACAGAAAGTGCAAAGGCTGGTAAATGGAAAGGATAACTTGAATGACAAAAACAAGCGGTAATGGAAGTGGTGCAACGTCAATTCACATCTCTCTTCAAGGGAAAGGTGGAGTCGGAAAGAGCCTGATATCCGCCATCCTTTCGCAGTATCTATTGTCGAAAGGGCAGGATGTACGGGGCATCGATGCAGACCCGGTGAACCAAACCCTGGCTGAATATCGCGGACTGGAGGTGAGCCGACTGAATCTCTTGAAGGAGGGAAGTGTGGACCAGCGGGAATTTGACCTGCTCATGGAACGGTTTCTGACAGAAAGCGGCACGTTCGTTGTGGATACCGGCGCGTCCACTTTTATTCCCCTCTGGCATTACGTGTTGGAGAACCAGGCGCTCGAGTATTTGCGAGAGAAAGGCAAGCGGGTGTTCATCCATTCGGTGATCACAGGCGGTCAATCGCTGAACGATACCCTCAGCGGGTTCGAGCAACTCGCGGAAACAACGAGGGAGAAGAATTTAGTAGTGTGGCTGAACGAGTATTTTGGCCCGGTGTTGCTGGAAGGAGCGCCGTTCAGGGAGATGGCGGTGTGTAGGAGGCATGCGAATAAAGTGCACGGCTCCGTGGCGATCGTGCGGCGCACCGCGGATACCTTTGGCCGCGATGTGGAAGAGATGATTTGCCAGAAGTTGACATTTGACGAAGCGCTGAATGGAAATGGTTTCACAATCATGGCGAAGCAACGGTTGCGTGTAGTGCAGCGTGAGCTGTTCGACCAGTTGGATGCAATTCCATTCGTGCAGTGAAGGAGCCCGCGGGCGAGCGGGGTGATCTTGATGGCGAAAAGTCCGATGAAGACCGATGTGGTGCTGGACTTACAGCGCATAACTGCGGAAGTGGCGGCGCGTCATGGAATGCTGGTTCGCCAGGATGATCCTGCGATGCTGCTGGTCACAATGAATGAAGTTGTGCTGCAGCAGGTTTTCGGGAGTATCGAGACCCGCGTGGAAGAAATCGTAGTCGGTATAGAGGGAGGTCTCCGCTCAGCGCAACGCGAAGCAGTGCAGAGCATTGAACGGGAGGCGCGAAAAGCAGGGGTCGCGGTACGTGAGGAGATTCAGAAGGATATTGACGCCGGGCGGTTACACGCGCGAGAGTTGATTGTCGAATTAAACCGAGCTTATTCGCGGTCCGCGGTGCGCCGCTGGGTTGCCGTAGGAGTGATCACGGGAAGCGGCCTTCTGGTGTTGGGAGTTGGCTTGGGCATGTTGCTTGCCAAGGTCCTGAAATGAGATCGTTCCTCGCTCTGTTTTTCTACATCGACTACAAATGCAGCTCGGAACCGAGGTTTCGAAAGACGTCGTTGGTGCTGACGCTTATCTTTGTATTGCTCTTGTGGTCGCCGTGGCGCCCTTTGCTTTGCCCCGTGCTCGGCGTTTGTCCCGCCCCAGTTGTGAGGGCCGATGTTGCTCCCCAGCCCAAAGCACAGCCTCGCCGGGTACAAAATCCCAAGCGTCTCGCGCCAACTCCTCTCCGAGTTTCAGCGGTGCCTTCTGTTCAATCACGTTAGGCTCTCGGGAAGGCATTCGATCACTCTCTCTCTGGAATGCGCATGAAGCCCACGCCAATCTCGGAATGCTTCATTCCGGACCGTGCTTTCAGATTCTCTCGTCGTTCCTCGGCTTCCTTCTTGGTTTTCAGGGGTTTCGAAAGAATAATGAATGCGCCTTCTTTATGCTCGTACAGCACCCACCGGCCCACCGTTTTTCCCATTGATTCGCTCCCGAGCCTTTTTAATCGTGCGATCAATATACTCTTGTTGCCGTTTTCTATCGCCTTTATGCGTTAGATCACGCGAGGCGAGCGCGTTGCGCGCCTCGGCCTCCGAGACGCCGTTGGCCAAAGCGTAGACGGCATAAGCAAGATCTACACGCGTGTGGTCGCCGCCGTAGTTGGGCCTCGCGCGGAAATCCTCAATGCTTTTGAGGTCGGAACAGCGCAGGCTCCGCTGCCTCAAACAGCCGGGAGGCGGAAGCTTGGATTGCTCCGATTCATATATGGTCCTGACTTCTTCGAGAAAGAAGATCGCTTTTGGATAGACCGCTCCCGTAGCCTCATGCAGCCGGACATAAGGAAAGGTTCCATCCGCCTTTCGGTATTTATCCTTGCGATTCGTAAAGCCGGCGAGTCTTCCGTAGTGCCGCCAATCCGCCGATGTAAGGTCACCGCCAAACCGAGTCGCAAGCAGTCGTGCTGCAAATGTTGAAAGGTGTTTCGGCAGAATCTCGCCATGGTGCAGCCATGCTTGAAAATTCCCCGGAGAAGTTTCAAGAACAACCGCTGGCGCAAAACCTTCCGATTTCAATCGCGCAATGACCTCGAGACTGGCGTCGTCGATGTGCGAAAGACTATGTTCGCCGGCTGGTCGGATGTAGATGTTCCTGCCTTCGGCATTTTTCAAGCGCAACCAGGAGACAGATCGAAGCAATGTGCCCGTGTCCCACACGCGCGGAAGCATCGCTCCTCGCGCGGCATTCGGATCAAACAGGCCGATCTCGAATGCTTTTGCACCCATGGCACTGCTCTGTTTCATGACAGCTTCGAAGGTGCGGGTAGTCGTCATTTGTTTTTTGATCTTGACAAGCGTGCGGCACGAGCGTAATACCGTAGCCTAGTCCCCATCAGTCTGTATATATAGCACCATGTGGGTGACATACAGTAGGGTAAAGTTAGATAGGGTGGCAAGGCCCGATGCAAGAACTTCAGCAGGTCACTGAACGTCGTAATGAAAAGCTGGTGCGCGAACTTGGGCCGCTTGTCGCTTCCTGCCTTGAAGACCATCGCACCGAAGATATCCTGCTGAACCCCGATGGCCGGGTGTGGGCGAAGCGCACGCATCAGGATTTTGAGGTTGTGGGCTCGATGCTGCCTGCGCAAGCCTTGAGTGCGTTCGGCACGATTGCCGCGATTCGCGATACGGTCATCAATCACGACAATCCCATTCTCGAAACGGAACTGCCCACGGATGGGAGCCGTTTCGAGGGGCTGATCCCCCCTGTGGTGCGTCAACCGGTATTCGCGATTCGGCAACGCCCCCATCGTGTTTTCACACTGAATGATTACGAAACCACGGGAATCCTGACGGACAAGAGTGATGAACTGAACCGCCAGCGCCATCGCGATTATTTTGTGGAGGCAGTGCGTGGCAAGCGCCACTCGGAAGTGATACGCGCAGCGATAGCTCAGCGGAAAAACATTCTAGTTGCCGGATCAACGGGGTCTGGGAAGACAACTTTCATCAATGCAGTCCTTGACGAACTGGCGGCCATTTCGCCGGATGATCGCGTACTCATCATCGAAGACACGCCCGAATTGCAATGCAACGTAAAGAACTCGGTGGCACTCCTCGCGGTCGGGCGTGTGTCGATGCTTGATTGCCTGCGGGCCAGCATGCGATTGAAGCCGACAAGGATCGTTGTGGGCGAAGTGCGCGGCGCAGAAGCGCTGAGCATGCTCAAGGCATGGAACACCGGACACCCAGGCGGCGCGGCAAGCGTGCACGCGAATGACGCCCATGGGGCCTTGATTCGCCTCGAAAGCCTCGTTGCAGAAGCAACGGCTGCACCACAACAACAATTGATTGCCGAAGCCGTGAATGTGGTCGTGTTCGTGGATGGCGAGCCAACGATTCGCGCGGGCCGCAAGGTCCGCGAGGTGGCGGTCGTGATGGGATATCGCGACGGAGATTATGAACTGGAGTACGTATAGGAGACCCCATGGAAGACAAAGCGCAATGGAGGGTGGTCCGCTCCGGCTTGGGCGCGAGCTCATTTTCGAGCGTGGTATTTGTCGCGATTGCAGCGCTGCTTGTGGTGGCGGCCCTCTGTCTCCTGCCTGGGCTCGGAACCCCGGAGATGGCTTTGCCTGGTGCAGGCCGCTTGGCTCTGGCGGTAACAGTTATGATGTTGGGCTTTTCGGGTGTGCTCGCGAGCGCGCTGTTGAATCTGCCGGACACAATGCGACGGATGCTGGTGATGTTGTTTGCGACAGCGCTTTTATGTTCAGGATTCGTTGCCCTGGTGGGGTGGTTTGCCGTCAGTGGAGCGAGTGGTTGCTGGTTGTAAATCTCGAAACGAAAGGAAAAAACAAAATGAAAGTATTCGAGAGAAGAGTGGAATGGCGGCGGCTCACAGCGCAGGCAGGTTTGCTAACGCTGGCGTCAGCGGTCCTCAGTCTGCCCGCATTTGCTGCCGCTGGCGGACAAGCGTTGCCATGGGAAGCTCCGCTGACTCGTCTGCAACAGTCGTTGAGCGGTCCCGTGGCGGGCGCCATCGCGATTATCGCACTGGTGGCGATCGGTGTGACGTTGGTGTTTGGCGGTGAGTGGAATGAATTTGCTCGCCGAGCAGTTTACGCCGTGTGCGCCATCGCATTCATCATCTCAGCAGCTGCCTTGCTCGGAGGCCTGTTCGCGGTTGGCGCGGCGGTGGTTTAGCAATGGACGGACCACGGGAAGTACCGTTTCACGAGTCGGCAAACCGGCCGCAATTATTGATGGGCGGAGACCGGGAATTGATATTGGTCTCCGCTATTCTCGCTGCGATGCTGGTTTTTGCAGTCATGAAGTGGTGGAGCATACTTGCCGGACTTGTTCTGTGGCTCATCGCAGTAGGGGTCCTCGCACGAATGGCGAAGGTGGACCCTCTGTTGCGTCACGTCTATATCAGGCACATTCGTTATCGGGCCTTCTATCCCGCGAAGAGCCGAATGTATGCTCCTTCGACAACAACTCCACCGAATTGGAGATAAACCATGCCTCTTATTGAACAACGTCGTCACGCAATCGGGCTCGCCGACCTTCTGCTCTACGACTCCCTGATTGAGGACGGGGTTCTCCTGCTGCAGGATGGAGGTCTGCTTGCAGCTTGGAAATTTCAAGGACCGGACCTCGGTTCCGCTACGAACGGAGAGATGGCGGCGCTGAGCGGACGATTGGGAGCTCTGCTCCGGCTTGGCGGAGGCTGGATGGTGCAGTGTGACAGTGTTCGCGCCCCGGCACCCGGCTATCCCGAGCATCAAGAGTTCCCGGATTCGGTTACAAAGATCATCGACGATGAGCGTCGCGAGCAGTTCATGTCTGAGGGCGTGCATTTCGAAAGCGATTACTACCTATCGCTGACCTACCTTCCTCCCGTCGCCCGAGAAGAAAAGATTAAGGGCTGGATGTTTGAAGGCATGAAGAACCAGAGGGGAAATGCCTGGCGAATTGTGGACTATTTCAAGAGCCGCATCGCATCCTTCGAGGATGTCTTCAAGTCGTTGTTTGCCGTGACGCGCTTGAGAGCGGTACGCACGAAAGACACTGCCGGCAATCCAGTGGTTTACGACGAACTCCTGCGCTACGTGCATCGCTGTGTGTCATGGAAAGATCATCCCATCCGACTTGCCGAATTTCCCGTGTACCTCAACGATACGCTGGCGACGGAGGATTTCGTCGGCGGTTTGACGCCACGCATTGGGCGCAAACATCTGCGAGTGGTAGCGATTGACGGATTTCCCAAAGCGAGCGTGCCGGGAATTCTCGCGGCACTTGATACGTTGCCGATCGAATACCGCTGGAACACACGGGCAATTTTGATGGACCCAGAGGAGGCGCGTTCGTTCCTCGACAAGGTGCGCAAGAAATGGCGTTCAAAAATGCGCGGTCTAAAAGACCAGATCATGCAAACGCAGACCGGAGCCGTGAACCTGCACGCGCAAGAGATGAGCATCGATGCAGAAGAGGCTATGAGTGTTGCAGCCGCGGGCGACGTGCTGTTCGCACAATACACCACGACAGTGATCTGTGGCGACGAGGATGAGCAAGGCGTCGAGGAAGCCGTCGCGCTGGTTGCGAAGACGGTACAAAACTTGGGCTTCTCTGCGCGGATCGAAGACGTGAACGGCGTCGAGGCCTGGAGGGGGAGCCTGCCTGGGGATGGTTATCGTAATGTGAGGCGCGTTGTCTTGCATACGCTGAACCTTGCGGACCTTCTTCCGATAAGCGCGGTGTGGGCTGGAAATAAAGAAAACCCCTGCCCATTCTATCCGCCAAAAAGCCCGCCGCTGTTGTACGCGGCGACGACGGGTTCGACTCCGTTCCGATTTAATCTGCATTGCGGGGATATCGGGCATACCTTCATGGTTGGTCCGCCAGGCTCGGGAAAATCAACGTTTCTCGGATTCATCGTTTCACAGTTCTTTCGGTATCCCCGCGCACAAGTGTTCGCTTTCGATAAGGGCTACTCCCTTGTGGTACTGACGCGGGCCTGCGGCGGCGAGTTTTACGATCTCGGCGGTGAGACCGATGGATTGTCGTTTTATCCGTTGGCGGACCTTGCCGATGATAGCGACCTGGCTTGGGCGAATGGCTGGATTGAAAAACTCTGCACGCTCGGTGGTCTCGGCATGAAACCCCACCATCGCAACGCGGTAGCAGACGCCATGAAATTGACGCAAAGCTCGGCGCGGCGGACGCTAACCGATTTTCTGGCGACCGTTCAGGACAAGGAAGTTCGGTCTGCGCTCGAAGTCTACACACTGAGCGGACCGCTTGGCCGTCTGCTCGACGCGGATAAGGATGGGTTGCGCGACGGACGCATGATGGTATTCGAGATGGACCAGCTTATGAAGTACGGCGATAGCAATTGCAAAGCAACGATTGCGGTGCTGCTGTACTTGTTCCGGCGAATTCAGAAAAAACTAGATGGCCGCCCGACACTGATTGTGCTCGATGAGGCCTGGGTCTATCTACGGGATGAACTGTTCCGTGAATACCTGCGCGACTGGCTGAAGACGTTGCGTAAGCTGAATGCGGTCGTCGTCCTCGCGACGCAAAATCTTTCTGACATCTTCAATTCCGGCATCAGCGATGTGGTCATGGAATCGTGCCCCACGAAAATTCTGCTCGCTAACGCGGAAGCAGCGAACGTGCAGTCGCGCCGCTTGTATGAAGCGGTAGGTCTCAATGACCGGGAGATTCAGATCGTTCAGGGTGCCATTCCGAAGCGCCAGTATTACGTGGTTTCGCCTGAGGGTCGTCGTCTCATTTCGCTGGGGCTCGGCGGCGTTGCGCTTGCCTTTGTCGGCGTGAACAGTCCAGACGACCGCAAGAAAGCGGAGGAGGTCATGCGCGCCCATCCCCGAACCTGGCCAGCGGAGTGGTTGCGCCAACGAGGCCGCTCGGATTGGGCGGACTGGTGGCAAGAAGTTGAGGGTGTTGTTGAAAGGAGAGTATCAGCATGAAAAAAGTAATGGTGTTCACGGTCGTGCTGTCATTGGTGTTTTTGGGGGTACCAGCGCCAACAAATGCGGGAGTCGTGGCGGGCGTGGCAACGGAATGGACACAGATTCTAAATCACGTCCAACTGATTATGGGCTATATCCGGCAAGGGATTCAGCTCGAAAACGAACTCAAACAATACGCAGAACAGTTGAAACAGGGGCAGGTGCTACCGCAGCAGCTTTTTGGTCCAATCCAGCAGGATCTATCGCAGCTCGCGCAAGTTGTGCAAGGCGGCCAAGCCCTCGCATATTCGATGGGTAATCTCGATGCGCAGTTTCGCAATACGTTTCCGGGCTACAGTTTCCGCACCTCTGGGTATTTTAGCGACTACAAGAAATGGTCGCAGACCTCGCTCGATACCACACTGAACTCGTTGCGCGCCGTGGGCGTGCAAGGCCAGCAACTGAACAATGCACAGGCGGTGCTCGCCCAGCTTCGCACCATGTCCACCGGCGCAGGCGGGCAGATGCAGGCGGTTGAGGTAGGGAATCAGATTGCCGAACAGCAAGTAGAGCAACTCATGGCACTTCGGCAGTTGATGTTGACCGATCTAGAGAGTAAACAAGCATATCAGGCGGAGCAGATTCAGAAGGAACAGGCGGCAACGGCGGCTGCGCAGCAGGCCTTCGGTAGCCAGCATATTGTCACCGACAATACAAAATTCTAGCTCCGCGGGGGGACAACATGAAACGAGCATGGATGGCGGTTTCGGTTCTGGTGCTTGTGGGTGGGTTCGCGGGTTGCAAAAAAGCTGAAACGCCAAGCCCGATCGTTAAGAAATTAGAGGACGCTGGGGCAGGGGATTTGTCAAATGCTTCTTCAGATGACATTGCGCGATGGATGTCGCACCACTGGGATGACCGCAAGGAAGTTATTTTGGAAGTCAAAAGAGACTGCCTTGCAATACGAGACTCCAAGTCAGCGGACTGGCAGGAAACAACGGAAGGGCGCGTGTGTAAGGCCGCGTACGGGGCGAGTGTTCGAGTACCGTTACAGTCAGACGACAAGAAGTTCTGAGGTGGCAGGATGGTTAACGAGCGCAGAGGGCGGTGGCAGTTCTACATCGCGTTGAGATATGTGCTTGTGATTGGAGTTTTTCTGTTGACTGCTGCCGCAGTTGTCCACGCGCAAGGGCCTCCACCTCCCTCCACAAACGCCCCTACTTCCATACTGCAGGAATACGGAAAACTTGAAACGTCCTGGATAGCGAAGTTGCTTGGGGCCGCGCAACGACTATTTTTTCTACTCGCGGGAATCGAGGTAGCCTGGAGCTTCACTCTCCTAGCCATCGAAAAAGCCGATTTTCAGGCGCTTACGGCGACCATCGTTCGCAAAATCATGTGGATTGGGATTTTCTACGCCATTCTGCTCTATGGCGTTACTCCTGGGGGAGGCGGGTGGATTCCCGCCATCATCAACAGCTTTCACATTCTCGGACAGAACGCTTCGACGGTGGGCCCTCTGGGGCCCAGCGCAATCGTTGGCTTTGGTGTAAACACGAGCATCGATTTACTCCATGCTGCCAGCGATGCTGGTTTAGTTGCAAATTTCGGCAACGCAATGGCATTGGTTTTTTGCGCCGTCGTGATTTTCATTTCGTATGTCGCTGTAGCGATCCAATTCGTAGTAGCGCTGGTCGAAAGCTATCTCGTCATCGGGGCCGGTGTGATTTTCCTTGGGTTCGGCGGGTCGCGGTGGACTGCTGCGTATGTGGAGCGGTACATCGCCTACGCGGTGTCGGTCGGAATGAAAATCCTTGTTCTATATCTCCTTATCGGCGCGGGCATGACACTCTCTCAAGGCTGGGCACAAATTGCGCTCGCAATCGGTACTTCTCCTGACGCGGCCCGGACGGCCTTCGACTTGGCTGCCGCTGCGGTAATGTTCCTTTGTGTTTGTTGGATGTCTCCCAAAATCTCGTCTGCAATGTTGGGTGGAGTGGCTTCGATGAGCGGTGGCGACCTAACGGGCGTCGGCATGGGTGTGGGCCTGGCCGCGGTTGGTGCCGGTGTGGTTGCCACTCAATACGCAACGCGCGGCTCCGATGCTTTGTCGAAAGTAAGAGAAGCTGTTGCCGCTGGGTCGGGCGGAGGCATCTCGAACGGAGCTGGCGGCGCACCACCCCGTCCAGGTGGAAGTCGCGGGAACGGAAGCGGACCAAGCTTCCCGAGTGGGGGTGGATCTTCGTCCGCGACACAAAACGGAATGCCGGGTGGAACAAATCAACCCGCGCCTCCGTCCCGTCCTCCCACCGCCCAAAGGATGAGCCAGCAACCCGGTCCGCCCCGATCTGGGGAAGCCGTTGCGAATGATTCCTTCCTCAGTGCGCTCGAACGTACAACAGCGCGCGCACACTATGCGATGAACAGCGTGCGTATTCCGCACGACGGAATGTCTCATGCGCCCCCGCACGCTTCGACAGGACACGGTGACAGCTAAGTTTGAGAGGTGGAGCGGTGGCAAAGCCAATTGCACTCACGCAGCAGTCGAGTTCGAAAGAAGAGTCGTTCGGTAGCCCCTATCTGGTTGCACGGAGAGAGTGGGACGAGCGCTACGGCGGTTTGATTAAGCGGGCGCAGCAGTGGCGTGGAGCTGCCGTCCTGGCACTTCTGGTGGCTCTTGCCGAGGCCATTGTCATCATCGGTGTTGCGACACGTCCCCGAAATGCTCCGTATGTGGTGGCTGTCGATTCTCTTGGACGCGTGGCCGCTGCGGGCGCCATCGATCGGACTTCTCCCATTGATGAGCGCATGAAGCAGGCAGCTATCACGCAATGGGTACAGGACATGCGAGGCGTCACGAGCGACGGTCTCGCCGAGCGTGCCTCGATCGATCACGTATACGCGATGATTGGGAGTCAGAGCGCAGCGCAAACCATCGTCACCGACTATTTTCGAGCGAATCAACCCTTCGAGCGGGGCTCCCGCGAAACGGTACAGGTAGAGGTGAACACAATCCTTCCGAACTCTCCGCACAGTTATGAAGTCGATTGGACCGAAACGCAGCGTACTCTCGACGGCAAACCAATCTCCTCAGACAAATGGCGAGGCATTTTCACTGTGGCGATTAATCCATCAACGGATGAAGCAGTTCTACGAGTGAATCCGTTCGGGATCTACGTCATGGATATCACGTGGTCGAAAGTTTTGTGAGGGAGACGATGAAGACCAACTCTGTCGTAGCAGCAATGCTGGTTCTTTCTTTGGGTGGCAGCGCCGTGGCGCGAGCGCAACAGGCCACGAACAGCACGCCAGCTTCGAGCGCGACGCCAGCACAACCGCCCCCTCCGCTGCTAAAGAAAGAACCCGTACCGACTCCGGACAAATATCCGCTGGCTGAGGCGGTGCGAGCGCTGGAATCAGGCGATGCGCCTAGAAACAGTGCAGCAAAGCACGTGCCGACGGTACCGGCGCTGTCAAAGGGCACAGCTTCTTCGCCTGTTTCACCGGAGGTGCCTCGTGCCTACGAAGCGAAGCACGACGTGGCGCTCAACGCCACAGGAGCAGAGGCCGTATTGTTGAGCCGCGAATGGTCGGAGAGCCGCAATGTCCCTTTGCCTGGTAAGGATGGCCGGGTGGTTTATCCCTACGGTGGAGGCCTGCCCATCGTGGTGTGTGCGCCGCTACATGTCTGCATATTGGAATTGGAACCCGGAGAGAAGATTGCGGGTGAGCCACACATTGGCGACAGCATCCGATGGGAGATCTCACCGTCCGCGTCGGGAAGCGGACCGGACGCGACGCCCCTCATCATTATTAAGCCGCGAATTGCCGGGCTGGACACGACAATGGTCGTGCCTACCGACCGAAGGGCCTATTACGTTCGCCTCGAATCGAAACAAAATGAATATGTTGCCCGCGTGGCCTTCTCCTACCCGGAAGACAGCAAACAAAAATGGCAGGAGTACCTGGTGAAACAGCGCGAGGCCGAACGAGAGGAAAAGGCCGCAGCGGAGCGTGTCGCCGAGTTGCCAAACACAGCGATTGAAAACATGTACTGGAATTATGAAATCAAGGGCGGCGACGTATCGACCCGGCCCGTGCACGTCATGGATGATGGTGCGAAGACGTATATCCAGATGCCCGTCGAGACGATTCACCGCGAGCTGCCGGTACTTGTGGTGCAGGGCCCGAACGGATCGGAGATGGTGAACTATCGCGTGAAAGACAATATGTACATTGTGGATCGTCTCTTTGACCGCGGCGCCTTGCTGCTAGGGTCTGGAAAACATCAAATTAAAGTGGAGTTGATTCGCAAGGGGGAAGTGAGTGGTGGCAAGGTGCCAGGGCAAGTGCCCCAAGCTCAACCAGCATCGAGCGTTGCGGCAACGGGGACGCAGCCATGACCGACGCGAGACAACCGATGGAATCGCCTTCGGGTTTGGAGCTGCATCCGGAACCGCCGCCGACAGCCCGCATCAGCAAAAAAGTCGGCGCGGCAGTGCTTGGAGTAGTGGTCCTGGTAGGAGTCCTTGTGGTGTACGGCCTCTATGCGCGCCGGGAGCAGCAACAGGTGGCGCAAACAAAGAGCGAGGAGAAGCATCCTGAATCCGCACGGCGCATCGGCGATCAGTTAGTAAAGGAGTTGGCTCCGCCCGCCGTTGCAAATCCAGCCCCGGTATATTCCGGACGTGGCGCCGCCGAACCTGGGCCAGCGCCTGATTCCGGTGGTTTGCAACCTCCGCGGCTGGTGTACCGCGACGATGGGAAGGAAGGTCGGCCAGATACTGGTGAAGGAGGAAGTCCTTCCTCCACCAGCGGGCCTTCGGAATTATCGGCGGAAGAGAAGCTGCGCCTGGCGGCATTCCGACAGGAGCAGGAAGCGATTGCCGCTCCTACTGCCGTACACGGCAGCACTTCGCTGACGGGATCGCCCGCGACAACGCCGCTCAATGATACTCTGCAACAATTGGGGCCCCTCGCCACGCTCTTGGGAGCTGGGAAAGCCGATGCTTCCGGCAACAGCGTGGTTCCCGCGAGCGCGCGGATGCAAGCGGGCAGTGGCTATGACCAGCAGAACGAACAAGAGCGCAAACGCGCTTTCATCGAACACGCGCGCGGACGCGCCGCCAATAATTATCTAAAGTCCACGCGCACCCCGTCGCTTGGAAAATACGAAGTGAAAATGGGCTGGGACATTCCGGCCGTTCTCGAGCAAGGAATCAATTCCGACCTGCCCGGCGAGGTAAAGGCGCTGGTCCGCACGAACGTCTACGACACGGCGACGGGAAAATATCTCCTGATTCCCCAAGGATCGAGGCTGGTGGGAGTCTACGACTCCCAGATCACCTATGGACAAAGCCGTTTGCTGGTCGTCTGGTCACGAATCATTTACCCCGATGGCAGCTCGATCAATCTGGATGGAATGATGGGCCAAGACATACAAGGCATGGCTGGGTTCCACGACCAGGTGGATAATCACTACAAACGGCTTGTCGGTGCTGCCTTACTTACGAGTGCCTTCGCGGCGGGTATTTCGCTTTCGCAAAGGCAGAGCACTTCTCTTCTCGCGACTCCCACGGCCGCTCAAGCGGCGTCCACTGCGGTCGGCCAGCAGCTTGGCGAGCTCGGTACAGAAGTCACGCGCAAGAATTTAAATATTCCGCCAACCATCAAGATTCCTGTCGGCTACCGGTTCAATGTGCGCGTAAATAAGGACATCCTATTCGAAGGACCGTACACTCCCGCCGAATTGTAGGGAAGGCTTGAACAACCCCCAAGGGTCATGTATATATCTCATGTACGGACCGCAGCGTATTCCGAGTTGCGGGAGCCCCAGTCCAAAGACGGTAGGAATCGTGGCGAAACGACGAAGCGCAAACTTCGGAGTCTACAACGTGCGGCTCTTAAGTGCCCTCGACAAGCTCCTGCGGGATAAACCCCGGTATATGGGAGAACTGTCGACCTCGATCAACGATGCGCTTCTGGCAGTCGACCTGAATACCGTCGAGCTTGTCAACCTTCAGTCCAGGCAGAAACAAACCGGGAGAGAAACGCAAGTCGTTATCTTGCGGCGTCTTCGCAAGCGTATTCATCAAGTCGCTCAGAATCGGGAGTGTTCGATGAATCAGCTGGTGAATAGCGCTCTTCTGGCTTATTACGCAAAGACGGAAGAAGGCAAACTCAAAAAACCAACCAAGGGACGGGGGGCAGCTATGCGATCGTATGACACAATGTCAGAGTTGGAGCGTCGCGAGCTTCATCAGATGCTCTCGGGACTCTCAGCAGTGCAGCCAGTTTCCGCAGAGGTCGAAGAACCGGATGGAACGTACTACGAATACGATCGCAATCTGAAAGCGACGGTGAAAGTTACGCCGGATGGAGAGCGGACCCCCGTTGCGGGATTAGAAACACAATTTGAACGTGCGCCGCAGAAGGGTCAGCAGAAAGCTGCGCACGAAGGGATGTCATCCTGAGCCAAGCGAAGCCAACATTATTCATCATCGCGGGACCGTTGGGCGCCGGTAAGACAACTTTCTACGAAGCCTACTTAAAAGAGGCATTTCCGAGCCTGGTTCCTCCCGTAAGACATCAGCAACAACCGTTTCTCAATGACCGGCGATCATTCGCCGTCGAAGATATTCGCGTGGACACGCAACTGCTGGACGAAGCCAAGGCGGCAGGGTACACGACCAAGGTGCTTTTTATTTCTACGGAAGACGCGAATTTGAATGTCGGGCGGGTTTTGGTTCGCATGAGTCGAGGTGGACAGGCCGTGCCCCTCTCAAGCGTGATTGATTCTTACCGGGAGTCGCCGAAAAATCTCCCCGAAGTCCGTAAGCACACCGATGACTTGATCGTGTACGACAACACCGCGCATCGCCGTGGCTACCGCGTAGTGGCGCAGTTTATCGGTGGCGAGCTGAGTAAAACCGCGCAGACGATACCGGACTGGGCTGCGAAGATCTTCGGCAAGGAATTGCACGCGGCAAAGCCCCATGAGAAATCCGGACGCGGACGCTAACTTTTTCCTTCCTTTCCATGCGTGGCGGGTTGCAGGCCCCGGCGATTCGCTAGGAATCCAAACAGAACGAATCCCGCGCGCGCATTGAGAGATTGACGGAGCGGGGCTGTCCCCGGAAGGACAGCCCCGCTCCGCGTGTCGGTTGTGTCATTTGCGGGCGCGTCTCGCCATGGGTTCTGACTTCAATTTACCCGCGCCCTTCACCGCTTTCTTCTGCACTTTCTCCTTCGCCTCTTTGGAGACGACGGCGCGGAGGGCTTTTGTGTCGATTTCATAGAGGGCGGCGGCGGTGGCTAGCGTGTCATCGTCCTTGCTTTCACTCGTCCTCTCGACACAGCCAACGAGAATTGCTTCGAAGATGAGTCTCGCGATTCCAGCGGCGTCTGCATTCCTGTAAAGTCCACGGGCCTTCTCGGCCATCTGATAATCGCGCGGGTCCTTCGGGTTTTGTAAGCCATGCCGCTTGGCAAGGCGGCACGCTAGTTCGTGTGACAGGGAGCGCAACGCAAAGCCAGCCACCATTCGCATTTCTTCGGTTCCAAATTGCGGCTTCACACGTTTGAGAACATCAGCCATAAGCCGGTGACGGAAGGAAATCGTCTGCTTGAGCTTCCGGTTTGTAGCCGTTTTCTCCGCTTTCCATTGCAGCCGTTGTTTTTCCTCCTTCGGTTGCTCGTGGAAATGGACCTTGCACGTTCGATCTGCGCATACCTTCACGAGCCGGCCTTTGTCTAACCCGTCCGCATAGATCGCAGGGGTCAAGTGGTTGCATACACGCTGTTCGGGCCGGGCGTCCTTCCCCTGTTTCGTTTTCCGGGTAATGACTTCGACGTAGTTCCGACGGGGCAGAATCGGCGTCTCGCCCGGGATGTTGTACTTCTCCGAAATCATCACGAGGTTTGGAAGCTTCTCCATGCGCTGAACAATGTGGCGGTCCAGCTTGCGGTTAAAACATTCGGCATCGGAGCAAGAGTCTTGACGAACTTCAGAGAAGAGAAGCGTATTGAAACCAGTACGTTTCGGACAATTCGCGCAACTCCCGGCTTCTGGCAAAAGCGTTTCATCGTCCTTCGAAAACGGTACCGACTTCAGGCTGAGGTATACGTTTTGCTCAATCCACGCCTGCAATCTGCTCGCGGGTACGAGGCTCCTTTCCGCGTCCGTAGCGGCAAAATAGCCGTCAAAGCAATGGGCCAGCGCCTTTTCCTGTATTTCGGGCGCAAGCTTTGCAATCAGCAACGCGTGCTCGACACCGATGTGCCCAGCGACTAACGCGTCCGCTGCGGGTTGTGTGAGCTCCAGGAGCTTTAGTCGTTTCGCAATGAAGGAAGCGGCCTTTCCGGTTTTCGCCGCTATTTTGTCAATCGTGTATTCCGAGCCTTCCCGGTCCAGCAAAGCGCGAAACCCTTGCGCTTCCTCGAACGGATGCACGTCAGCCCTTTGAATGTTCTCGATGATTTGAATTTCCAGCGCCTCCGCATCGCTGAATGCACCAACGCGGACCGGGATTTCTTTCAAACCCGCCCGTTGTGCTGCACGGTAGCGTCGCGCTCCTGCGACAATCTCAAAATGTCCATTCACGAGCCGTACCACGAGCGGCGAGAGGATGCCCTTGCTGCGAATGCTTTCGGCGAGTTCCTCAAGCCGCTCTTCATCAAACGCCTTGCGTGGATTCGTGCTCGATTCAATCAACTTCACAATCGGGATGCTCAGGTACTCTTGCAACGATTTAACGGTTTCTGTGGTGCTCATTTCGTTCCTCCTCTTTTATGAATCTTCATCGCTTCTAATACTCATCGGGCAAAAGAATTGTTGTGAGTGTTCGGTTTGCTTCGGTTATGACCCACAGTTTTTCGCCTGCGGTCGTTTGGTAGGCGCTCAGGAGCCGAAAACTATGTTCCAAGCTTAGAGCGTTTTCTTGTCTGTCCTCCTCGTCCAAGTCGCCCCAATCTCCGCAAACATGGCGTTCCAGAAACTTCTGAGGTGCTTCCCCCGCCCTCTCCAAGGCCTTCAAAGCACCCGGAGTAGCGACAATTTGTCCCAATCGGAAAAGCGCGAGTTTGGGTGTTTCCTCCATCGCTCGATTTCTCCTTTCTAGGTTTTGCTCTTTGCTTCATGTGCGGCGGTTCTTGCCGCACTGAAAAGCAAATGCTCTTTCTAGACGCGCCTCTGCGCATGGCCGTCCGCGCTGTCAAGGGCGGCGGGGTAAGCCGTTCATCGGAGCGCAGCGAAGACCCTTGACAGAAGAAGCGGACGGAGCAGGCGCATGCTTTGCGTCGGAAGAGCAATTGAATTTGGTAAGGGATTTCTACCGAAGGGAGGGCGGGGAAGTGACAAACGTCACGCCCTGCCAGGAGTTATGGCAGGGCGTGTGGACATGCTTAAATCTGAGATTTGCTGGGGAGAGCAGTGTCGAACTGAAAGATGGTTCACGCGGCCTGGTCATCGGTTTGCACGGCGGGTAATTCCTCCGTGAGTTGCTCGCCGCGGTCCAGTTTGCCGATTTTTGCGAGGTGAATTTCGGCGAGTTTGCGCCGCATCTGCGGATGTTCCTTGTCGGGGATTGTGCGATAGCGAAGCTCTCCCTCAGCGGAGATATGATTCCCGCGTTTCAGAGTGCCGGCGAACTTCGCAAGGTTTCCCCAGGCGATGAGTCGGTGCCACTCGGTGCGTTCCACATATTCCTGTGATTCTTTCTCGCGCCATCGGACGGTGGTTGCCAGATTAAGGATCACATAGGGAACCTTGTCTCGAGCGGTATGCTTCTCGGCGTTCTGCCCGAGGAACTCAATCAATCGGACGGAATTGTCATACATGAGCCTACCTCCTTAGAAACGGTACAGTATGAACCATGATACTATATGTATAGCAGCATGGGTATCATTTTGTGTGACCCACGAGGCGGCGACCACATGACCGATCGACGCAAAAGGAACGCGGAGGTATAACGATGGCGCAAATGGAATTGAGCTGGAAGGAATATGAGCAGCGGCGACGGCGGCTGAACTCTCGTCTCGGGATCTATATTCTCGCCATGATTCCCGTTCCTCTGGTTCTGCTTGCAAAGGGTGTGTCGCCGCTATGGATGCTGGTGACGGTGGTTTGCGGCGGGGTGGGGATCGGTGTTGTCTACCCTTTGCTGTGGAGAGCACGCCACAATCCCGATAGACTCCAGGCCCAGGAAAAATGGGTCGTGCGCGTTGTCGCCGTTTGTAGATCGATTGCGGTTTTCTCAGCTGTGGCTGCGGCGGTTGCGTGGGCGACATTGGATGATCAGAGCATGAGAACTGTGAGGTTAGGCTTTGTGTTTGCGTTCTCGTTCGTTGCGCTAGCGTGCTTCCTCTTTTCTGTCTATACCCAAGTTAGTGCTAGACGCGCCTTGCGGTGTCCTGACGCCTGAGAGGCGGATTTTTGCTAGCGTCTCCTTCGGAGTCATGAGTGCCGGCGAACTTCAAAAGATAAAAGAGAGAGGCCCCCTAGAAGGGAGCCTCTTCGCCGTTGGTCGGCAGCTCGGGTGGCGCGGCGTTCGGGTCGCGTTTCTCGGCACGGTCTAGCTTGCCGATCTTGCTGAGATGAACTTCCGCGAGACGAACCTTGAGCTTCTTGTGCTTCTTGTCGTTGAACTGGCGATAGCGCAACTCGCCTTCGGCAGAAAGGTGCGTGCCCTTTTTCAGCGTGGCGGCAAACGTTGAGAGATTGCCCCACGCGATCATCCGGTGCCACTCGGTGCGATTCACGTATTCGTTCGATTTCTTGTCCTTCCAAGACGCTTGCGTGGCGAGCGACAAAATAGTGTATTCGTTGCCGCTCTTGGTGGTCTTCACTTCGGCGTCTTTTCCCAAGAATCCGATCAGTCTTACAATATTGTCGTACATTGAAAAATCTCCTTTGATGCCCTGAGTCTCTCAAGGCACACCACCCGGAGGGCGCGAGTGTGAGGCAGCTCCCAAGTGCCAAGGTCTGCTTTCTTGGAGGGCGCCCGCGCAGCGGGAGGAACCAAGACCCCATAGGGGCGCTCCGGCGAAGCAGAAGACCGCCGTGCCGCCGGGCGCTGACTCGTTTGCATTCGCGGTGCTTGAGAGCAAGAGCGGCTGAAAAGGAGGTACGAACGACGACACCGTTTGACAGGATATTTTGGTGTCAGTGCCGAACTTGGATCACGCGGGACGCAGGATTTGCGCTGGGGCTTGCGCTGCGGATAGGGAAGTGGATCGAAAGCCCACCACTTAGACCTTATTGATCGGCTACAACGGTCTCAGAAACCATTGCGGCTGTCCATTTGCACACTGCATCGGCAGGCTAACTGGATTAAGTTCAAATATGCTAAAAACAGCTCGCGTGGCCCCGAGTCCATGGTCCAGAGGGCTATGATCGCTACCTTAATAAGGTAGCGGTCGCAGGAGACGGAGTAACCAGTTATAACGGCGCTCACCGCAATCTAAGTCTCGATCGCAAGAATAAATAGGTGGACTGACTTCCTTAGAACAAAAGTTTGGTGGCCGAAGGGGCTATGGGTTACGTCGCATTTGCATCTACCTCCTATGGCACTGCTTGGAAAGAATGGGTCGCTTGATATATAGTTTGCAGACCTAACCATGAAACAGAGGTCCTACGTTCCTATCGCTCCGGGAAAACACATCGGCACATGGGTGTGCCTGGTAGCTGCTGTTTTGCTCTGGGCTCCGGTGTGGGCGGTTGCATGGCAGGCGAATGGAATGGCTTGCTGCAAAGGGACGATGTGTCTCGCGCACGGACATGCTGGAATGGAGGGCGCTTCTAAAGCCCAATCCGCAGCACAGGAACACACCCTAATGGACTGCAACCATGCAAGCCAGACAGGCTTACCGACTTGCCAGATGTCCTGCTGCCACGACCAGGACCGCCCTGCGACTGGCGGAGTGATTTTCGTTTTACCGGAGCCAATGATCATTTCATCCGACGTTGGAATGACTCCGGCGAAAATCATGACGACGGCACCTGCTTTGTCTCATTTTTTTGAACCTCCCTTTCCCCCTCCTCGAAGTCTCTCACTGGTCGCGTAGCACTCTATCCAAGCGGTCGTAATACACAGACAAACGGGCCATACGAGCCCGTGGCGGCCATTTGCCGCATGAGATCAGGGGAGGATTTCATGTTCCGACGGATTTCGATTTTTATGGGTTTGTCGTTGCTGATGGGAATGGGTGCTAGTGCCACGTTTTACGGCACAATCCGTGGGATTGTACACGACCCGAAGCACCGACCCATCGCCGATGCTGAAGTGTCGCTAAAGGCAAAAGGTTCCGATTATGCTCGCACGACCCATACGGATGCGAGTGGGGAATTCCTAATTGACGCGGTTCCGCTGGGAGACTACTCCATCACCGTGTCTAAAGATGGTTTTGCCACGGTCGAGCAGCCTACAACCGTGCTCTCGGGAACCGCTCCTATCTTCCACTTCGAACTGCCGATTGCCGAGCAAAAGCAAACGATCACTGTTTCCGCGGCACCTGCACAGACTGAAACTACGACAACAACGACAAACGTGAACTTGCAGGAGATTGAGAGCGCACCGGGAGGAACGCTTTCAAATAGCTTGGCGATGATCCTTAACTACACGCCCGGGTCTTACTACACGCACGATCAACTGCACATTCGCGGTGGGCATCAGGTCAGCTGGTTGATTGACGGAGTTCCGATCCCGAATACGGCCATTGCGAGCAACATCGGTCCACAGATCAACCCCAAGGATATTGATGACCTCGAAGTTTTGCGGGGGAGCTACACGGCCGATTACGGCGACCGGACCTACGGCGTGTTCAGTCTGGCTCCAAAGAACGGGTTTGACCGGAATAATGAAGCGGAGATCAATCTCAGCGCGGGTAATTATGCGCAGACGGACAATCAGGTCAATCTCGGTGGGCATACCGACAAGCTCGGCTATTACCTGAGTGCTAACGGAAATAGCAGTGAAGTGGGTTTACAACCGCCGACAGCGGCGGTGATCCACGACGGCGTAAATGGTTACGGAGGCTTTGGCTCCCTAATCTATAATCTCGATTCACAAAACCAGTTTCGACTAGTGGGGCAGGCCAGACGCGATTTCTATGAAGTGCCCTATGCACCGGACGATCCCGTGAGCGCCGGACTGCGCGATACGAACACGGAAACGGATGCATTCCTGGCGTTCACCTGGTCGCACACATTCGATCCTGGACTCGTGTTTACGGTGTCACCGTTTTATCACTACAACCGAGCCGACTACGAGAGCAGCCCGACGGATCTACCGGCTTCCGCCACCGAAAAGCGCGGATCTCATTACGAAGGCGGGCAGGCAGTCATTTCCTGGGTGAAGAAGTGGAGCAACCTGCGGGCCGGAGTTTACGGTTTCGCACAACAAGACAATCAACTCTTTTCCCTCATATACAACGACGGCAGTTCGCCGAGTCTGGAACCGGTCAAGGTATATCCCTCCGGGGGAACGGCCGCGATTTATGCGGAGGAGCAAATTCGTCCGACGTCCTGGTTGACGTTTGACGCCGGCCTGCGGCAGACGCATTTCTCGGGTGGCGTAACGGAAAATGCCACGAGCCCCCGCTTCGGGGTCTCCCTTCGTGTGCCGAAGCTGAACTGGGTTTTTCGAGGGACTTACGGTCAGTTTTATCAGGCCCCGCCACTGGTCACCATATCGGGTCCGCTTCTGGATCTTGCCAACAATCAGAACCTGGGATTCATTCCGTTGCACGGAGAACGAGACGAAGAATGGCAAGTCGGCGTGACGATTCCCTTCCGGGGCTGGACGATTGACGCGGACACATTCCACAACCACGTCAAGAATTTCTTTGACCACAATAACTTCAACAACTCCAATATTTTCTTCCCCATCACCATTCAGGGCGCGCTGATTGAGGCTTGGGAATTGACGCTGCGTTCACCGCGAATCTACAACCGCGGACAGGTGTATGTGACCTATTCGAACCAACTCGCGCTGGGGTGCGGAGATATCAGCGGAGGTTTGACGGATTTCAGTTTTGGGGCCGGTTGCGGATACTTGGATCACGACCAGACGAATACGCTGCATGTCGGCGGCAACATCAGTTTGCCGTGGCGTACCTATGCGTCGACGGACGTGTATTACGGTTCGGGATTCGCGAATGGGAATCCTCCTCCCACACATCTGCAGGGACACACCACGTTTGACTTGGTGTTCGGAAAAAACTTTGGCGAAAATTGGACTGTTTCTGTAACAGCACTCAACGTTGCGGACGTCCGCGTTCTGCTGGACAACAGCTATACCTTCGGGGGGACGCACTACAACCTTCCGCGCCAGGTCTACGGCCAAGTCCGTTACCGCTTTCACTTCTGATGGCTGCTTCGTTTGAAGTAGTGCTTATGGCCTCCTCCAATCGCAACACTGTAGATTACGAAGAGTGGCAGCGACGAGGGGAATTGAGAGAAGGGGAAAATGGGATGTTGTCGCGGCGGGCAATAAACTGTAAGCACAGATGCGAGGCATTGCTCCTCCTAGTTTTGTTCGTAAGCGGTTGCCACCGATCCGTCAGCAATCTTGAGCGTGGGTTACAATTCATCGAAATCACCACGCCTGCGCAATCCGGATCGAGTGTTCCAACGATTTCAGTGGGCGGCGACAAAAGGTTTTACATGGTGTGGGTTGAACCTGCCGGCGACAAGGTAAATCGGCTCAAATTCTCGAGATGGAATGCTATGCAATGGTCGCCCGCGCGCGTAATTGCGGAGGGCACTGCGGTACTGGCAAGCGCTTCTGGTGAACCTAAACTGTTGGCACTTGACGAGCGCAACCTCGCTGCGACTTGGATGTCTACAACTCAGGGCGCTAAGGATCCGGATGCCACGAGTCTCGAGATCTCGTTTTCAAAGGATGGCGGGGCTACCTGGTCCACTCCGGTGCAGACTTCGGATGACAAAACCGAGGGAGAGCATGAGTACGCAAGCCTGTTTCCCATGAACGGCCAGTTCGGAATGGCGTGGCTTGATCCTCGTCGTGCTGTCTCCACACCTCCCGTCAAGCCCAATTCCAACGTACCGGCTGCGACGATTTTATTGACAACAACATTCACGAAAGATGGCGCGCGCGGAAGGGAATTGCTTCTCGGTAATAGTGTCTGCGATTGCTGCCCTATTTCGTCTGTCGACACACCAGGTGGCCCGGTCTTGTTCTACCGCAACCGGGATCAGGATGAAACGCGCGATATCTATACGACTCGTCTTCAAGCAACCAAATGGTCCACGGGCCATCCCGTGCACAACGATCGTTGGCGGATCGACGGATGCCCCACGAACGCAGCGTATGGTGACGTCTCGGGCAACGAAATGGTGGTTGCGTGGTTCACTGGCGCAGAAGACATCGCTCGCGTGAAACTCGCGTTCTCCGAAGACTATGGAGATCATTTTGGTGAGCCACTGATTGTTGATGAAGATAAGCCAGTAGGGCATCTCAGTTCCGTTGTACTAACGAAGCGCACGGCACTGGTGAGTTGGATAGGCCGTTCTGGTCGTGGTCGAGCTCTCTACGTACAAGAGGTTCATGCGGACGGTCAGCGTACCCCTCGGCAAACTATCCACCAGTACTCGCCCAACGCCTCGATTGGGTTTCCAGTCATGGCGCAAAACGGGAATGACATTCTCCTCGCATGGACCGACTCGGATGGTGGAAAAATCCGAATGGCACATGCTGTAGTTCCGGCAAAGGAATGAGGAGAAAAGAAATTCAAATCCTCCAAACGTACGTTGACAGTGTTAGCGGACACATGGAATTACTTACGGGAATTTAGCCAGTCATAGACAGCTAGCGTATTTAATTATGAGAGACATGCAAAACACTCCCATCGCTCAAGGAAGAATCCTCGGCGCGTGGGTGTGTTTAGTCGCCGTATTGCTCCTCTGGTCACCGATGTGGGCTGCTGCACTGCACGCGGAGAGAATGTCCTGCTGCGCCGGCGGCATGTGCATGGCGCACTCGCATGAAAAAGTGAATTCTTCGCTGACCACGGATTCCGCTTCAAACGAATCTCAAATGAACTGCGATCATGGCGGCAATGGAATGGCGAACTGCTCACTGTCGTGCAGCCATGAAAGCACGCAAGCTTTCGCGGCCGCGATAGTTTTTGTTGTACCCGAGCCAGCCACGTTTCACGCGCCTCTCGCCAACATCGGTGGAACTTCTCATCTTGCAGCGACAGAATTTAGGCAGTCGTTTGAGCCGCTTTCTCCTCCCCCTCGTACTTCCATCTTCTCCATTTAGTTTCAAGTCCGCTCTACTGCTGGGTTGTCTCCCGGGCCGAACTGGCCCGCCGAGTGCGAAAGCTCGCCAATTTCCCGCGAGAAATTGTTGTTGGGAAATCAGCGAGAAGCCTTAAGTAACGCCATCGAGTAGATACGGAGAAGATTGATGGAGTGGTTCCCACCCAGTTCGTTGCTGAATGCTTTTGGCAAACGACCGGTAGAACAGACTCAACCAGAGGAGAAGTCCATGGGCTTTCGAAAATGTGTAGAACTCATCTTTACTTTGTTCATGCTTTGTCTCGTCCCATCTCTGGGTGCCTTCGCGCAGAGCGACACTGCTTCGCTCAGTGGGACCGTTTTGGATCCCCAGGGGCGACCAGTGCCGGAAGTTGAGGTCAAGGCAACGCGAATTGAAACCGGAAACACCAGCATTTCCACCACAAATTCTGCAGGCATCTATTTTTTCAGCAGCCTCGCTCCCGGCCACTATCAAGTCGTGGTCACCAAAGTAGGCTTTAAAGAGATCGTCGCAAAAGGTCTCACGCTCCAAGTCGAAGGTAGGGTAGAGCAAAATTTCGTGTTGCAGCTTGGATCGCAAGCGGAAACCGTTACGGTCGAAGGCGGTGCCGTGGAAATCAACACAACAGATGCAACCGTGAGCACCGTCGTGGACCGCAAATTTGCAGATAGCCTGCCGCTGAATGGGAGGAGTTTTCAAAGCCTGATTGAACTGGCACCGGGGGTCATCCCAACTGCGGGCTCGGGAAACACGGATACGTTTGTCGTAAACGGGCAGCGTGAGACGTCGAACTATTGGACGGTGGATGGTGTAAGTGCCAATTTCGGGATAGGCGGGAATATTGGCAATCCAGGAGCGGGACTTGGGGGACAAGCTGGCGCAACTAGCTTATCGGGTGGGACCAATAGTCTCGTCTCGGTGGATGCCCTGCAAGAATTCCGGATAGAGACTTCGACAGCTGCGCCAGACTCCGGTCTCACCGCGGGCGGTCAGATTTCCATCGTTACACGCTCCGGCACGAACCAGTTCCATGGTTCTCTTTTTGATTATTTTCGAAATACGGTTTTGGACGCCAACAATTGGTTCAATGGTGTCAATGTATTCAATTCGAATCCCCTTCCCAAAGCTCCGGAGCAACAGAACGATTTCGGAGGAACTGTCGGCGGGCCGATTCGGAAAGACCGGACTTTCTTTTTCTTCTCCTATGAGGGGCTGCGCCTACGGCTGCCGCAAACGGCCCTCACTCAGGTTCCTGACCTTCAGGCACGTCAGGACGCGATACCAGCCGTGCAGCAGTTTCTAAACGCATATCCGTACGACCCCAATCAGCCAGACTTAGGGAATGGTGTGGCTCAGTTCAATGCGACCTTTTCAAATCCCAGTTCACTAGATGCTTACAGCCTCCGGATCGATGACCGTTTGACCGACAAACTCAACCTTTTTGGCCGATACAACTATTCCCCGTCCAGCATCGCACAATACGGATTCGGACCTGGGTCGGGCGTTGCACTTAGTCAGAAAGGAGTTCAATCGCAGACAATACAAACCCTGACTGTGGGAACAACCTGGTCATTGTCTCCAAGCATCACCAATGACTTCAGATTCAATTACAGTCGACTGGACAGTACTGGCGCTTCCGTTTCGAGCAACTTCGGTGGAGCCACTCCGATAACCTCGCCGCTTTTGCCCAATGGCTACAATTTGCAGAACGCCAATATTGGCTTCCAAGCGGGATTCACCACCAATGGGTATCTCGACATTGGAGCGGGCGAAGAGAGCCTGCAGCGCCAGATCGAACTTGCGGACAACGTTGCAGTCCAGAGGGGTGCCCACCGCTTTGCGTTCGGAGTGGACTATCGTCGATTGTCACCGCGGTTCGCTCCAGCCCAATATTCCCAGTACGCGCAATTTAATGATTATCCCACCACCGAGGCCGGCATCGTCGGCTTCGCGTTCACCAACCAGAACATTCCCGCAACGTTCCTGTTCAGGACCTTTAGCCTTTTTGCGCAAGACACCTGGCAGCTCAAGCCTCGCCTCACCGTAACCTACGGCTTGCGATGGGGTGTCGAATTCCCCCCGAAAACAATCGACGGTCCGTCTTTTCCGGCCCTCGAGAATTACAGCACCAGTGATTACTCGCAGATCGTATTAGCCCCGCCAGGCACACCGGCCTACCAAACCAACTATGGAAATTTCTCGCCTCGCGTTGGCGTGGCGTACCAACTTTTGCAAAAGAACGGTGCCCCTTCCACTGTGCTTCGTGGTGGGTTTGGTCTCTACGACGATCTGGCGGCGGGCGCAGCCGGAAACCTCGTCGCATATGCGTATCCTTATACTGCATATGGGTTCTATGACGGGAGCCAGCTCCCAGTCGTGTATCCGCCCACAGGTGGCACCTTTCCGCTAGCTCCAGCCTACGCAGCTCCGCCACCGATTGTGCCTCCTGGTTCCTCGAACAGTGGCCTTCTGCTGGGGTTCAATCCGCGCTTTCAAACGCCTTACACGCTCGAGTGGAATGTGGCCCTGCAGCAGGAATTCGGCAAACAGCAAAACATAACGGTTTCGTACGTTGGCGCAGCTGGGAGAAGACTTGTGCAAACAATCTTCCCTTACAACTCTCCTCCCGCGAGTTATCCGGGGGGAATTGGGCTGTTCGACAACGGCGGCTCTTCCAGCTACAACGCCCTCCAAGTGCAGTTTCAACGGCAGGTTTCGCACGGACTTCAGGCGCTGGCTTCCTACACACTGGCACACAGCATCGATACAGGTTCGACCGTATTCGGCCAGGGCGGACAAGGGATAAGTGACAATCGGGGGCCTTCGAAATTCGACATTCGTGACCAATTTTCTGCTGCCCTAACTTACGACATTCCAGCTTACAAGCCGGATCGATTCGTTGGCGCTATTTTGAGTGGCTGGTCCGTCCAGACCATCATCAAAGCCTATTCCTCCCCACCGGTGGACGTAACGATTAACACAATTCAGTCGTTTACCGAAAAACCTGTTTATGTGAGGCCAGATGTTCTTCGAGGGGTTCCCCTTTACCTCTACGGGCCGCAATATCCCGGAGGGAAAATCATCAATAACACCCCGGACGGGCCAAATATGTCCTGCGTCGGTCCTTTCTGTTTTCCCCCAGTGGATGCCAATGGAAATATCCTGCGCCAGGGCGATCTTGGACGAAACGCATTGCGAGGTTTTCCCGCGTCACAATGGGATTTTGCAGTGCATCGGGATTTTCCCATCCACGAAGCGTTGAAACTCCAGTTCATCGCTGAAATGTTCAATGTATTGAACCACCCCAATTTCGCACCCCCGTATAGTGCGCTCAATCTGGGTTTTGGTTCCAACGCTCAGTTCGGCTATTCACTGCAGACATTGGGACAGGCCTTGGGTGGGAACAGTAGTGGCGGCGGTGCCCTGAGTCCTTTGTATCAGTTCGGTGGACCCCGCTCTATCCAATTGGCTCTGAAATTGTCCTTCTGACATCGGACACCGGCAGTATGTGGAGAAGACCGAATGATTCACCGCTATTTCGTATGGCTGCACCGCTGGACAGGACTCTTGATGACCGCATTTCTGGTTGTTGTCGGGCTCACGGGAACGATATTAGCTTTCCGGTCGAAGATTGATCATTTGTTGAATCCCCAGTTTTACGCTGAGGTCAAACCCGGACAGACTCCGCTCGATCCCGCCACATTGGCGGAGCGGGCTGAAGCACTGGTGCCGCAGGCAAAGCCCGGCTTCTTCTCTGTTGGGAAATACCAAGCCAGCATTTCTATACGCCCACGCAAGAATCCAGCGACAGGTCAGCCGTACGACCTCGCCTTCGATCACCTGATTCTTGACCCCTACACGGGCGGGGAGCTGGGACGTTGCTGCGCTGATCCGACTTGGCGCGTGAAGTTCATGCCGTTTATTTACCAGCTCCATACTTCGGTTGTTCTAGGGAACACTGGCGCGTGGATACTCGGCATTGTCGCACTGGTATGGACGCTCGACTGCTTTGTCGGATTCTATTTGACGCTACCGCGAGGCCCGGGAGGCTTCTGGAGACGCTGGAAATACGCGTGGCAAACCAAGTGGCGAGCAAATGCTTTTCGGATCAACTTCGATTTACATCGCGCTGGAGGATTGTGGTCCTGGGCGTTGTTGTTCGTCTTCGCGTGGTCTAGCGTAATGCTGAGTTTACGGCCTGTGTACGACCACGTGACAAAGGCCGTCTTCGACTATCGCAGCGATGAGGAGAACATTTCCTCGGTGACTCTGCCGCAACCGCTTGACACTCCGAAGCTCGGCTGGCGTGAAGCACAAACATTAGGAGAACGTGCGATGGCGCAGGTCGCTGCCCAGCACGGCTTCACGATTACGCGACCTTATGGGATGGCCTACATCCCGGAGTTCGGCGTGTACACCTACGCCGTTCGCGGGAGCAACGATATTCGCGGGGAAGGCTGGGACACCAGCATCTGGATCGACGGCAACACCGGCGCACTCCGCGATGTTTCGCTGCCATCTGGCCAGCACGCGGGCAATACGGTGAGCACTGTGCTCTGGGGTCTCCACTACGGTGACATTCGCAACTTCCTGCCGTATCGCATTCTCGTTGCCTTCTTCGGTTTGGTCCTTACGGTTATCTCGGTGACCGGTGTCTACATCTGGTGGAAGAAGCGCGAAGGCAGAAAACTAGCTGCTCTCGCCAATACGAGAATTGCGGGCACCAGCGCCACTGCTGTCATAAACACCTGAACTCCAAAGGAGGACAACGCGATGCGGAAGGCACTGATTAGCGGTTTATTGCTTTTACTTGTGCAGGTTTTGGCTGAACGGTCAGCCTTGTCTGTGGCTGTTGGACAGGAACCTGACGGCAAGATTTTGAGCTCGAAGCCTTGGCCGCCGTTGCCCAAGTATGATTCCCTGGACGACTTCGGTCGCGGCTATTTTCCGGAGTCGGTCTACGAAGCGGCACTTACGCAAAAAGAATTCGACGTTCTCGAAATCACCTACGCCAGCGACGGTCTCTCCGTGCGCGGACTGTTAATCAAGCCGAAAGCGCCGGGCACTCGAAAATGGCCGGCGATCATATTCAACCGTGGAGGCAACGGCGAACTTGGGCGTATCACGGATAACGGCCAGCCTTGCGGCGGCATGGCGAACACGTCGTGCCTTGACGTCGCCGATCTTTACCTGTTCGCGAAGGCAGGTTTTGTGGTCATCGCCTCCGATTATCGCTACCAGGGCGCAACCGTGAAACGCGACGAGTGGGGCGGCGTGGAAATCGACGATGTTCTCAATCTCGTGCCGACACTGAAGTCACTAGCCTACGTAGACCCAGACCGTTTGTTCATGCTCGGTCTGTCGCGGGGCGGCACCATGACCTATCTCGCGATCAAACGAGGAATTTCGGTGAAGGCCGCCGCCGTCATCGGCGGGGTTACGGACGTGAAAGCATGGGTGGACGCGAGGCCCGAGATGGGCATTGTCAACGGGAATGAATATACCGACGGCTTTGCCAAGATTTGGCCAGACTACGAGCACCGCGCTGAGGAATACTATCGAGCGCGGTCGGCCGCGTATTGGGCCGACCAGATCAACGTGCCTGTTCTTATCCTGCATAGCCGGACCGACAGACTCGTCCCGGTAACCCAGGCTTTCCACATCGCAGAAGCACTTCAGGAAAAGGGCAAGGTGTACGCCCTCCACATTTACGATCGCGACGGCCATGCCTTGCCGCAGAATCGCGACGACCGGAATCGCATGATCATCGATTGGTTCAACCGAGCTAGCCGTAGCGGCCAATAGTCAAGCGTTCTTCCGACTCCGAAAGAACAATGTTTACTCACGCATGCGAGAAGACCCTCGATCGATGCCACCGTGTGTGGCGGAGATTAGCCTGCTTTTGGCATTTACGCCAAATCCACGGATAGAGAAAATTTGACCGTTGTTTATACCGATTGTTAAGACTGGTGAATGCAGTCCACCGCCAAATTCAAGAATGACGTTACAACATTCATGGCTAAGAGGATGTCACATGATTGCTGAGAATTTGCGACTGCGGGTGGCGCACGCTGCCCTAGCGACCATCACCGCTTCACTGCTGATGTCGGCATGCGGGGGCGCGAGCAATGGCGCGAGATCCTCCAAGGTCACCGCGCAGACGGCCTGCGCGACATTGTCCGGAAAAACCGTCGGAGGAGCAACGCTCACGACGGCAGTCATTCCGGCCAGCGGAACCGCGCCGATTTACTGCAGGGTCAAAGGCACTCTCGCACCTGCGCTGAACATTGAAATTCGCCTGCCGGACACCTGGAACGGCAAGCTTTACTATGCCGGTGGTGGTGGCTACGACGGCATGATCACGGAATTGGTCGTGCCACCACTTACCCAGGGTTATGCGGAGGTCGTCAGCGACTCCGGGCATCAGGGTGATGGAATGTCAGCCGCCTTTGCTTTGAACGATACGTTCGCCGCCCAGCTCTTCGGGAGTCTCTCCGTGCCAACGGTCATGTCGACAGCCCTGAAAACTGTGACCGCAGTTTATGGTGTGCCGCCAACCAAGTCCTATTTCGAAGGCTGTTCCAACGGAGGACGAGAGGCATTGATGGCGGTGCAGCGAAATCCGAACCTCTTCGATGGCGTCATTGCTCGCTCGCCTGGTTACAACTGGGTCGGCTTCATGGGCGCTTTCAACCGCACGGCCAAGGCGTTGGCGGCTCCCGGCGGCGCGTTCACTCCTGCCAAAACCGCGCTTCTGGCGAAGCATATACGAGAGGCCTGCGATGGACTCGACGGCATTGTCGATGGTGTTGTCTCGAATCCCGCGATGTGCACGGCAAAAGTCGCGAACGTAGCGGCATTGCGTTGTGCAGGTGGTGTCGATACCGGAGACACCTGCCTTTCCGATGCACAACTCTCAGTCGTCAAGGCGTGGACGACCGACGCGGTATTTGCGGGCAACGACACTTTTCGAAGTAGAGGATATAACCTGACAGGCAACGAAGACGATCCAGCAGGCTTTGGGCTCTGGGTTTCTGGCGATGGCGACGTCAAAAAAGCCGGACAGTATTTGTTCCAGGATACCAGCGTTAAATACGTCCTTGCGCGTGATCCCAACGCCGATTCACTGAAGTATATTTGGGATAAAAATCAGAGTGCACTTTATTCAATGGCAGCGCTAAATGACGCAACGCAAACTGATATTCGTCCGTTCATCAACAGTGGCGGCAAGTTGATCGTGTGGCACGGCGGCTCTGATATGGCCCTCAGTGTCAACTCGACCATCGAGTACATTGCAAACGTAGCGAAGTCCGTCGGTGCCGCGAACGCCTCTGCCTCCACGCGGCTTTACGTGGCGCCAGGGGTGAATCATTGCACCGGTGGAGCAGGACCGGACCAGACCGACTTACTGAAGGCGTTGGACGAATGGGTAACGAAGGGTATCGCCCCGGAAAATTTAACCGCGGAAAAGCTGGATGCGAAGAGAGCAGTAACGCGTTCCTTACCGTTGTGCCAATATCCGCGGTATCCCAAGTACATAGGGCCGCCCAATGACGCTGCCGCAGCCAAGTTGGCGGCCAACTACACCTGCACCCCGCCCTGATCGAGGCAAAGTTTTTGAACGGTGGTCGGAGGGGTTCGAGGGTGAACGCTCCGGAACAGCTCGTTGTCAAACATAGCTAGCGAGCAGCAGCTGTTCCGCGATCGCTGCGGCCGTGTAACTGCCGAAATAGCAACGGAGTCATACCAAAGCGGCGATCAAAAGCCTTCGATAGCTGCGCGCCGGTTAGATAGCCAACTTGCGCGGCGATCTCCTTCAGTGACAGGCCCGCCGCCAGATAAACGCGAGTCTGATCGAGCCGTAAGGTCTCGACGAAGCGTGCCGGGGTCACGCCGATGCTGCGGGTGAAATTTCTTTGGAACGTGCGCTCCGACATCGAAACGCGAGCGGCGAGCGTCGGCACTTCTAACGGCCCAGCCAAATTCTCGCGAATCCAGTCGATCAGGTCTGCGAACGGTGCCTCCGCATGACTTTGGGCATTCAGCACCGGACTGAACTGAGATTGATACCCGGGACGTCGCGCATACAAAACAAGGCGTTTGGCGATCGCGTTGGCGACGGTGTCCCCCAAGTCCGAGGCGACCATTGCCAGACTCATGTCTATTCCGGTGGTCACTCCAGCCGATGTCCACAACCGGCCATCATTGACAAACAGCGCGTTAGCGTCCACATGCGCCTCGGGGCAGAGTTCTGCCAGCTCCGAGCAAACTGACCAGTGAGTGGCTACCCGTTTGCCGCCCAGCAGGCCGAAGTGCGCCAGAGCGAATGTGCCCGTGCAGACGGAACCGAAGCGGCGTGCCCTCGCGCAGGCCCGAACAGTCCATTTGCGCACAGAGCTGTTCGCCACTAGCGCTTGCAGCCCGGAGGCATCGCCTCCGGCGATCAGCAAGGTGTCGATCGCAGGCGGCTGCAGCTCTCGCAGTGCTTTGGTCACAAGGGCCACAGCGCTGTTGGTCTGGATCGTGCCGCCCTTTGCGGAAAGTACGTGGACGTTGTAGTGGACTTTTCCCGATGCAGTGTTGCCTGCCTCGAAGACCATCGCCGGCCCGGTGACGTCGAGTACCTGGCAGCCGCAGAAAGTAAGTATGGCGACATTGAGAGGCTTTGACATTGGCAGATATTAGCCTATTGTTGGCATTTACGCCAAAGGAGAGCGTCTCCTACAATCGTGAACCAACTGCTGCTCATCCACTGAAGGACATGCGTTATGAATGAGAGTGATATTTCGCGGCGTTCTTTCACCAAGGGAATCAGTCTAGCATTAGCTGCGTCGGCTCTCTCCGAGTCTGGTTTTTCGCAGGAACAGCGTTCCACACGTACAGAGGCCGAAATTGACGCCGATGTTGCAGCTCATGCTAAATCGCGCCTTCAAATTGGCATGCTCTTATATCCTGGTCTGAGCGCTCTCGATCTCGTCGGACCGCACCCTTTCTTTGCGGAACTATCGAACAGCGAAGTCCACCTCCTTTGGAAAAACAAAGATCCCGTCGTCTCGTCACTGGGATACAGCATTGTCCCGACCACGTCGATTAGAGAGTGTCCTCGGGATCTTGACGTCGTTTTTGTTCCTGGCGGCACGTCCGGCACATTCGCGATGATGGACGACGACGAGATTTTGTCCTTCCTTGCTGAACGAAGCAGCCGCGCCCGTTACGTAACAAGTGTCTGTACTGGGTCGCTGATCCTTGGGGCAGCCGGACTCTTGAAAGGTTACCGGGCGACATCTCATTGGAGGTTTCGCGATCTTCTCCCTATGTTCGGTGCGACGCCCGTCGAGGAGCGTGTGGTTACCGATCGCAACAGAATAACTGGCGGGGGCGTGACCGCCGGAATTGATTTCGGACTGGTAATCGCATCGCGACTTCGCGGTCGCCATGCGGCGGAGGTATTGCAGCTCTATAACGAATACGATCCGCACCCACCATTCGCAGCGGGGACGCCAGCCGTCTCCCCCTTGGCGACCAAGGATGCTGCCTATAGCGCGTTGGCCTCTGCGTACGAGCAGGGTCGCGCGGCTGCCGCGCGTGCACGCGAACGGCGGCATCTGGGCTAAGGCCGGTGGGGGTTCATAATCGTTCCCTGCGAGTTCACGGTTCGGCGTACCGGGTGGATTCGATTCAGCATGCGATAACTGCATTTCGATCCAACCATCGCTGCAGACCAACTCATACAGTTGTGTTGACTCCAACGCTCTAAATCCATGCCAACCCTCGGCCCGTTACTATCTCCGGGGTTTCATCCACCGTTCCACAATGTCGTGAATGTCTACTCCCGTGGACTCCGAAATAATCGCAGTCATTTCTTCCACCAAAGCCATCAAATTAGCCGAAAACCTCAATTTAAGGAGCGCTGCTGAGGATTATCCTGCTGGGCCGCGTTTAAGTGAGAACTGCTTCCCGACGCAGACTCGGCTGCGAAAAGCCTGTTCTTTCTCGATGCGGATCGGGAAGATATTTCTCGCTTACTACAACGCCGTTTGAAGACTGTGAGTTCGCTCGATGAATTCAAATTCGCGACTGCCGAGTGCGGTTCCCTCGGACTAATTAGCGAAGACCTTTCCCTGTGCTGGTTAGAACCAATTTCCCATGCTTGACGCCTCGCATTGCGATCATGTGGTCCGCAAGATGTTTGATCTCCCCGCTCTTTCCTTTCATGATGACTACTTCTAGGCAGTTATCAGCGTCCAGGTGAACGTGCGTCGCGGCCAGGACGTTACCGTGCGCGTGATGCTGAATCTCATTGAGCTTGTCTGAAAGATTTGGGCTGTGGTGGTCGTAGATCATCGAGAGCGTTGCGACGACAGTCTTGTTCTTGTCCACAGCCTCCGACACAAGACTCTCTCGAATTAGGTCTCGGATGGCTTCGGAACGGTTTTTGTACCCTCGACTCGTGATGAGGCGGTCGAACTGCGAGAGCAGGTCTTCCTCGAGCGACACTCCAAATCGCGTTAGCTTCGTCATGGTCATTCATCCTCGCCATTCGGAATATAGCGCACAATTTGATCCCTTACATGAGGAAGCCAAAACCGGGCCTTCACTGAACCTCTGAAGTCGTGGCACTGTTTCTAAAATCGTGCTACAGTGGAGCGTGAATTAACGCATTCCTTTCGCTCCCCAGGGACAAATGATGGGCTTTCTTCGATTCGCACTTCAGTGCCCCCGCCTTTTTGTTCGTTTCGCACTCTGTTTTATGGTCGCCGCATTCCCGGTATTCGCTTCGGCGGAAGAACCGGCCCACATTTCTGGAGAGATTCGCTTGGCCGTGGAGTCGCTGCTTCCCGCCCAGCAGTCCGCAATCAGCGGGCATGCGCTCGACCCGCAGGGTCCTTCGGCCGCCACAAAGGAAAAGGCTGATACGCCTCAGCTATCAGGAACTATCGTTGACCCGTCCGGCGCGGTGATTGCGGGGGCGACTGTCGAGATTCGGAATTCGGACGGTACGGTTCAAAGAACAACGGCGTCGGACTCGAATGGCTACTTCAGTATGTCTGGACTCCCGGCGGGAAATTATCAGCTTTTCGTATCGAGTACCGGATTTGAGACGAAACAAATGCCCATAACCATAGGGAGCGCGGAGGAGGTTCCACTGCGCATCTCTTTGGCGGTGAGCATCGTGAGCACGACCGTAAACGTGCAGGGCCGCGAGGATAGCCTGATCGGGATAGCGGATTCCGCAACCCAGGGAACTGTGGGCGCAAAGCAACTCGATGATCGTCCGATTCTTCGTTCGGGAGAGGTTCTGGAGACGGTTCCGGGGATGATCATCACGCAGCACGCTGGCGGCGGCAAGGCCAATCAGTATTTTCTTCGTGGGTTCAATCTAGACCACGGCACCGATTTCGCGGTTTTCCTCGACGGCATGCCTCTGAACCTGCCGTCGCACGCGCACGGCGAGGGGTACGCAGACATGAACGCGGTCACCCCGGAGTTTGTGCAGCGGCTGAATTTCGAGAAGGGACCGTATTACCCGCAGATCGGGAACTACAGCTCAGCAGGATCGTCCGACATCCAATTTTTTAAGGAGTTTCCGCAGAACTTTGCCCTGATTGAACTCGGCATGAATGACTATGCGCGGGCCGTTTTTGGCGTTTCGCAAAAGCTCGGCCCGGGTACTCTGCTGTACGGCGGAGAAGCGTATTACGACAACGGCCCATGGACACACCCAGACGCGTATGCAAAATTCAACGGCATTCTGACCTACAGCCAGGGCAGCGCGACGAATGGTTTCAGCATCACGGGCCGCGGATACCACGGAAAATGGAACTCCAGCGATCAGATTCCCGTTGACGCGGTGCCGCTGGTTGGACTGTACGGCACATTGAACCCGGCGGACGGTGGGGATTCGCATCGTTACAGCGTGCAAGGGGAATGGCATCGCCAAGGCACGAATTCCGGGACGACAATCATGGGCTATGCCTTTCATTATTACCTCAACTTATTTTCCGACTTCACGTACTACCTGGATGATCCCGCAAGAGGGGATCAATTCGAACAGCAGGACAATCGCTGGGTGGCAGGGTTTGCCGCAGCCCACACGATGTTCAACGAATGGTTCGGCCACAAGGTGCAAAACACGTTCGGCCTGCAGCTCCGCAACGATTGGGTCAACAACGGGCTTTATCGAACGGAAAATCGGGTGCGGACCGACAAGAACGATATCAACGCATGCGATGCCGAACCGATTCCCGAGTGCGACGCGAATCCGAATCTGGTCGCGGTCCTGCCTGCGGCCACGGATGTGAATCGATTTACGGACACGATGTTGGGATTTTATGTAGAAAACAAAATACAGTGGGGAGAAAAGGTCCGCTCGGTCCTGGCCTTCCGCGGCGACGAAGCAATCTACAATGTCACGAACTTGACTCCCACGTATGTCGCGACCGAATTGCCGGGCGCTCCGGTGATCAACTTCAACGAACTCAATTCCGGATCGGCCACGCAGTTCCTGCCCAGCCCAAAGGGGAGTTTGATTTTGGGCCCCTGGGCGAACACGGAATTTTATATACAGGGCGGATTCGGTTTTCACAGCAACGACGTGCGCGGTGCAGCGCAGAGGGTTCAACCCATTTCGCCGGACTATCCTTTCCCAACGCCCACCACTCCAATTCGCCCCCTTGTCCCAACCAAAGGCGCGGAGGTCGGCGTGCGGACTTTAGCCGTCCCACATCTGCAAAGCACGCTTTCGCTCTGGTATTTATACAGTGCTTCCGAACTGCAGCAGAGTGGCGACACAGGAAGCACGGTTGCTTCAAAATCGCCCAGCAATCGCTATGGCATCGAATGGGCGAATTTCTACACGCCACTGGAACATTTGGCTTTTGACTTGGACCTCGCCTACTCCAAGGCTCTTTTTACGACCATTGACCCGGATGATGCTGCGCCCGGCAGCCCGGGCGGCAGGTATGTACCTGAAGCAGTTGGGTTGGTGATTTCTTCAGGCGTCACAGTGCAGAATTACAAAGGTTTTTGGGGAAGTTTGCGCCTGCGCGCCTTTGGCCCGCGCAATCTGACATCCGACGCAATTTATCAATCCAGTTCCACAATATTACTGAATGCGGAGGTCGGCTATCACTTTAATGACAAATGGAGCGTTCAAGCCCAATTTTTTAATTTGCTTGACCGCCAAGATCACGACATTGATTACGCCTATACCTCCCGAATAGCGCCGACAGCCGCGGCGGCATTCACAAACGTTTTCCACCCCGTCGAACCGTTTCAGGTGCGATTCGTGTTACGAAGAACCTTTTGACAAATGCCGCGCCAGCCCGGAAGGGGAATGGCTCGCAAAGGAGCTTCGATGCAAGTTTCGGAGAATGTCCCAATTTCATCGTTCCTGAAGAATCACTGTCGCCATTTCAACGGCGCCATGGTTATAGGTGCGGCGTGAAACATCTTTCGGGCGGCGGAAAAATGTTCGTCACGCTCGCAGGCGTCATGCCACTGCCGAACTTGGCCTGACGCTCGCCGAGATGATCCGTCAGGATAAGGTTCATGGCATCTGCTGCATCGGCGCGAACCTTGAAGAGGACCTCTACAGCCTCGTCGCTCACCATCACTACGAACGAGTTCCGGGCTACCGCTGCCTAGCTTCATTGGAGAGAGCCCGGGAGATATGGAGCTAAGACAACTCTTTGAAACAGTTCTAGCGCCAGGGGGAAGATTGGGGTAGGGTAAAGTATCGAGATGCTTGGCAAGCGCAACGCGACATACCACCTAGCAAGGGTGCTGGCATTTACCTTTGCGGTGCTTTTTGTCTTGTTCGTTGCGCAAGGCCTAAGCCATTCCCACGCAAACGGACAGAGTGAAGCTGCTTGCCAGATTTGCCAAGCGGCGCATGTCGGTTCTGCTCCGAAATCCCTGACCGGATCGCTGGTTGGCCCTCTCCCCTCGATCGGGTACGTTCAGCCATTCGTCGTAACGGTTCACCAAGAGTTTTTCTTCCACGATTCTCCATCCCGCGCTCCACCTACCACGTAATACAGAAATACCAGAGCTCCCGTTCTTAAATCGCGCTGACTCCATCAATGAGGCGGCGCCACCGCCATATTTCCAGGCGGCCAATCCAACTGCGGCAAACACACATCACACGACTTAGGGGTCGGAGGAGAAATTCAAATGGGTCTTAGAAGGCTTGTATTTTTCGCTATGAGTTTAGGTTTGCTGGTCTGCGCAACGTCCGGACGCGCGCAGGTAGGAAATTCTGGTTCGATTGAAGGAGTGGTGAAGGATCCTTCTGGCGCTGCCGTTGTTAATGTCACGGTGGAAATCAAGGATCTTGTAAGCGGCTATGAGCGCACCGCCGTCACTTCGAACGAGGGCGCATTTCGCTTTACCAACGTGCCGTTTAATGGGTACCACCTGAGCGTCAATGCGCCCGGTTTTGCCCCTTTCGCACAGGACGTCGAGGTGCGTTCAATGGTACCGACCAGGATCGAAGTCGACGTGAAGATAGTCACGGCTGCCACAACCGTAACGGTCGAATCCGGCGGTGATCTTACGGAGAATGACCCGACTTTCCATACAGACGTTGATCGGAACGATTTTGAACGCCTGCCGCTAGAAAGTGCATCGTCGTCTGTGAGTTCCCTAGTTACCTTGGTGACGCCGGGAGTTGCCGCCGATTCCAACGGGCTTTTCCACGGACTCGGTGATCATGCGGAGAACTCCTTCTCCGTTGACGGTCAACCGATCACGGACCAGCAGAGCAAGGTTTTTTCCAACCAAATTCCTTCCTCCTCCATCCAGTCTCTCGAAGTCATATCCGGTGCGCCGCCCGCCGAGTTTGGCGATAAGACCAGCTTGGTGATTAAGGTTACTACGCGCTCCGGGCAGGGTGTGACCACTCCACATGGAACAGTCACCACGTCGTACGGTTCGTTTGGTTCCGTGAACGGAGCTTTCGATCTCGCCTACGGTGGTGCGAAGTGGGGAAACTTTATCGCAGTGGACGGGCTGAATACCGGACGATTTCTCGACCCGCAGGAATTTTCCGTGATACACGCCAAGGGTAACCTGGAAGATGTATTCGACAGAGTCGACTACCAGATCTCCGACAAGGACACGGTCCATCTCAATCTTGGTTACTCACGGTCTTGGTTTCAGACGCCAAATTCTTATGACAATTTCAATGTGGGCGTTACCGGGCCCGATGGCAGCCCGGTTGGACCCACGGACCAGAAATCGAAAATCCAGACCTACAACATTGCGCCGACCTGGACTCGCCTGATCAATACAAACACGGTGTTCACCCTCGGTGGGTACGTACGTCATGACGGCTATAACTACTACCCCAGCGGAAATCCATTCGCTGACCTCACTCCACTTCAGCAAGAGTCTGTGGCCCAGAACAGAACACTCACAAACGCCGGAGCGATGACGTATGTGTCCTACGTCAAAGGCATTCACAATGTGAAAGCAGGCGCGACCTATCAGCAAACATTCCTGACCGAGAACGACAAGTTCGGAATCGTAGATGCCAACCTGCTTCCCTCACTGGATGAAGTCGACGCACAGGGTAACCCCATTGCGGGCTCTCCCTGCTTTGTCGACAACGTTGCTATCGCGGCTCCCTGCACCACGCTGCTGCCCTACGATCTCACGCGCAACGGAACCAATTATCTCTACCATGGCCACACCGATGTAAAACAACTGGCTCTCTACATTCAGGACACCATCACCTATCGTAACTGGGCGTTCAACCTGGGCATTCGCGGAGATCTTTATAACGGACTGGCAATTGCTCGCCAGGCCCAACCACGTCTTGGAGCGGCTTACAACTTCAAGCGTACGAACACTGTTTTGCGCGCGTCCTACGCCCGCATCATGGAAACACCGTTTAACGAGAACCTAGTCCTCTCCAGCGCCGGGTGCAACGACGCCGTCGTGAATGCGATCATGGCCAGCATTCAGGGATATCCTTGCATCACTTCCCCTTTGAGACCTTCTTGGCGCAATGAATTTCACGCCGGCTTTCAGCAAGCCTTCGGAAAATACCTGGTAGTCGATGCCGAATACCTCTGGAAATATACGCACTACGGCTACGACTTCAGTATTTTTGGGAGCACGCCGATTACATTCCCAGTCGAATGGCATAACTCCAAGATTCCCGGTTATGCCATCCGTGCCAGCGTTCCGGAATTTCACGGCTTTACTGCAATGGTAGTTATGTCCAGCGTAGCGGCGCGTTTCTTCCAGCCGCAAGTGAGCGGAATTGGCGTTACGCCAGCGGGGCAAGGAGGAACCGGCGTGTTCCGTATCGACCACGACGAGAAGTTCAACCAGACGACGCACCTGCAATACCAACCATGGAAGAATAGGCCATGGATTGGCTTCAACTGGCGCTATGACATGAACGCCCTCTTAGAGACACGCCATGAATCGGAATGTCAGGCACGACTTGAAGAGGCACGAGTGTGGTTTGATAAGTGGCGTCTGCTCGAAACACCGGATCTCGCTTGGGCGTCCGAGCGGGTCGCGAAGCTGCAGCAAATGGTAGAAGACAACAGTGTGGTGATTTACATGACGAAAGAAATGGCAGAGACGGTTTGGAATCTCGGCGAGAATGATCCGACTGTGCCGTTAATTGAGGCAAAATATCGAGGGATGTCCATGGCTACCTTAAAACAGATTGCGCTTGCTGTTAGAACGATTCCCGAACGAAAAGATGCTGCAAACTCATAATTTCCTCTGAGCGGCTTACCCACTGACGCCCTGATCTGAAAGCGACAGTTTCCTAGCCAGTTGTGCGCGATTCCTAGGGTCGGAGTACGGGACTTTCCGTCCACGGCCCCTTTTCCACCGCCCACTATTGATATTGGGGTGGTGTCGGGTGAAATCAAGCCAGAAAAATTGTGCTTCCCATGGTGCTATATGTATAGTAGCATCTTGGAGGGTATCGCATCCGTCCGATAGTTCGGCGAACCAAACCAGGTATCCGGCTAGGAAAAGGGAAGACGTATGAACCGTAATCTACCGAGGGTGGCGTATCGACCGCGCGAAGCTGCCGAAGTGACGGGCCTTTCGCTTCGGTTCCTCTATTACGCGATTCAACAGAAAGATCTGCCCACAATCCGAGTTGGCCGTTGTCGGCTAATCACTGAGAAGGCGTTGCGTGAGTGGTTGGAGCGAAAGACCGAAGCAGCTGTTGAAGCGAAGGGTTAAAGGATTCAAGCCGATCATCCGTGTAGTTCCCAATCCCCGCCACCGATTCTCCGAAATGACTCAACTACCAGAACGAAGCGTTTGAGAGGTTTGGCGATCTCTGATTGCCCGGAAAGTTGGCAAATAGTTGGCAAAATGGTTTTTTTAATGAGATCCCTGAAAGGGAAAAACTGAGAAAAGCCGCCTATTTACTGGGGATTTATGGTGGGCCTGGGTGGACTTGAACCACCGACCTCGCCCTTATCAGGGCGGATGTTATGTTCGCTCAGAAGGTAATGTTCTGCCACCGTTTGGCAGCTCCAGTCTGCGTGGGCTATCCCAGAATAGAGTTCAACTGCAGTAAAAATGGGCTTGTCATTTCATGGTGCTATATGTATAGTATCATCATGGAAAACGCAAAATGGTACCGGAGGAATTGATCGCACCTGAACCTCGGCTATAGATGGAGCACGAACTTATGGCTACGCTGAAAGAACTAGAAAGTCGCCGGGAGTTGCTGACAGCCGAGGAACTAGCAGCGTTGCTAAACGTCTCCGAAAAAACAGTATACCGTTGGAGTAAATCGGGCTCATTGCCAAGTGTCCGGCTCGGCACGGCAGTCCGCTTCGAACCTGCCGTCGTCACCATTTGGCTCCGCGAAAGAGGAGCTGCAGCTTAGCGAGACAAGCGTCAGCCAAGCGAGAAAGCGCACGACTAAGAATATTGGAGCCAGACACGATTGACTAGGACGGCTTTCATTTCGAATGCTTGGTGCAGGTCTCAGCCTGCACCGCGAGCTGCGGCACGCTGGACGCGCGGAATGACTGGCAATCTGGACCTCTTTGTCGCATTCCCGGTTGCGTTGTCCATCGGCTCGTCACTGTTCACGAGTTCGCGGATGCGCTCATCTTGTATGTCCTCAGCCGCAAGATAGTCCAGCGTAGTCTCCAAATCCGAATGTCCAAGCCATGCTTGAATGGTTCGAGCAGGGACTCCGTTGAGATGATGGTTGCATGCAAATGTCACTCGAAACTTGTGCAAGAACACCTTGCAGTCCAGCTGTGCTTTTTTTGCGGCGCGCTTTAACTTCTTCAGAAAGTGGCCGTCCGGCCGGTTATCCTTGTTCGGGAAAATTAGCTTGCTTTTTGCTGCAGAACGGCGCGCTGCGATAGCCTTTGCCAAAGAGTCAGGTATGGGGATCACACGTTCTTCGTAATCCTTCGGATGGAAAGAAAGGTTCGGTTTATCAGTAACTCTTATGGTCTTGGTCTTCGACGTGTAGCCGATGTCGGAGTACATCGCACAAGCTACCTCGTGTTCGCGCATTCCGGTTTTCGCGAAGAACTGCCAGAGGAGCTTGTCATCAGGAGGGGACGCGGCATAAATCGCTTCCAATTGGCCTGGTGTGTACCGCTCCGGCTTCTTTTTTGTGAATTTAGGTTTTTCACCCTTGTTGAATAGGCCGGTTACACCGTTTGCTGCGAGGAAGAACGTCACGAGGTCGACGGCATTGCGAATCGAACGGCGTGATAATTTAAACTTTTCGCGACAGCAAGTCATGAAGGCCATAATTTCAGGGCGTCCAACTGCGGCGACGTGCTTCACAGGACAGGATTCCATGAATCGATTGAGTACGAGCTCGTACGC
>Ga0074044_10000298_pt1 | contig 49660 bp, 44 predicted proteins | sample BogForMeECP23OM1_FD_94443 | JGI IMG/M metagenome (GOLD analysis project Ga0074044, IMG submission 94443) | Bog forest soil microbial communities from Calvert Island, British Columbia, Canada - Bog Forest MetaG ECP23OM1 | ecosystem: Environmental > Terrestrial > Soil > Wetlands ...
CTCCAACTCTCGATTCACCGCTATCCGCAGCGCCAGAAACGTTTTTGTCGCGGGATGCAGTTTCTGCCTTCCCCATTGCTTCCGAACGCCTGCCACAACCGTTGCCAGGTGCGCGGTGTCCCGAATGGGCCGCGCTCTTACGATGGACCTGGCGATCCTTCTGGAATCGTGCTCTTCCGCTTCGCGGTAGAGCAGGTCGGCAAGTTCTTTCTCCGGCCAGCGATTCACAATCTCTTCAGCGGTCAGCGCATCTTCGGCGAGCTCGCCGCTGCTCATGCGCATGTCCAAAGGCCCCGCTTCCCGGAACGAAAAGCCGCGTTCCGGTTGGTCAAGCTGCATGCTCGAAACTCCCAAGTCGGCCAAGACCCCGTCCACCTTCGCTATCCCCAACCCTTGTACGGCCTCCGCAATCCTCGAAAAGGGGCTGTGTACGAAGGTCACCCGGCTCGCAAACTCTTTCAAACGCTCCCGCGCAATCGCCAGCGCCTGTGCGTCCCGGTCCAGGCTGATCAAGCGGCCGGACGACAAGCGGGCGGCGATGGCCGCCGAATGGCCGCCGGCTCCCAGTGTGGCGTCCACGTAAATTCCGTCTGGCTTGATTCGCAGCCATTCCAGCACCTCTTCCAACATTACCGGCGTGTGTGGCGCTGCCCTTTTTTCTCGCCACTCGCCACTCGTCACTCGCCACTTCCTGTCCTAAATCCCCAGATCGCCCAAAATCTTGTCGTCTTCCGCGGTGTACGGCTCATTCTTCAACTGATCCAGAACCCTCGTGTGGTTCATCACTTCCAAGTAGTCGAGCTTGCCAAATACATCCACATCGCCCTTGGTCTGCGCCGCTTCTCTCAAAACCGCCGGTAGCAAGACCCGCCCCTGCCCATCCAACTCAACGACCTGACCGAAATAGCTGGTGCGCATCAAAAACTTGTTCTTCGCCGGGTTGGTGCTCGGCGCCTTGGCCAATTTGTCCTCAATCTCGTTCCACACCTTCATGGGGTAAATGCGCGCCGATTCGCCCGTCGTGCTGGTGATGTAAAACTGCTTGCCGTACTCCGTTATTTCTTCTAAAAAGGACGCGGGGATCTTCAGACGACCCTTCTCGTCGACCTTCGTCGGAGAGTTTCCCCTTAGTTTCATGAGTCCTGTCTCGTTGGAGGAGTAGTTTGCCCACTTCGACCACTGGCCCCCGTAACGCCCTACTTCGGTCTACTTGATACCACTTTGCCCCACTTTCTTCCACAGCATAGAGACTTTTAGGACCAAGTCAAGGGAAATTCGCAAAAGATGTGAATAATTTGTGGAATTTAATGCAGCGAAATCGCTGCTTTTCTCCTACTACATCCTGTGTGTCTTAGCGAGCTCCCTTCCCAATGGCTAGTGGTGCCCTTTCCGCACTGCGGGAGTGCCCCTCCCGCCCGTCTCTGACCGTGCTATGTTGTGTCTGACTATCCCGGGTGAACGCTTGCGAGGCTGCTTAGGCCCGGGGAGGACCGGAAATGACACCTGAATTGACCGCCACGCCGCGGCTTGCTCCCGGGGTTCGCCTAAACGAGAAGAGCCAGCAGCCACGGATGTTGCTGGGTGCCGCGCGGGAACTGCGGCTCAGCGGGCCGAGCCTGGAAATTGTGGAGTTGTGCGACGGCAAGCACACGGTGCAGCAGATTGCGGAGAAGCTTCACGTGCTTTATGCCAAGGCGGAGCCGCAGCGCATTACCGATGATCTTCTGCGTTACTTGGGACTGCTGCACGAACAGCGCGCGATCGAGTTTTGAATTTCGGCCGACGACCGGCTTACAAAGAACCTCGCAAACCGTAAAGGCAAGCCGAAGCTACGGTAGAGCCGAGGTGGAAGCGGGCTTATTCATTTTCATCACCACGCGGGTAATGAAGACAAGGCATCCGGCCAGCACCAGCAAGCCAAAAAGAAGAATCGTGTTGGGCGTCCCGACGTGTTTTGCCACGCCGCCGGCGATCAGCGCGCCGATGGGCTGCACGCCCACGAACATAGTTGCGTAGACGGCCATCAAGCGGCTGCGCATCTGATCCGGCACGCGTTCCTGGACGATAGTGTTTGTCGCCGCCATCTGCGTAGTGGCGGCAAACCCCATGACAAGCATCACCGCTGCGCACAACCAGAACGCGCGCGCCTGTGAAAAGACGATCAATGCCACCGCACACGTTGTGCCGGTGGCTCCGATCACCCGGGCCAGCCCTTTGTACTGCGTGCGAGCGGCGAACTGCAGGGCGCCCAATAGCGCGCCAACCCCTGCCGCGGTCATCAATAATCCTTGCGTTTCCACGCCCCCATGCAAGATGTCGTGCGCATAGATGGGCAGGAAGACGGAGTACTGCAAACCAAACAGGCTCAACACGCTCAACAGAAGCAGCGCCGAGCGGATCGGCAAATCGTTCATGGCGAAACGGAATCCCTGGATGAAGCTGTGCACCGGCGATTCCTCGCTGTGTTTCTCTTCACCGCGCGGGATGCGCATCATCAGCAGGGCCACGATTACCGCGACAAAGCTCAAGCCATTCAGGAAGAAACACCAGCCTTCGCCAACCAGGAGTATGGTAAAGCCCGCGATGGCCGGGCCAATGACACGCGCCCCGTTGAAGATGGAGGAGTTCAATGCGATGGCATTCGGCAGATCCTCCTGTCCCACCATGTGCACAAAGAAAGACTGGCGGATGGGCATGTCGAAGGCATTCACGATGCCGACAAGAAACGCGATCACGAGCAGTTCCCAGACGCGGATCACGTGCATGAGCGTCAGTGCCGCCAGCACAAACGCCAGGACCATGGAACATGTCTGCGTCACGATCACGCCGCGGTGCCGGTTGTAGCGGTCGCCCACATAGCCGCCCATCCATGCCAGCAGCAGCATGGGCGCCTGGCTGGCGAAACCGAAGATGCCCAGAAGCACGACGGAATGCGTCAGGCGATAGACCAGCCACTGCTGGGCCAGGTTTTGCATCCAGGTGCCGATCAGCGAAATCAGTTGCCCGATGATGAATAGTTGAAAGTTGCGATGCTTCAGGGCGCGGAACCGTGTGGACAATTCGAGAATGGGACTCTCCCCTGCGTTGGATGTGATGCACCGCCAGATGCCACGATGCCGCGAATGTTCGGTGGTTGTCAATGCGGGCCTGGACAGAAGAAGCCTCGGCACATGAAGGCCGAGAGGGATTCCTCCACTCCGGGACGGCAAAATGCGCCGTCCCTCCGGTCGGAATGACAGTTTTTCGGCATTTCGAGAGATCAGTGGGGCTTGCTATTCGCCGGGAGGCTCGGGGGCGCCGCCGACGTGCGTGTGGCTCAGGTCGTGCAGCATGGACTTCTCGTCGTCGCTCATGCCCTTGGTGAATTCCGGATCATTCAGCCGCTGATTGCGGGCCGATTCCGGCATGTTCTGGAGCACACCCAACTTCTGGCGCATCACCTGCTGGCGATCCCAGGGCATCTGTTTCCACTTTGGCAGCACATCATTCTTGATGTGGTCGCGCTGCGCCGGCGTCATCTGCCGCCATGTTTCTTCTTTGGTTCTCTGATCGGACCGTTGTTGCGGCGTCCAGCCGTCCCACTGCTTGAATTGCTGGCGGATCTTGTTCTGCTGCTCTGGCGAAAGATTTTGGAAGGCGCGGCTGTTTTGGAGCACGTTTTCGCGCTGCGCCGGCGAAAGGTCGCGCATGCGATCTACCCACGGACGCGCTGCCCCAACACCCAATTGTTGCCTGGGCGTAACGTTCCCCTGCGCTCCAAGGCCGGGACGCGCTTGATTATTAAGATTCCCGCGTGGACCGGCGAAATTCTGCGGCGGCCGATTGGCGGGGCGATTCGGGTTTGCAGGTGCACGATTGGGATTGGCCGGCGGACGGTTCGCATTCGGATTCTGCGGGTGCGGTCGCGCCGCCTGGGCCTTCGGCTTTGCCTGGGACTGCGGAGGACGGTCCGCGTGCGGAGCGGCGTTGCCAGCGGCGTGTGGCTTCTGCGCCCAGCCACTCCTCGGCATCGCGGCAATGCTCACTGCCGCAAGTACCAGTAATCCGAGTTGGATCTTCTTGTGCATCTTTCTACAGTCCAGCCTTTATACTTCTCCTTCTTACATTGGCTCTTGCTGCTGTTGTTGCTGCGTATTATCCGAATCGTCGTCCGCTTTTCCCGGCAAATCCTTCAGCGGCTCGAAATTCGAGAGCACATCGTGATCTTCGAGCACCGGCAGGTCCTGCAACATCTGCGCATCGGCCTGTTGCATATCCATCGGTGGGAGTGCTGTATTGTTAGGCGCCCAATGGCCCATCCAAATCGCGGCCAGCAACAGCAGCGAAGCCGCAAAGGCCACACGCGGCGAAACCCGCAGCCATGCCCACCAGCTTTCCTTCACCGGCTCCGCGGCCACCAGCGCGTGCACGCGCAAATCAAATTCGGGCGAAGGCTCGATCACCGGAAGTTCGTCCAGCAGCCCGGACACGGCACGAAATTCGTTCACGCGCACAGAGCACGGCGCACACGAGGCCAGATGCTTTTCAACCTCCAGCCGCTCGCTTTCATTCAGCCGTCCGTCAATGTATGCCAGGATCCGGCTTTCCATTTTTCCGCAACTCATAACAGCCTTCTTTCCCTACCCTAATGCTTGACCTGGTGCGCCACCAGCGGGGCTAGTTCCACTCGCAGCGCCTCATAAGCCCGGAACAGCAGCGATTTTAGCGCGCTCTCCGAACAACTGAGAATCTTTGCAATCTCCGTATAATCCAACTCCTGGTATTTGTGCAGCAGCACCGCGGCGCGCTGCTTTTCCGGGAGCTTGTTGATGGCATGGCGAATCATTTTCACCCGCACATCCTCGACGAGATGCTGCTCGATGTTGGGATGTTTCTCCACAACATCCAGCGGCCGCTCGTCGCCATCTTCGGAGTCCACGGTGACCGGCGCATCGATGGAGACTTCAAGCTTGTGATAGCGATTGTCCCGCATCGAATTCAGCGCCAGGTTCGTGGCGATGCGGAAGAGCCAGGTGGTGAACTTCGCGCTGGGCACATATTCCTCGCGCGCGCGGTACACCCGCAGGAAAACTTCCTGCGCCAGGTCTTCCGCCTGTTCCCGGTTGCGAACCATCCGGAACAGGAAGTTGACGAGTGGCGTGCGATAGCGCTGCAACAGAAGCTCAAAAGAAGCTTCGTCACCGGCTTTCACATCCAACATGAGTTGGACGTCGGTTCTGACCATAGCCGCCACACTTTACCAAACCCGTTTGTCTTCAAAAAGTTGCAGTTACGCCACGGTGCGCCAGGAAGGTACGGGGTCTCCGGCAAGCCACCTCAGGCATGAAACAACACCTTTAGAATCAATAAAGTAGCTACCCCTACAAAAACCAGCATGGCCATGCGCCAGTTGGGTTCGCGGTTCACTTCGGGGAGCAGATCGGTGGCTGCGACGTACAGGGTCACGCCCCCGGAGAGCGGCAAGGCATATTTGAGCTGGCCTTGCAGTTGGCTGGTCAGGAGGACCCCCGCCAACGTTGCGGCGCCCAAAAGTCCTGCGGCCTGCACCGCGCGGCGCTTGCCCTGGCCGCTGGCCAACACCACGGAAGCCACCGTAAATCCTTCCGGCAGTTTGTGAAGGAACACCGCCAGGAAAATGACAGCGCCGAGCCAAGTGGACACCAGGAAGCCCGCGGCGATCGCCACGCCATCGAAGAAGGTGTGGATGGCCAGACCAAGCAGCACCGTGCTTCGTGCATGGTGGTGCTGCATCTCTTCGGTATGCGTTTCTTCGCCGAAATGAAAATGCGGTGCGATGGTGTGCTCAAACAGATGCACCAGGAAGAAGCCGATCAGCACGTAGATGAGCGCCTGTTCACCGGCCAGGCGAATCGATTCCGGAATTACTTCCACGAATGCAACGGAGAGCATGTAACCCGCGCCGAGCGCCAGAAAATATTCCAGGTAACGGCGCGGCCAATTTCGGTACACGACGAAGTAGCCGCCGAGCAGATTGCCACCCGCGGCAATTAGTCCGAGCAGCGCCGCGAGCGCGATACGGAATGGAAGTTCGTGTGTCATGGGGAACGGAATGTCGTAAGTTCTAAGTTCTAAGTTTTAAGTAATAAGTAAAGCCTGAAACCCGGCACTCAAAACTTATTACTTATTACTTCGAACTTCCTCACCCGCTGTGGCGGAAGAGGATAACTTCCCCTTCCTGCACAATGTACTCTTTCCCTTCGAGGCGCACCTGCGCTTTTTCCTTCGCGGCGGCGATGCTCCCGGCCGCCAGAAGGTCTTCGCAGCGCACCACTTCGGCGCGGATGAAGCCCTTTTCGATGTCGCTGTGAATTTCACCGGCGGCTTTCACGGCGGTGGAACCTTTGCGAATCGTCCAGGCGCGAACTTCCGGCTCTCCCGCGGTGAAGAAGGCGATAAGCCCCATCAGGTCGTAAGTGGCGTGAATCAGGCGGTTGAGGCCCGGCTCTCTTAAGCCATAGGAAGCGAGGAGTTCCGCCGCCTCTTTTTCTTCCATTTCCGCGAGTTCCGCTTCCAATCTTCCGCAGACCGCGACCACCGCGGTGTTTGGCCGGCCTTGCAACGCTGCCAGATTGTGGTTCTCGACGGCCTTGTCCATCTCGGCGGCTTCTTCATCGCCCAGATTCAGGACGTAGAGCATCGGCCGCTGCGAAAGGAACAGGAAACCGCTGATGGGCTTGCGTTCTTCGGGAGTCAATTCCAATTCACGCAGGGGCTTTTCGGATTCGAGGTGCGTCTTGCACTTCTCGAGGACACTTTTTTCGTGCTCCAGCACCGGATCTTTCTTTTTCTTTAGGTCTTTGTCCACGCGCTCGAGCCTTTTGGAAACCTGTTCATGATCAGAGAGGATTAGCTCGAGGTCCAGATTGGTCACATCGCGCAAGGGATCAATGCTGCCTTCGGCGTGCGGCACGCTGGGATCGTCAAATACACGAATTACGTGAGCGATGGCGTCCACGTCGCGCAAGGAGGCCAGGCTCTCGCGCATGCGTTCCTTTTGCACACCGGCCATGTCCACATACTGGACCGTCGCATAGGTGATTTTCTTTGGGTTATAGAGTTTCGCGAGTTCCACCAGTCGCGGCTCCGGCACTTTGGCTACGCCGACATGCGTGGATTGCCCGCCTTTGGCGTCCACGTGGGCTTTCGTCAGGATACGGAACAGCGTGGTCTTTCCTACTTGTGGTAGTCCAATAATTCCTGTTTGCATAAACATTGCATCTTAGCACACGACGGTTGTAAGGCCTGCTTTCCGTGCATCGCGGCTGGCCGTGACCGCAATTCGCGCTGACCAAATCCGCCGCCCTGTGCTATGTTTTTGAACCGCTATGACTATCAACGTGCCGCCCACCAATCTTGCTTTCGACCTTGCCGAGGCAATCCGCCATCTATCGGAACGCGATGAATGTTTGAAGCGTCTTATCGCGGAGATGACACCCTTTCAGATCGATGTGGCCGACGCGCAATCTCCGTACGAAGTTCTTCTCGAAGCCATTGCGTACCAATCCATTTCGGGCAAGGCTGCCGCCACCATTTTCGGCCGCATCAAGGCACTCGGCGCAACCGGCAGGGTTCCCACTCCCGAGGAAATCCTGAAATTTCGCAAGGCCACGCTGCGCAAGGCCGGCCTTTCCGGCGCAAAAGTGGAAGCGATGCGCGACCTGGCGCAAAAGACGCTCGATGGCGTGGTGCCTTCGCATGACGAGGCCGTGAAAATGTCCGACGAAGAACTTGTCAAACGCCTGGTTTCCGTGCGCGGGATTGGCGCTTGGACCGTGGAAATGTTCCTGATCTCCCGCTTGGGCCGTCCGGATGTGCTGCCCATTCACGATTTGGGCGTGAAAAAGGGCTGGTCCGTGGCTTACGGCAAGAAATACATGCCTAAGCCGCAGGAACTCTTGAAATTTGGGGAACGATGGCGGCCTTATCGCACCGTCGCCAGTTGGTACATGTGGCGGGCCTTTGAACGCGCAGGGTATAAAGTGACCAACAAAATCCGCCCACGTCCCGTGCGCCGCAAGAAGCAACGCGCAACACACAAATCCAAAAAGAAATAATCGCCCTACGGCTTGATGGAAACTTCGCGGACTAGGAAGAACATGGCTGCCAGGCTCAGCAGCAGGACCGCGCCTTCATAGCCCACCGATACGTGGTGGAGGTGGTTGAAGGCAACGCGCCGCGGATCAGTTTCCGGCGTGTTCTGCACGGACACCATTTCTTTCTTCAAACTTTCCATGCGGTTGCTGACCGTGAATTGCGATGCGGCCGTCAATACCACCATTAACACGATGCACAGGGCCGCCGGGGTCGTGAGGCTGGCAAAACTGTGCGTCCGCAGAAGCCGTGCCACCAGGAAAATCACGCCAAGGAAAATCCCTGCAAAATGCAGCCGGGCGAGCGAAAATCCCACCATCATTCCGGCGGCATCGCGGCTTCCGAGAATCGCGAACGCTCCCGGCGCGACAACAAAACTCAGGAACGCATCCGCCCCAAGCCAAAGGCCTATGGCTAAAAACTCAATCGTGCGCAAAAAAGTTTGCATGCCGCCACTATACAAGACCTTGTCGTCCGTCAACAAATCCGCCCTGCCGGTTCACAAATCGGCCCCGTGAAAATATGTTTTTGAGCACAGTTCACCGCTCTTTGCTTCTGATAGACTTCCAAATGATGAGAAACTAGGAAAGGAGTGGTGGGCGATAAAGGATTTGAACCTTTGACCTCTCGCGTGTGAGGCGAGCGCTCTAACCGCTGAGCTAATCGCCCGTCCTGGAACGGGTAATTCGATAACGGGTAACCAGTGCACCGGCCGCCCGTCAAACTGTAGAAGGTGCTGCGTTCGCGCGAGCCAGCCGCGCGTCCTATCTCCTATTTGTAGCAGGAAGAGTAAGGGTTTTCAACCAATGCCGACGGTCACCTCTCAAATCGTTACGCAATTGCAGCGCTCCATCGCGCGGGCCATCTACGGCAAGGAAGATGTCATCCAGTTGGCCCTCATCACGCTGCTGGCCCGCGGCCACTTGCTGATCGAAGACGTCCCCGGCGTGGGCAAGACCACGCTGGCGCAGGCGCTGGCCAAATCCTTTAACTGCAGCTTCCAGCGCATCCAGTTCACCAGCGACCTTCTGCCTAGCGACGTCCTCGGCGTCAGCGTCTACAACCCGGAATCGCGCGAGTTTGAATTCCGCCAAGGCCCGATTTTTGCCAACATCGTTCTGGCCGACGAGATCAACCGCACCACCCCGCGCACGCAATCCGCTTTGCTGGAAGCGATGAACGAGGCTCAGGTTACCGTGGACGGGCGCACGCTCCCGCTGCCGCAACCCTTTCTGGTGATCGCCACGCAAAACCCCGTGGAACATCACGGCACCTATCCGCTCCCGGAATCCCAGTTGGATCGCTTCCTCATGCGCGTGAAGATGGGCTATCCGTCGCACGAAACCGAGCGCGCGATCCTGCGCAGCCGCGCCGGCGACGATCCCGTCATGGCGATGGAGCCGGTGGCCGATGCCGCCGGCGTGCTCGCCATGCAGGAGAAGGTGGTCCGCGTTCGCGTGGATGCAAGTCTGCACGATTACGCCCTGGAAATTGTGAACCGCACGCGCAAATCGGATCAGCTTGCTCTGGGTGTGAGTCCTCGCGGCACGCTGATGCTGCAACGCGCGGCGCAGGCGCGGGCGTTTCTTGATGGCCGCGATTTCTGCCTCCCCGACGATTTCAAGCAATTGGCGATTCCCGTGTTCGCGCATCGCGTGGTGGCCAGCGCGCGCCATGCTTCGCTGCAGAAGAAATCGGAAACCACGGAAAATGTTTTGCGCGAAATCGTGGAATCGGTACCGGTGCCTGTATAGCGCCGCGGAATTGCCGAAAACCGATTGTTGAATTCTGAAATTACGTAAATGCCTTCCCTCTCCACCACCTTCGCCAACCTTCTGGCTAAATCCGATCGCCCCGCCGTCCGCGCTTTCTTCCTGTCCATGGCCGCGCTGAGCGTTGCGCTGATTCTCGCGCTCTATTCCGGGGCCGCGGCGCAGCTTGGGAATTTATTTCTAGCAAGCGCGACGGCCATCACCGCTCTGCTCGTCGCGGCCTGGGTGGCTATCACGCTGGTTCCCGTTCTGGCCAAACGCACGGCGCTGCGCTGGATTGGCTACCGCATGGAGTACCGCGTCACGCGCGAGGGGTGGGTCTATATCGCCGGAATCATTCTGGTGGCGATGGCCGCTATCAATACCGGCAACAACCTCCTCTTCCTCATCCTGGCCTGTCTGATTGCCAGCATTCTCATGTCGGGAATACTTTCTTCCATCACGCTGACCGGCGTGGAGCTGCGCCTGCGCTTGCCGGAACACATTTTCGCGGGGCAAACGGTGCGGGCCACGGTCGAACTGGTCAACGAAAAACTCTCGCTACCCTCGTTTTCGCTTCGCGTGGAGGGAGTGAAGAAAAAAGGCGCACCCGCGGCGGCGCTCCTGGAAACCCCGGTCTATTTTCCGTATCTTCCCCGCAAAGCTTCGGCGCGGCAAAACGTGCCGATGCTGTTCTCGCGGCGCGGCGTCTATCACCAGGAAGCGTTTCGCATCGTGACGCGTTTTCCATTTGGCTTTCTGCAGAAGGCCCGGCGGCTTGATCTCTCCACGCAGGCGCTCGTCTATCCTTCCGTGGAAGCCACGCCCGAATTCCTGGAGGTTTTGCCCGGCATACAGGGAGCGATGGAAAGCCAGTTGAAGGGCCGCGGCCAGGATCTTTACGCATTGCGCGATTACCTGCCGAATGACAGTGCGCGCCACGTTCACTGGAAGGCTTCCGCGCGCCTGGGCGTGCTGATGGTGCGCGAATTCGCCCGCGAGGACGATTACCGCGTGCTGCTGGTTTTTGATCCGTACAGTTCCGCGGCGCACGCCAACTGTTCGGAAGCCGAAAGGGAGCACTTCGAGCGTGCTGTGAATTTGTGCGCGGCCATCGCCTGGAGTTTTCACGAGCAAAGCGCGCAACTGGAATTCCGCAGTGCCGGGGCCGAGGTTCCCTTGGCTCCCGCAACAGAAAATATTTTCGCGGTTCTGCGGCACTTGGCGCTCATGCAGCCCGTCGCGCCGGCTCCGGATCACGATCTGCTTTCGCAGCTTGCGGCGAATCCAGAATCCTACAAGATTATTGTGACTTCGCAGGCACACGGTTCCATGCCCGCAGAAATCTGGAATTCCTCGTACATTGTCTTCGCCGAAGATTCCCTCTCCTGACCTTCCTTTCCCTGAATGCGCTGCCCGTGGCGTTTTATGCGAAACTAGTCGCGCCGATGCTCACCGGACCCGCACTCAAACGTTTTCGCAAGAACCTTCTTGCGTGGTTCTCGCAATTTCAGCGTGACCTGCCGTGGCGCCGCTCTAAAGACCCGTACCGCGTCTGGCTTTCGGAAATCATGTTGCAGCAAACACGCGTGGCCGCGGCTATTCCTTATTACGAGCGTTTCTTGAAACACTTTCCCGATGTGCGGGCCCTGGCTGAAGCCCCCGAGGATGAAGTGCTCCGCTTGTGGTCCGGCTTGGGCTACTATTCGCGTGCGCACAATCTGCAAAAAGCCGCGCAACAAATCGTGACTCTGCACAACGGCGTTTTTCCAGTCGCACAGGCGGAAGCGCTGGCCCTTCCCGGGATCGGCCCTTACACCGCCGCGGCCATCCTCAGCATTGCGCACGGCCAGAAGCTGGCCGTGCTGGACGGCAATGTCGCTCGTGTGCTCGCCCGCTTGCTGGCCATCCGCGGGGATCTGCGCGCGGGTGGCCGATGGCAGGAGCTTCAGGAAACTGCCGACGCGCTGCTGGCGCCAAATGAGCCGGGCGACTGGAATCAAACTATGATGGAGCTCGGCGCCACCCTGTGCACGCCCAGATCGCCGCAGTGCCTGCTGTGCCCAGTCAACGAATTTTGCCAGGCGCGCAAGCTGGGCCTTGTGGACTCCATTCCATCGAAACGCAAAAAGCGCGCCACGGCCGAACTCAAACTCGTTGCCGCCGTCTTGCTGGATCCCAAGGGCCGCACTTTGCTTCTGCCCCCGCCAAAGCCGGAAGCCGGCATGGCGCGAAAAATCGATGTGGGTGCGCTGGTTTCACGCATGTGGCATTTCCCTACCACCGAGGTTCGCCGAAATGCCCCTATCGATTTGCGAGATTACCTTCAAGATTCGCTGCTGGGTGGACGGAAGCTCTCAACAACGTTCGAGCTGCTGCGCAAAGTTCGCCACGCGGTTACCTATCGCGCGATCACGCTACAGCCCTTCCGGATCAATGTGAAGAAACTCCCGCAACTTCCCGGAGCAAAAATCCTGCCTCTCGACGGCCTCGCTTCTGTTCCCATCTCAAACTTGACGCGCAAAATTGCCGGCGCTGCTCTGAATTCTTGACAAAGCCATCATTCACCGTTGCCCCCCGGGCGCCTCCTGATATCTGGTCTCTGATATCTGATAGGTGATATCTGATATCCGATATCGAGCCCCTCGCATCTGTTCCCCTGCTGTCGCCCAGGATAACCCTTTCGTTTCCCACTATCCGGCCCGCGCTCGCCCGATGCTATTCTGAAGGCTGCGCTATGGCTTCTTCCGTCCCATCCCCGGGAACTTCGCTCCCGGCCGACCGCTTCTATCGCACGGCCCTTTTCTTCCTTGTGCTCTCGAGTGTGCTGGCGCTGGTGGCCACAGGAAAGCTTGACCCCATCAGCAACATCGTGGCGCCGCTATTGATTCTCTTTAAAGGAGTCCGCTGGTGGCACGGCTATCCCGCGGAATTGCGGCAAACTACGGCCACGCGTTTCGTGCTTGCCTACATGCTGTTTATTCCCGCGGACATGCTGTTTTTCTCGCGTTCGCTGGCCGAGGGCACCGGCAATCCCACGATCTACGCCGCGCTTTTAGCCGCCATACATTTTCTCCTATTGGTCATGGTGCTGCGGCTTTACAGCGCCGCGACGGATCGCGATGCCACCTTCCTGGCGATGCTGTCGTTTGCGGCACTTCTGGCCGCCGCCGTCTTCACCGTGGATACCCAGTTCCTGTTTTTCTTCCTGGCATTTTTGCTTTTTGCGGTGGCCACCTTTGTCGGCTTGGAGATTCGACGCGGGGCCAATGGTGCGGTCTTTCCCCCGCTGCAAGCGCGATCGGCTGCCGAAAGCCGCTTCCATCGCGCCCTGGCGCTCGCGGTGCTCAGCGTGGCGATTGGCGGCGTGGCGTTCGGTTCCCTTTTGTTCTTTTTCTTTCCACGATTCAGCGCGGGCTATCTGGCGCGCGGAGGCTTTCAGCCCTCGCTGATGAGCGGCTTCACGGACAATGTGGAACTGGGCCAAATTGGCGAGATCAAGCAGAACACTTCGGTGGTGATGCGCGTGCGCACGGGATCGCCCGTGAATTATCCGATGTTGCGGTGGCGCGGCATCGCGTTGAGCAATTTTGACGGCAAGCGATGGTCCAACAACGAGCCCAACCGGCAAATCCAATCTCCCGCTCAGGATGGTTGGATCAATCTGGCGAACCGCAAAGACTTTGAGGCGCCACGCGCTGGGGAGATCCAATTCACCATCCTGCTTCAGCCCATCGCGAGTGATGCTCTGTTTGCGCCCGCGCAGGTGGTCAGGTTGCGCGGCAACTTCCTCTCCGAAGCCAGCACGTACTACTCGTCGGTTCGCAACAGTGTGCTGCTCCTGGATTCCACGGGCTCCATTTTCAACACTTCGCATAATTTTTCGCAGATACGCTACGAAGGCCTTTCCATTCTTCCGCAGCCGCGGCCCGCGCAAGCCCGCTCGGCGGGCACTGTATACCCTCAGGAAATTCGCGACGCGTACCTGCAGCTTCCGCACGCGCTCGACCCGCGCATTCAGCAATTTGCCAGAAGAATCACCGCCTCAGCCCGCAACCCGTTTGACAAGGCCGTGGCCATGGAAAGCCACCTACGCGACAATTTCGCCTACACACTGAATCTGACCGGCAAGCCCGGCGCCGATCCCCTCGCTCACTTCCTCTTCGAAACCCACGCGGGGCACTGCGAGTACTTCGCTTCCGCGATGGCCATCATGCTGCGCACGCTGGGCATTCCCTCACGCGAAGTGAATGGCTTTCTTCCGGGCGAGTTCAATGACGTCGCGGGTGATTACATCGTGCGCGCCAGCGACGCGCATAGTTGGGTGGAAGCATATTTCCCCGGAAGCGGCTGGGTGACGTTCGATCCCACTCCACCGGCCTCGGGTGACGCTGGCGGACTGTTTTCCCGCATGGCCTTGTACCTCGATTGGTTTCAGCTCAACTGGAACGAGTGGGTCATCAACTACGATTTCTCGCACCAAGTCCAACTGGCGAGAAACGTGCGGCAGAATTCCACGGACTGGGTTGGTCTTACGCGCCGGAAGTTTGAACGGATGAAGCATCGCGGCATGAATAGCCTGACGGGCTGGCAAGCCGCTCACCCGTGGCTCAGTATTCTGTTTCCCATCGCGCTGGTGTTTGCGCTGGTGGTGTTGCGCTTCGATTGGATTCGCACTGCGTTGCGCCGGGTAACGCTTTCGTGGCAAGTGCGGCATTCGCCTGGCGATCGCAATAATCCGCAACTCGCCTCGCGTCTCTATGCTGAGCTGCTGCGGCTGCTGGAAAAGCGCGGATTTGCCCGGCCCGTCACGCAGACGCCACTGGAATTTGCCACGTCTGGCGGCCTGCAATCCGAGCTTGCCGGCCCGCTCCGTGAATTCACGGAGTTGTACACGCAAGCCCGCTTCGGCGACAAGCCCTGCGATTCCTTCCGCCTCCGCGCCCTGATGGAGCAAATTCGCTCCGTCTCGCGGTCCCGCTAGCGTTCTTCTACCCTGCGTGTTCGTCGATTAGCCACTGCCACGAACTGTGCGGGAGCTTGTCCACAATCAAACAGTTGTCGCTCGAATAATGTGGCCGCCCCTTTCGGTCGAAGAACCGCCTCGCTTCGCAAAGTAGCGCTCGCGGATCGAGGCCGGGCCAAGATCTTCGATTTCGCGAAAGCCAAGCGCCTGGAGCTTGGTATGTAACGCCTCAGTTTCAAAACAACTTTTAAACGCTTCTCCTATCGAGGCGACGCGCGTCGCAAGCGCTTCATGGGCAAGGTTGACGTGATTCCGGTCGGGCCCCGACGCGGCGGGATTGGCATAGTCGAACACCACGTGGGCGCCGCGTGGCAGTTGCGCGATGAACTCGAGCGTCGAATAGACGGCCTGCTCCGTGAGATACGGCACGACGCCCAGCCAAGTGAAGAATGTTTGTTGCGCCGGATCAAAGCCGGCCGAGGCCAGGCCGTCCGCCAAACTTTCCCGCTCAAAATCCACCGGGGCGAAAGTGAGCGTGTCCGGCACCGGTATCGCGACCTCGGCAAGCCGTTGGCGTTTCCACTCTTGTGTCGCTGGATGATCCACCTCGAAAACGTGCAACTTCTCGCCGAAGGTGTTGCGGTAGGCGTAAGTGTCCAGGCCCGCTCCTAGCACCACCAACTGGCGAACCCCGCGTGCAACGGCAGCCGTCAGGGCATCCTCGGCAAATCGCGTTCGCACGGCAATGAAGAGGCGCAGCATTCGCTGGGACGGATTGTTTTCCGCATCGCGAATAGCCGCTTTGGCGTCCGCACCCAGAATGCGCACGGCCAGTGGATCGGAAAAGATACGCCCGTGCTCCAGCACATGGTGGACGGCGCGATGCACGGCCGCTCCCAGCGCGGTGCGGCTTGGTTGCCCGGGCTGCATTGGAAAATCGTAGTTGCCTTGACCAAGGCCGTCAATCGCGCAGAGGGAGCCTTAAGGGATGGTCACTCCACGGCTCAGGGCCGCCATCTGTGCCCCTTCGGAATCGCGCACCACGATGCGCAGCAGAAACGTGCCGGCTTGCAGATCATATCTGGACCTGACGTTGAGGCCCGCCTTGTTCATCCTTCCCAGCGTCGAATCCCGGAGCTGCATTTCGACGGTCTTCTCCGAGCCGGTAACCAAATTCCCATTCCCGTCAAAGATGGCCGTCGCGATGGTCAGCTTGTTATTGTTGCGATCGTCGGCCTTGCGGAATTTCAAGGTGCCGGTCTGAATGTGCAACAAAACCGACAAATGTTTGCCGGTGGCATTGCTGAAATACTGCGTCTGGCATCCTATGGGCAGGTCATGTAACTCCCCTTGAGAATAGATCGCCTGGCGAATCTCGTCTTTCGCCGCGGCTTCGGGATCGGCTTCGCCATGAGGAGCGAAATAGCCGTGGCGGGCCTGGAGTGTCCATTTTTCCTTGTTTGAGAGTGTGACCTTCAGGTGGTGATACTTCCCATCAGGCTTCAGGTTTTCGGGTGTAAACCCCAGGACATAAGAAACTTCCGGCTCCGCCGCGGCCTGCAATAAACCCTGATCAATGTCATTGCGGTTGTGCAAGAAAAGTCCGCCGGTACCGTCGGCAATTTCCGCGAGCACATCATTCTGCAGCGACTCTTCCGTCTGGACGAGCCGCGTCTTCTGAGCGCTTTGCAAAATATTGGTGTCTGACTGAAATATCGAGGAAACATACAAGCCGCGCGCATCAATTGTGTTGATGACAACATTTGCCTTGGTAGCCCGTTCGATCATCTCGCCGGACTCATGCTGGTCCGAAGGGACCACGAAAAATCCCGGGGACATCAACACGATCGTGCGCTGCCCGGGCGCCGCGCTCATCCTGCGAATCAGCTCGCTAATACTTTGAAACGCCTGGTGCACCTGGAATTCCCCGAGCGTGAGCTCTCTCTGGGCCGCTGACCGCGCGAGGGATTCAGCCTGTTCTGGGGTAACCCTCGCGCAATGGATGACGTCCTGGATAGCCACCCCCAACGCGAAGGAATCGTTTGCCTGCACGATCTGATAGGCCTCGTAAAGTGACATCGGCGGACAATCTGATGCTGTAGTTTGCGGGTGCGGCACGATTCGCTGGTTCGCTTCGTTTAGCTTCGCCCGGTTCCCGGTAAAATCCTCTGCCACCTGGCCGGAAGTAGTGAAGATGGCAAAGCGGTCGCTCGCCTGCATGGACCCCAGTAGCTTTGTGGCGGCCTGCTTCGAGAGCATGGCATCCGCCATGGAAAGATCAAGGTCGTCGAAGAAGAGCGCGACAAACCTTTGCGGCAGTTGCGGCGCTTTCACCGGCGGCGTTTCTTCCGGGGTTGCCTCCGCCGTCCCCATCTTCACGGTGGAGATTTCGGAAGTTGGCGTTTCCACGGAAAAACTCGAAATGGTCTGCCGCTTACGGTTGTCCTCGAGCTGGAAATCGTCCTTTTTCAGATTCGTGATCACTTTTCCGCTGGCATCACGCACCACCACGCGCACCAGGACCAGGTTGACACGCACCTTGAACGTCGCGGGAGATTCGCGCGAGATGATCTCGTCGGTGGGCAGGTTCGCATCCGGTTTCGCGGAGTCTTGAGATGTACTTGAAGGAGCGGCCTGCGAAGTGGTTGATGACGTTTGGGCGCGGGCTGCCGGCAGGCAAGCAAAGGGTAGGAGGCCGCCGAAAAAAACGAGCCAGAGAGTTATTGGGAGACTACTCGAAGAGCGGCCGAGGAAGTACCTCGCCATGCGCCCTCCATTCCGTGACGTCGTTAAGACTAGTGTGCATGGAACAGGCTGTCAACGCAGGATCATCGTTACCTGAAATCAGGCGTGCCGTTGCCAGAGGCCTGCATCTGGCGGACGGTGCGAGGCGCGGACACTTCCAGCGCGCGTCGCTCCCTGGTCGAGTCGAAGGCTCGATTACTTGCCGTAGATGAGCAGGGTGAACGAGTCGGGAAGAATGGCTGGGCGCGGCCGAGGATTGTCCGCCGTGGCCTGTGGCGCGGGGCCGAATTCCGCGGTGACGAGATAGACGGTGTGGGTGGCGTAGTCAATCGCCATGGTGCGGGCGCCGCGCTGTGTCTGGATCATCTCCACCGGGGAAAATTTTGTGGGGGAATCTTCGTGGGCGATGGTGAGGGTGCCGTCGCCACAAGAGGCAAATGCGTAGCCGGTACCGGGATCGAAGCGGTTTGCATCCACGCCCTGGCCGATGGGAACGGTGCCGAGTACCTTGCCGGAGTTCCCGTCAACGAAAGTCATGAGCTTGTTGTGGCAGCCAACCACGAGGATTTCGTGAGCGGCGTCAATCGCCAGGCCGGAAGGTGATTCACAGGGCGCTAGCGGCCAGGTATTTTCAATTTTCAAAGTCTTCGCGTCGAGCTTGACGAGGGAACTCTTGTCCTCCAGGTTCACGAAGATTTTCCCCTTGCCGTCGGTCGCGCCGAACTCCGGGCCGCCGCCGAGCGGGAAACTGCTGACAAGTTTCCCGGAAGCGGCGTCAATGGCCGATGAGGTGTTGGCGTCGCCATTGAAGGTGAAGACACGCTTCGAGAATGGATCGTAAATGACGGCGTCCGAATCTTTGTCCGTCTTGATTCTGTCCAGGATTTTGAGCGAGGTGAGATCGAACATGATGGAATCGCCGCTGCCGCCGTCGGTGGTGAAGCCTTTGTTGAATTCATCGGCCAAGGCGACGCCGTGGGCTCTCTGGGAGTCTGGAATGTCGCCGATAATTTTCCCCTGGTCGGGATCCACGACGATGTAGTGCGTGCCGCGAGAGATGAACAGGCGATGCGTGGCCGGATCGACTTCCAAATAATCCCAGCCGCCGGTTCCGCCGAGTTTCACTTTCTTGACGAGATGGTAGCCGGAGCCGCCAGCAGATTGTGCAGCGGTAGGAACGCAAATAGCGGCGAACAGAGCAAAAAGAAGAAGCGCGAGACAAGCGCGAGCACAAACATTCTTATTCGACATGGAAAACCTCCAGTAGCGCTGAGAGGAGCATAGAGGACCGAGGGGGACGATGTCACGTGGAAGATCAATGCAAGATAAATGGCGGCCAGCGAAGTGTCGGGGGGAGCTGGCGAAACACTTATGCGGCCCATGCGTCTACGTTGCGCTAAAGTTAAGCGCGGGGAATTCGGAACGGGTGGTGCGCTTCGTACAGTGCGGCCCGGCGCCGAATCTCCTCGGCCTGCGCAGGCGGAGCGATGGACAGCGCGCGACGTACCGTGCGAATGGCGGCGTCAAATCGTCCAGCTTCGGCATACGCCGCCGCAAGCACATCCAGAGTGCCCGCATCTTTTCCGTCCGTGGCTTGCACCGCGCGCAACGCCAGTATTACCGCTTCGTTTCCGTTTCGCACCCCATCGTCCGGCGATGTTGCCAGCACCCAGGCAGCTTGTCGAAGCGCCGGCACGTAGTCCGGTGCCAGCCGGATGGACTCGCGCCACTCGGAAAGCGCCGCGCCTGTCTCTCCTCGTCCGTAGAACGCATCGCCCATGGCGGCGTGCGCCGCCGCCGAGTTCGGATCAAGTTCCAGCGCTTTCCGCAGGTGCGGCAGAGCCTCTTCAATCCGGCCCTGCGCCACCAAGGCCCGCCCGAGGTTCGCGCGCACTTCGGCCGGCTTCCCATCCAGTTCCATGGCCCGCTCAAACTCCGCTTGCGCCTCCGCGGCGCTCCCGGATTCCAGCAGCACGACTCCATAATCATTGTGCAGCGCGGCGTTTTCCGGAGTGGCTTCCAGCGCTTGCTTCAGTTTCAATTCCTGCGCTTTCCGCATGTGTACGGCGGCTTCCTCTCGCCGGCCCATGAGCATCAGCGCCATGCCGAGGTTGCCTTGCACAATCGCGTCGTCCGGGCGGATTTCCAGCGCTTGCTTCCAAACCGCGCTCGCTTCCTCGTACCGCGCCTGTTTCTGGAAGTACATCGCGCGGTCGAACAGCTTAAAGAAGTCGATCACCGGCCCGCCGAGAGTGCGCATCCCGTCCGGAGGAATATTGACGAACTCCGGCAGATTTACGGCGCGATTGGCGGCGGTGGCATTCTCGATGAGGATTGCCGGGCTGTCGTTGCCATCGGCGTCGATGTGCGTCAGATACATCCGTGTGTACGGCGATTGGCGCTTGGAGGAAAACACCAACCAGCGGCCGTTGGGCGAGAAGCTGTGCCAGGAATTCATTGGCGCCGCGTTGGCTCGCAGTCGCCGCGCCTCGCCGCCTGCCGCGGGCACGATGTAGAGTTCGCTGTCCGGGCGCATGAGCAGTCCGTTTCGCGCCTTCACAAACACGATCCAGCGCCCATCCGGCGAAATCTTCGGGAATGAGTTGCTCATCCCGTTTTGCGATGCGCCGCGGATTTGCTCCGGAGCGCCGCCCTGGCCGTCACGGAAAGGAATGCGGTAGAGATCGTACCGGATTTGCGTCTCGTTTGGATCGTTGGCATACCGCGCTGGGGGCATGCCCGGCGGATTCGGCTCCTTCGCCGCTGCATGCGCGAACACCAAATACTTGCCGTCGGGACTCCATACTCCGCCCATTTGCACGAAGCGCGGATCGTCGGCACCAGGCAGCGGGCGTAGCACTCCCGTCTTTTGGCTGTACCAAGCGAGAATGCCGCGCGTCGGATAAAACACTTGCAGAAAGCGGTAGTCCGTGAAGTTCGCCACGTAATAGTTGCTGGATGGCGAACCTGGCGGCCAGTCGATCGTGGTCACCACGTACTCGCCGTCGGGCGACACCTGCGACATGAAGCCGATGCGCAGATCTCCTGTGAGGCGTCCGCTGGCAGTGCTCCACTGGATGACGTTCTCATCGCGGATTGCCGTGTCGCGCTCGACCGGCGTCAGTGTGTACATGCCTCGGTTGTGCTGCAACCCGTCGAGGTCCATCCCAAGCGTCTTGCCATCGTTCGAAAAGGAATGGCAGTTGGCGCACATTGGCACGCCTTCCATCATCAGCCGGCTGCGCGGCTCCGCGATGTTGCGCAGCCGCCAGGCGATCAGCCGCACCGCTTCCGCTGCAAGTGGCTGGATGACGCCCGTTTGAGTCTCCGTCGGCATCAGTGGCACGTCGCGATAGAAGATCGGCGCCCCAACCTTATCTGTAGAGGTGTGGATTGTGACGCGTCCGCTGGAAACCATTTGCGTCCCGCGCAAGCCGGTGAACGTCACCGTGGCTGTCTTGTGCTTCTTGATCGACTCCCACAACGCTGCACTGGGAGTCCAGGTGTGCGCAGACGCCTGTTCCGCGGTCAGTTGCGGTGATTCGTTGGTCGCGGCGATGCAATCCGGATCGATTTTTCCGATCTGCATCCGCGGCCCTGCCGAGCTGGTGCCCAGCGGTGCCGTCCCGTCTCCGAACGTAATCTCAATCCGCCAGCGCTTGGCATCCGCCGCCGCGTCGCACCACACGAATGTTGGCGGCGCAATCTCGGGCGGGAAGATGGACCCCTCTTCGGGATAGTCGATCGTAATCTTGCCGGGAGCGTCTGCAAGCAGCACTCCCGCCATGGGAATCAACGCAAGGAATCGCAACAACCTCAATGCACCGCTAGCCGGGTTCACAAAGCCTCATTGACGCATTCACGATGAAAAGGCGCCCCTCTTTGGAGTAGGTTTTGCGTGTTGTCTTCAATCCCTACAGAAAGGAGCGCCCTCAATGGGTAGGATATAACAAGTGCCTGGCAAGTCTGAGTGCGAGTCGCGTTTGCGGAAACTGAAATGCTGCCATTCGGCGGGCTCCAACGCCGCTCTGGCGCTTATGCTAGAGTTTAAAGGTTGCGCCCACGCGCATTTTCGCTCCATGACCAAGGTCGGATTCATCTCTCTGGGCTGCCCCAAAAACCTCGTTGATAGCGAGGTGATGATGGGCATTTTGGCGCGCGAGGGCTACGAACTGACGCCGCGCGCCGACGAGGCGGAAATCCTCGTCGTTAACACGTGCAGCTTTATCGAGCCTGCGCAAAAAGAATCCGTGGAAGCCATTCTGGAAATGGCGGAGCACAAGAAATTCGGCGCGGCCAAAAAGCTGATCGTTGCCGGTTGCCTGGTGGAACGCTTCCGCAACGAAATCCTCCAGCAAGTGCCCGAAGTGGACGCCATTGTGGGAACGGGCGAGGTCGAGCGCATCCTGGAAGCGGTCCGGGGCGACCTGAAAGTTTTGCCCGCGCAGCCTCCTTCGTTCCTCTATCACGACTTGACGCCGCGCATCATCACCACGCCAAAGCATCAGGCTTACATCAAGATCGCCGAGGGCTGCGATCATCCCTGCACGTTTTGCATCATTCCCGAATTGCGTGGCGCGTTTCGCAGCCGCCGCTTTGAATCCGTGATTCGCGAAGCGGAAAATCTTGCCGCGGCTGGCGCGCGTGAAATTACCCTGATCGGCCAGGACACCACATCCTACGGCGAAGATCTTGGCCTTCACGACGGCCTGGCCGTTCTTCTTGAACGGCTCGCGCAAGTCGAAGACCTCACCTGGGTGCGTTTTCTGTACGCCTATCCGAATCGCGTCACCCAGAAACTTCTGGACACGCTTGCGGCTCATCCGCGCCTGGCAAAGTACGTGGACATGCCCCTGCAACACGCCAGCCGCAATGTCCTCGCCCGCATGAAGCGCGGCTCGAACGGCGATGTCTTTCTAAAACTACTTGATCGCATGCGCACCACCATTCCCGGCGTCACCCTGCGCACCAGTTTTATCGTGGGCTTCCCCGGCGAAACGGAAGCCGATTTCCAGGAGCTGTATCAATTCGTTGCCGCGACCGAACTCGATTGGATGGGCGTGTTCGAGTACTCCGACGTGCATACCGCGGCCAGCTTTTCGCTTGATGGCAAAGTCGACGCCGCCACCATTAGTGACCGCCGCAATCGCCTGATGGCGTTGCAAAAGAAAATCTCGCGACAGAAGTTGCGCGCCTCCAAGGGCCGCATTGAGACTGCGTTGATCGAAGGCCCGTCCGCAGACAACCCACTCGTCTGGGAAGCGCGACTGGAAGGCATGGCGCCGGAGATTGACGGAAAGCTCTATTTGACGGACATCGAGGTGCCTGGCCCGACGCCTTCTTCTCCTGCGGCTACTGCGCAACCCGGTGATGTGGCGCGCGTGGAGATTACCAAGACCGACGCTTACGACTTGATTGCGCGCGTGGTCGAGATTCTCCCGCGGCCAACTCCGCGCACATTGCCAACGGTGGCCGCACCGCCGCCCCCACAGGCCCTTACACGCATCACGACCGGCGCGCCACTGCGCGTTCTTGGCTAGCAGCTGAGTCAGAATTCCGAGTGCTATGGACGGCGCGCGCCCGCAGGAATGCGCTTTTGCTTTCGCCATTCAAGCGAAAAAGCAGATTCCTCTCTTCGCTCGGAATGACAATTTCCCTTTTTATTGCAACTTCAGGAATATAAGGAACGCATCGCGTGTCAGGGGAATAGTTCCCGGTAATAGAAGTAGGAATCGCTCTCGCCGACCACCATCCAACCGCCGCCCTCGAATTTGCGGGAAACCCTGAAATAGCGAATCGCGCGGCCGTCGGGAGGGGGCGCTCCATCCACTGTGACTTCGACTCGCACGAAGGTCGCCGGTCCCCCCATTCTGCCGTGCGCTGCCATCGAAGTGAACTCCACGTCTCGCTGAACCTGCTCTGGTAGAGGATCGACCGGCGTACCATTGCGAGCTTCCGCCAGGAGCCGCGCTACATCCCTCGGGCCGCGTCCCGAATATTCATTGAGAAGCCGCTCGCGCACAGCGTCGCGCATTCCGTCTTCCACTGTTCGGACCCGCATCCATATCTGAATGCCGCCGTATCCAATCAGCGCCACGATGGCGATGACGGCGTGCCAGCCTCGCAACTGGAAGTTGTACTCGGGCATTTCCCACCTCAGGCGCAAGCGATGAGCGCCGCACATTCATTTTCCCGCGAATGCAGGGACTCATCGGCACCGCGGCGCAGCCAACGCGCCGAAAAGTTAACAGTGTCTGTGCAAACATCGCCGCTCTGCGTCAGCTCAATGTTGCCAAGTGGCGGCCGTGGCCTTGCTCCCTTGTGCTCATGGGTACCCTTTGTGGTAAAACTCTTTCTTCGATATGAAACACCGCTGCCCCATCTGCAAAAAGCCCACGGACACGGGCGAGCACGCCGATTTCCCCTTCTGCTCCGAGCGTTGCCGCCTGCTCGACCTGGGCGCCTGGGCTTCGGAAAAATACGTCGTCTCTGATCCAGTTTTCGATGAAGAAGAACTCCCGGAAGGCGATAGCCCTGCGCAACATAAGACCCGAAGTGACCCCGATGAAATCATCCAATAACACACCCGCAGCTTCAGCAGATTCTGCAGGACGGAAACCCCGCCTCGCCTTTGCCATAGCGACGGCCCTGGGCACCGGCTTCCTGAAGCCCGCGCCCGGCACCTGGGGCTCGCTCGTCGGTTTATTGATTGCCGTGCTGTCGCATCCGTTCACGTGGTTCATTTTTGTGGGCTACGGCCTGGACAAGAGCCTGCATGAAGATGCGCCTTTACTCTCGGGCTCGCTCGGCGCACTCATCCTGCTGGTGCCTTCCGTGGCGGTCTGGTTCCTACTGGCGTATCTTGGAGTAAAGAGCAGCACCAAGGTCGCGCAGTTTGACGGAATCAAGGATCCACAATACGTGGTGATCGATGAAATCTCCGGAGTGCATCTGGCGCTTATGCTCGGCCTTGCACCGCTTAGCACTCCCGCCACATTCCTCCACTCCGGCGATGCCGCCGCCTTCGCCATTTACTCCGGCATGAGTCTTCTTAATTGGAGATACCTCCTCGCCGGCTTCGTGCTCTTTCGTATTTTCGATATCGCCAAGCCCTTTCCCTGCCGCCGCCTGGAAAAGCTGCCCGGAGGCTGGGGCATCATGGCCGACGACTGGATGGCCGGGATCTACGCTGCCATTTGCCTGCGTCTCGCGTTACACTTTGACCTGCTGCACTTTCACTTGTTTTAAAGGCCTTTTGCGGCAAGTGAGCGGCAAAAAGCCGGTGCGGGCTGCGAAGTCCCGGCACCTGCTGTAGAATCGGGCTCCTGCTATGAAACTTGGATTCGGCTCCTCGGCAGAAAAAAACGGCGTTCCCCGGATTGAGCGCGTCGCGCCTGCCGCGGCCATTCCGGGCGGCGAAATCACCGTGTACGGCAGCGGCTTCACTCCGCGGCCTGGCGCGCGCCCAGTAGTGCGTTTTGGAGAAGCGGAAGCGCCACTCTCGCTTGCAAGCGGCAATCGCCTGATTGCGCGCGTTCCCGAAAACGCCGCCAGCGGCACGATTCAGGTGGTGAGCGCGCAAAACGAGAGCCAGCCGTTCCCCGTTTCGATCGGCTTTCAGATCGCCGACAATTTGCATCCGGTGGCGAATCCCGCCGTGGATGCCCACGGCAACATCTACGTCACGTTCAGCGGCCCACGCGGGCAGCGCGTGCCCGTCTCGCTGTACAAAATCACCGCCAACTACAGCGTGAAACCCTACGTCACTTCGCTGATTAATCCTTCGGGGCTGGCCGTTGACGTGAAGGGCGACCTCTTTGTCTCCTGTCGCCACGACGGCACAATTCATCGCGTCACGCCCGACGGCCAATCGGAGCAGTGGGCCGAAGGCATGGGCATCGCCACTGGATTGGCTTTCGATCGCGCCGGCAACCTGTTCGTCGGCGATCGCAGCGGCACCATTTTCAAGATCAGTCCTTCGCGCGAAATTTTCGTGTTCGCCACGCTGGAGCCCTCGGTCGCCGCCTACCATCTGGCGTTTCACCCGAGCGGGGAACTCTACGTCACCGGCCCGACGACCTCGAGTTACGACCGCGTCTACCGCATCACGCAGGGTGGCGAGGTGATTGTGTTTTATCGCGGCCTGGGACGGCCGCAGGGCATCGCCTTTGACCGCGAATCGAATTTGTATGTGGTTGCATCATTCGGCGGGCGCCGCGGCATCGTGAAAATCTCGCCGCAGGGCCATGCTGAGCACGTGCTCAGCGGCTCCGCCCTTGTGGGACTCTCGTTGCTGCCCACCGGCCGCGCCATTCTTGCCTCCAACAGTGCCCTCTTCACCCTCGATTGGAACGTCCACGGCCTATCCCTGCTGGGATAAAATATGCGGAAACATCCTAAAGAGTGTCTTCGCGAGGGTTCCGCAATGCTGGACCCAACTCTCTGTAGGTACGGATTCGAATTCCAGTGGGGCGGTTCTGGTGTCAGTAGTGGAGGACCATTCGCTTACGGTGCTTATGTTCTCGGAGGCCGCAAACTGGAACTGCACTATCGCCATTCGTTAGGGTTGGTGACCTATCATTTCGATGGGCTCTCTCTCGGCCATGATTCCTATATGAGAGCTGTGTTGGGTCCCAATGGCGGCAATCATTATCCAGGGTTCACTGAAGAACCTCTCGCGCCTTTTGAAGGTTTGAAATTCGACCTTGAGCACTATGCGACTGCCTTTCTTCTCGGGGATAAGGAAGAATTCACACGGTGTGTGAACGCGTCGAAAGAATGGGAGAGCAAAAAGGGCATGGCTCGTCTGGCGTGATTCAAGCTACCGGTGCGCTACAATATTGCGCATGAAAGCGGAAATCATCGCCGTCGGCTCTGAACTGCTTACTCCGGATCGCCTGGACACCAATTCCCTTTTCCTGACCGAAGAGCTGAACAAGCTGGGCATCGAGGTTCTGCGCAAGACCATAGTCGGAGACAATCGTGAACTGCTGGCCGAAGCCTTTCGCGACGCGTTGAATCGCGTGCCCGTGGTGATCGCCAGCGGGGGCCTGGGTCCCACGGAGGACGACCTCACCCGCGAAACGGTTGCCGAACTTCTCGGCCGCAAGCTGCGCCGCAACGACGAAGTCGTCCGCGCCATCGAAGCGCGCTTCCGCAGCTTCAAACGCGACATGCCCGCCGTGAATCTCCGCCAGGCCATGGTGCCCGAAGGCGCGGAAGTCCTCGCCAATCCGCGCGGCACCGCTCCCGGGCTGTGGCTCGAAGATAACGGCCGGATGATCGCGCTCTTGCCAGGCCCGCCGCGCGAATTGAAGCCGCTTTTCCTCGAACAGGTGTTTCCGCGGCTGCAGCGGCGCGTCTCGGGTGTGCACATGTTTCACCGCGAATTGCGCGTCACGGGCCTGGGCGAATCGCACGTCGAAGAGCGCATTCGCTCCATCTACACGCGCTATTCGGATGTGAGCACGACGATCCTTGCGGCTCCCGGCGAAGTGCAAATCCACTTGCGCGTGTGGTCCGGCGAAGCGGCGCAGGCGGACACGACACTGGATGAAATGGTTCGCAGCTTTGAACTGGCGCTTGGAGACCGCATCTTTGCCCACTCCGCCGTCTCTCTCGAGGAAGTCGTCGCCGAAATCCTTACCACGAATCGCGCCACCATCGCGGCGGCGGAAAGCTGCACGGGCGGCTTGCTCGCCGAACGCTTGACGCGCATTCCCGGCAGCTCCAGCTATTTTCTGGGCGGAGCGGTTTGCTATAGCAATGAGATGAAGACCGCGTGGGCCGATGTGCCCGCCGCGTTGATTCAGGCAAAAGGCGCAGTGAGCAGCGAGGTGGCCATCGCTCTTGCCGAAGGAATTCGGCGGCGCGTTGGAAGTATGCTTGGCCTGGGCATTACCGGCATCGCGGGCCCCAGCGGCGGCAGCGAAGAAAAACCGGTGGGCACGGTGCACATCGCCATCGCTTCCTCCGAGGGAGTGAAAGAGCGCGTCGTGCATCTGCCCGGCGATCGCGAGATGATCCGCCTCTTCGCCACGCAGGTGGCGTTGGACATGGTGCGCATGTATTTTCTGTTCAACACGAAGCTGCGCCCCCAGGTGTAGCGCACGGAGAGTCTGCGCCTGCCCGCCGCTTGCTGGCGGGAGCCCTGCGGCCTTTCTTTCTTCTTTCTTATAGCGCGCCAACACTCCCCACTCGCGCTATCATTCCCTCCAGCCCCATGCGCCTCTTCATCGCCATCGAAATCCCTCCAGACGTTCGCGCTGCCCTCGCGGCCCTGATCAAGGAATTCCGCGCCATTGCGCCGCAAGCGAAATGGGTTCGCGCGGAAAACATGCACATCACGCTGAAATTCCTGGGCGAAACCGAAAGCACAAAACTCGCGGCCATCCGGGAAGCACTGCAAGCGATTCGTTCCGGCCAAGCCGTTACGTTGAAGTTCCTCGGCCTCGGCTTTTTCCCCAACGAAAATCGCGCCAAAGTCTTTTGGGCCGGCATCGAATCTTCGGCAAACTTGCCGGCCATCGCGGCGAATATTGATCAGTCCATGCACAAACTGGGATTCCCCCTGGAAAATCGTCCATTCACGCCGCACCTCACGCTCGCGCGCTTCGAGCCTCCTGGCATCCCTGCAAATCTCTTCGCCGCCGCGGAGGAACGCTCCTCACGCGAATTCGGTTCGCTCACCGCCCGCGAATTCCACCTTATCGAAAGCAAACTCAAACCGTCCGGAGCGGAGTACACTACTTTGCATTCGTTCCCCTTTGTGACGGAGACGTGAATTTCCATGGCCGGAAGTTTGTGGATGAACGTTCTGCTTTTGTTGGGCGCCTATCTGCTCGGCTCAATTCCCTTTGGCCTGCTGTTCGCGCGGCTCTTCGGCGGCGCGGACGTTCGGCAATACGGCAGCGGCAACATCGGCGCAACGAATGTCGCGCGCGTGGCCGGGCCGCTTCCCGGTATTCTCACGTTGTTGTTCGACGTGGCCAAAGGCGCACTCGCCGTGTGGCTGGCCGCCCGCTTCGCCGATCATAGTGCCAGAACGATGATGTTGACCGGCGTTGCCGCTCTGTTGGGGCATTGTTTTCCCGTTTGGCTGGGCTTCAAGGGAGGCAAAGGCGTGGCCACGGGGCTCGGTGTTTTCGCGGCTCTTTGTCCCTCGGCTGCACTCGCAGCGGTGGTGTTGTTTGTGCTCATCGTGGTGTTTTTGCGTATCGTTTCTCTGGCCTCGATCACGGCGGCCGCCGCCATGCCGCTGCTGGTCTACTTCCTCTGGGCGCCGCATCATGCGCCGCCGCTGGTGATCAGCTTCGGCACGCTGTTCGCTTCGGGGCTTATCATTTACAAACACAACGCGAATCTGCAGCGCCTCGTCGAAGGCAGCGAGCCGCGCTTCGCATTCCGCAAATCCAAGGGTGACTCCGAATGACGAGGATTGCGATTCTGGGTGGCGGCGGTTGGGGTACTGGGCTTGCCGTGGTGTTGTCGCAGAGCCGGCGGGCGCATGAAATCCGATTGTGGGTGCGGGAAGCGGCCATCGCCGAATCCATCCGGCGCGATCGCGAGAATGCGGTTTATCTCCCCGGTGTCACCATTCCCGCGAGCATCGCAGCTTCCAGCGATCTCGGCGAAGTTCTCCAAGAGGCGGACATCGTCCTTGGTGTTGTGCCCTCGGCGTACACGCGCGCGGTGTGCACGCAAGCCTTGCCCTTTCTTCGGCCGGAGGCTGCCATCGTCAGCGCCACCAAGGGTCTGGAACCTGCCACGCACCTGCGAATGAGCGAAGTCATCGAACAGGTTTTTTCGCTGCGGTTCCGGCCGCGCCTCGCGGTTCTCTCCGGCCCATCCTTTGCCTCGAGGCCGCCCGGGGCGAGCCCACGGCGATTGTCCTTGCTTCGCACGATCGCGGGCTTGCCGCCTTTCTCCAGGAAGAATTTGCCGGGCCAACGTTTCGCCTGTATACGAATGACGATGTTCTGGGTGTCGAGCTTGCCGGCGCGATGAAAAACGTGATGGCCATTGCCGCCGGCGCCTGCCAGGGACTGGGCCTCGGCGCAAATTCGCTTGCGGCGCTGATCACCCGTGGCCTGGCAGAGATGGCGCGCCTCGCCGTTTCCCTGGGCGCGCGGCCCGAAACGCTTAGCGGCCTGGCGGGGCTTGGCGACTTGGTGCTCACCTGTACCGGCTCCCTCAGCCGCAACCGCAGCGTGGGCTTTCAACTCGGCCAGGGCCGCTCGCTGGAAGAAATCCTTTCCGGGATGACCATGATCGCCGAGGGCGTTGGCACAACCGCCGCGCTCCTCTCGCTCGCCAGTGAACATCAGATCGATTTGCCCATTACCAAGCAGGTGGACGCGATTCTGCGTCACGGCAAGTCGCCTCGCGACGCCATTCGCGACATCATGGAACGTCCGTTGAAAAGAGAGTGACCTGCCATGATCAACCGGCGCGAATTTTTGCATGACTCTATTCTCGCGAGCGGCGCATTTCTCGCTCTGCGCGGCGCGCGCTCCATGCGCTTCCTCATTGAATCGCTCCCCAAGACTTCTCTGCACCGGCGTCTGGCGGAGAGAGAACTCCTTCGCGGATTAAGCCGCCTCCAATTGGGCGGCGAGATCAGGATGGCCTCTCCAGAAGAAAGGCCCGCCGATGGCGATCTCGTGTTTCGATTTCACGCGCAACCTGATCAATTCAAGAATCAGGAAGACTATTCGATTGCGCTGCGTGGAGCGCTGGTAAGCTTCCAAGCTGCCACGGACATTGGACTCCTCTACGCGGTCTTTGATTTCCTGGAACACCAGGGTGCGTATTTCGGAATTGATGGAGAGAGTTATCCGCCGGAAGCGGCCAGAAAGCTGGTTCTTCCCGCGGAGCAGGCGCCCTGGGAAGCAACGCCGCGCTTTGCGGTTCGCGGCCTCTTGCCCTGGCCGGATTTCTTGAACTGCATTACCAATTTCAACGACGAAGACTTCCGCGCTTACTTTGAAGCCATGTTGCGGATGCGCCTGAACACTTTCGGCATGCATGTCTACTCGCAACAGGACTATTGGGCCGAGTCTTTTCTTTCCTTTGATTTTGCCGGCACCGGCCACACGGCCTTTCTGGACAACACGGCAAGCGCACGCTGGGGATACCTGCCGGAGCGCACTTCCCGGTTTACGATGGGCGGTTCGCAGTTCTACAACAGCGAGGTATTCGGCTCGGACGCCACCCGGCTGGGGAGAACTCCCTGGGAAATTGCGGAGCGCACGCGAACTCTTCTTTCGACGGCTCTTTCCTACGCCAAGACACTCGGCATAGCCACGGGAATTGGATTCGAGCCTTACCAGATTCCGGACGAAGTTTGGAAAGCGCTCCCTCCCGAGGTGAAACCCCCGGAGGATAAACCCGACGCGTTTCATGGCGCGCGTTTCGATGTCGAATCCGTGACCGCGCAGAAAATGCTGGAAGCGCGGCTAGGTCAGCTCCTGGAAGCCTATCCGGACGTGGACCATATATGGCTTTGGGAGGATGAGCAGATGAACTGGGATAGCCGCAAGACGGGCATCCCGCTCTCCACGACTCCCTTTCTGCAGGCTCATGATTTCCTGCGCAGAAATGCGCCGAAAAAGCGCATGGTTTTGTCCGGGTGGGGCGGTGTGGCGCGCAACTTCGAGTACTTCCACAAAAAACTTCCGGGGGACATCGTGTTTGCTTGCCTGAACGATAGCCTGGGCTGGGATCCCGTGAACGAAGTATTCGGCAAACTGGAGGCCCGCGAGCGGTGGCCAATACCCTGGCTGGAAGACGACCCGGGAATGTGGCTGCCGCAGTTTCACGTACATCGCACGCAGCGCGACGTCAATCTCGCGGAGGAGATGGGGTGCCAGGGCATGCTCGGCATCCACTGGCGCCATCGCATCATGGATCCTACTGCTGGCTATCTTGCCCGGGCGACCTGGGACAAGACGCTGACACCCGACTCTCATTTCAAGGCCTACGCCGGTTCGCAAGCCTCGGGGCAAAGAGCCGCCAATCTAGCGGCGGTTCTGAGCGACGCCGACCTGAACCAGAAGCTGCTGAACAGCGGCACACACGAGATGGAAGATGGTCATGTGGTGACGCACGCGTTCTCTGGAGATTACGAAGAGGGTTTTGCGTTCTGGAACGACTACGAGCCATCCAAGGAAATCGTCGCTTCTCAAAAGGAGGTGGCGGCGGCTCTTCGCGCCATTGCGAACCAGGCTGGATCACCAGTCGAGCAGGAGCGCCTGGAATACTTGACGGGATTTGTCGAGTTTGCCGTTTCCTATACCGATGCCTGGTCGCTCGCGCATGCCTTGCATCTGGTCCTCGGCAGCGCGGCAAAGTTGAAGAAGGCGGGTGATCTGGCCGGTGCGCGGCAAAAAGTCCGGCAGGAAGGGCTTCCCCTGTGGAAGCGGCTCGCACCGTTGGTCCGCGACACCATGCTCCGCTACCAAAAAATTGTAGCGACGCGCAATGACCTTGGCCAACTTGCTTCCCTGCACAACAAGTTTGTCCGTCTGGCGCTGTACCGGCTACCGCTTTCCATCCAGGAATACTTGGGCGAGTTTCCTCCCGACGCCGAGCAGCTCTTTCATCAAGTCATTCAGCCTGACCCGAATGCGCCAGCACGCCTTTTTGCCCCTACGCGGCCCGGCATCCTGAGAAAAGGCAATCGCGTGCGCATCATGATTATCGCTACGGGGGCCGCTCCCGTGGCGAGTGTGACGCTCAACACACGTATGCGCGGCGCTTCTGGCTGGACGCAGACGGCCGCCCAACTGGTGGGGCGTCGCACCTGGCAAGCCACTCTCGGCCCGTTCGAATCCTCACCGGATCTGGTGGAGTACTACGTTTCGGCTTCCATTGGAGGCACGCGGCATGTCGCCCCGCCCAGCGCCCCACACGATTCGTACCTGATCACATTGGCTTAAAACCTGGTTTTTGGTCGTCTTACCCGCAAAATTACGCACAAAAGGCCCTAGCCGTTTCCATCAGAAACCACCGAGACCCGCCTCACTTAGAACTAAGAACTGCGAACTTACAACTTACTCCATCCCCCGCTGGTACTTCCGGCCTAGTTGCACTTGCGCGCCCCCTGTACCAACGGCCAGCCGCTTTTTGTGTCTTTACCCTTCTAATATCAGTGTGTTGCGATGGCGGTCTCTTTCCCATCCCTGGTGACGCGCCTGCGTGCCGGCCGCGTGCGCATCCTATGGCTCGTGCTCGGTGCGCTCCTCCTTGTCAGCGCTCTCCCTATCGGTCTGTATCATCGCCAGGTGCTGGATCTCAGCCAGGAAAAACTCGTCGATACAGAGCGCGTGCAGCAAACCGAACTTACCCGCTCGCTGGCCCAGGAAGTGCAATTCTTTGAGTCCAACCTCACGCAACAGCTCATCAGCGAACGCCAGATCCTCACGCTTACCGGCCTGATCGAAAACGTCGAAGATCCCGTGGCGGAACCCAAAGTCACCAGCTTGCTGGAAAATTTCGTGGATTCGAATCGCAACACCTTCGTCTACCTGACCGCCGTGGGGCGTTCCGGCAAGGGCACCAGCGCTTCGCAGGGGAATTTTCGCGCGGAGCAGGATCCCTTCGTGGCCAAGGCTTTGCAGCGCGCGTTTGTGAGCTGCGAGCAGTCCGTAATATTCCGCAGCGATCCCCTCGCGCTTGCCCCGGACAACCGCCCCGCGTTCGTCATCGCCGTGCCGCTAAAAGACTCCAACGACAATTTCAGCGGCATGCTCGCGGCCGTGGTTTCCCTGGACACGATTCTTCGCCGCCTGCAGGATGCCAGCGTGCGCGGGCGCAGCGTATTCGTTGTCGATCATTACGGGCACATCGTAGCGCATCCGCAGACAAAGACGTTCGTGCCGGGCGAGGACCTGAGCGAGAAATCGCACCTGGTCGCGCAAATCAAGGCGCTGCCGAAGGAACTTCGCAACACGGAAACCGTGCGCTTTACGGAAAAAGAGAATAACCGCTCCATCGAAATGGTGGGCACGTACAGCACTTTCCCCGAGGTCAACTGGGCGGTCATCGCGCAACGCAGCGTGAATCAGGCGCGCGCCGATGCCGGTGTTACCGAACTGAACCAGCAGGCTCTGGCTTTCGTTTCCGTGGTCGTTTTGCTCGCCGTTCTGTTCGGCTATTTCTTTGCCGTCGGCATCAGCGGACCTATTCGCGGCCTGGCCGCCTCCACGCGCGCCATCAGCCGCGGCGAATTCCACCAACGCACGCCGGTTCGCGGCGCCGCCGAAATCAGCGAGCTTGCCGAAAACTTCAACCTGATGGCCAGCGACATCGAGGAGTACATCGAGCGCCTGAAGGAAGCCGCTGAGGAAAACCGCGAGCTCTTCATCGGCTCCATCCGCATGCTCGCGGCCGCCATCGACGAAAAGGACCCGTACACCCGCGGTCACTCCGGCCGCGTGGCGAAGTATTCCACGATGATCGCGCAGGAGCTGAAGCTATCTGCCGAGGATTTGGACAAGCTGCGCATCTCCGCCCTGCTGCACGACGTCGGCAAGATTGGCGTGGACGACCGCGTCCTGAAAAAGCCCGGCTCGCTGACACCGGAAGAGTTTGACGTCATGAAGACCCACACCACCAAGGGCGCCAACATCATGCGCCCCGTTTCGCAGCTCAAGGACATGCTCCCCGGCATCGAACTCCACCACGAGCACATGGACGGGCGCGGCTATCCTTACGGCCTCTCTGGCCCGCAGATTCCGCTGATGGCGCGCATCATCGCCGTTGCCGATACGCTTGACGCCATGACCACCAATCGTCCGTATCAGAGCGCCATGGACCTGGAATACGCCCTGGGACGCATCAAGGCCCTGACCGGCTCCAAGTTTGATCAAGCCGTCGTCAACGCCCTCGAAGCCGCGGTGAATACTGGAAAAATCCGCCTCTCCGCCGTTGAAGTGAACGTCTAGCTCCTCTTCCTCGTCTTCTCCAATAGCAGTCGTCATCCTAAGCGAAGTGAAGGACCTCAACTGATCTCATTCTCTAACCGCTCCGCCGCTTGTCTCGTCCGCTTTTAGTCCTGCGCAGCCCCATCTGTTACAATTTTCTTTCGCGCTTCTGCGCAGGCGCGCACCGCATGATCACCCTTTTCGGCAAACCCGAGCCCACGCTCCTCGAACGGCTGAAGGAATCCGTTGGCAAGACCAAGGACGCCCTGGCCGACACGCTGGATACCATCACGCAGGGTGGCCGGCAGATCGATCCTTCCGTGCTGAAGGAGGTCGAGACCGCGCTGCTTTCCGCCGATCTGGGCGTGAAAACCACGCGCGAAATTCTGGATTCCGTGCGCGAACAGATGTCCCGCAACGCCCTAAACAATGGCGAACAGCTTAAGCGTGAAATCAAGGCGCACGTTTTTCGCGCGCTGAATGTGTATGGCGCTTCGCCCAAGCTTGCGGACGCTGCCAACGGCTCTGACCCGCGTGTGATTTTTGTTGTTGGCGTAAACGGCGCCGGAAAAACCACCAGCATCGGCAAACTGGCCAATCGCCTGCGTCAGGAAGGCCGCAGCGTGGTGCTCTGCGCGGCGGACACGTTTCGCGCCGCGGCCGTCGAGCAGCTCGAGATTTGGGCGCAACGCAACGGCGTGGAAGTGATCAAGCAGAAATCCGGCGCCGATCCCGCGGCGGTGGTTTTCGACGCGATGACGGCAGCGAAGTCCCGCGCGGCGGACGCGGTGATTGTGGATACCGCGGGCCGCCTGCACACCAAATCGAATCTCATGCAGGAACTCGAGAAAATGAAGCGCACCGCCGCCAAAGTCATTCCCGGCGCGCCTCACGACATACTGCTCGTACTCGACGCCACCACCGGACAGAATGGTCTGGCCCAGGCGCGTGAATTCACTTCCAGCGTTGGCGTCACCGGCATTATCTTGACCAAGCTCGATGGCACGGCCAAAGGCGGCATTGTGGTGGCTATTTCGCGCGAACTTGGCTTGCCCATTCGCTTCGTCGGCACCGGCGAGCAACTCAACGACCTCGTCCCGTTTGACGCGCAAACTTACGCTGACTCGTTGTTCAACTAACCATGCGCCGAAACTCCAGACCTGTCATCCCGACCGGAGAGCCAGCGCCTTTTGCTGGCTCGGAGCGGAGGGATCCCTCTTCGATCTCGCATCACGCCACAATTCGCCGGGGCGCCCATGCCTAACGATCACGATCTTCACTTCATGCAGCACGCGCTGGACCTTGCCCGCAAAGGCGTCGGCCTCGCCAGCCCCAATCCCACCGTGGGCTGCGTCATCGTGAAGCACGGCGCGATCGTCGGCCGAGGCTTCCATCAATACAGCTGGCGCGACCACGCGGAAATCGTGGCGCTCAAACAAACTGGAGATCGTGCCCGCGGCGCCACTCTGTACGTCACACTCGAGCCTTGCAATCACACCGGCCGCACCGGCCCATGCACCGAAGCGATCATCGCCGCTGGAATCTCCCGCGTCGTTGCCGCGATGCAGGATCCTAATCCGAAGACAAGTGGCAGCGGCTTCGCTTGTCTACGTGCCGCGGGAATCGAACTGGAAATGGGCCTCCTGGAATCCGAAGCGGAAAAACTCAACGAAGCCTTCGCCTGCTGGATCACCACGAAGAAGCCCTTCGTCACGCTGAAATCCGCGCTGACGCTGGACGGCCAACTTGCCCTTCCCGAGCCGCGCAAAGGCAAGAAGCGCCGATGGATCACCAGCGAGGAATCTCGCGCCGAAGTGCAACGCATGCGCCACGCGTCCGACGCGCTGCTCACCGGCATCGGCACCATCCTCGCCGATAATCCGCTCCTCACCGACCGCAGCGGCCTGGAGCGTCGCCGCCGTCTCCTTCGCGTCATCCTGGACACGAAGCTGCGACTCCCAGTCAGATCGCGCATCGTGCAAACGGCAGGCGACGATCTACTGGTCTTCACCGCCGCGTCCCTGAAATCCCCGAAAGCGCGCAAATTGCAAATTGCCGGCGTCGAAGTGGTGCAGACAAAAACGCGCGCCGGAAAGATCGATCTCGCAGCCGTGCTGAAGGAACTCGGCCGCCGCGAAGTCCTCAGCGTCCTTCTCGAAGCCGGTCCTCATCTCAACGCCGCTACCCTCTCCGCCGGCCTCGTCCACAAACTCGTCCTCTTCTACGCCCCCAAACTCGCGGGCCACTCCGCCGTTCCTTTCGTCAGCGCCTTACCATCCGTGGTGCACGCCCTACACCTCCGCTCTCTCCGTCAATTCGGCCCCGACATAGCCCTCGAACTGATCATGGGCAACCAGAAGTAGGGGTCCACCCGCCGGAGGCGGGGACCCCATGTCCGCACAATCTCTAAGCTGAGGGCAGTTCCGAGTGGCTGCGCGAACTCGCTCTCTCCCTCGCCAGCCCCGCCTCCTAATCCGCGTCCTTTTAGTGCCCCTTCCCGAAACAAAAAAGGCCGCTCGAAAGCGGCCTCTCACAGAATAATGTTTTCAGAATCCGGTTATTCGTTCTTCTCAAAATCTCGCAGCAAACAACTCATCGCGCACTTCACTTCGCCGTTCGGCAACAATGAGCATTCCACGACGGACCAATCCGTATCCTCCCCATGAAACTTCGCGGCGGTAATGCTCGCAATCCTGTCTTTATTGGGGCAAACCACGTTGCGAAAACGGTAGCTACACGTCTGCAGGATGCGGTCGAGAACATCGGGCTCGGACATGCCTTACCTCCATCGCAAAGGCCGGGGCTGACCTGTTTTTTAATATGGTGCACTTCTCAAATTGCGCTGTCAAGAATTCTGAGGAGCGCGCCACCCTCCGCGCCCCGATGCCCCGGATTGGGCAGCTTTTCCTCTACGACTGGTTCAGCCGCGCCTGGGATAAGCAATCCATGCCGCAGTGCACGGCTCCCGGCGGCAGCAACGAACAATCAATCACTCGCCAGTCGCTCCAGCCCTCTTCGCTGTGCGGCCAGTTCGCCACCACTACGCGCGCTTCACATTGCCGTTGCTGGCAGAACACCTTTTGAGGATACGTTTTCGCGGATTCCGGATGCGGATCGGTAATTTTAGGGTCGAACATGCCCACCTCCAACCAGGAGCGTGGCCTGAGGTCATCTTGCCCCCGGCCCCTTCCTTCGTCAAGGATTTGCGTCACGGTTCGCGGTATCCTGTAACTTCGCTCCACGTACCTGCCGTTACCATGCGGCGCAGCCATTTAACGCGAGGATTTCATGTTCACCGGTATCATCGAGCATCTTGGCACCATCGATTCGCTGCAGCTTCACTCAGACGGCGGACGCCTGACCATTCATGCGCCCACGGTTACACCTCATCTGGCCATCGCCAACAGCATCGCCGTGAATGGGTGCTGCCTTACCGTTGTCGCTATGGAACGCGAGCGCTTCTCCGCCGACCTTTCCGGCGAGACGATTCGCAAGACCTCGTTCGGTGAATTGCGGCCGGGCATGCGCGTCAATCTCGAACAACCCATGACGGCCGGTAAGGAATTTGGCGGCCATTTCGTTCTTGGCCACGTGGATACGGTGGGCCACGTCACGCGCCTCGAACCTGAAGGCGAGAACTGGTGGTATGGCGTGGAGGTCCCGGAATCGTTCGTGCGCTCCATCGTGCCCCAGGGCTCCATCGCGATCGACGGCATCAGCCTGACCGTGGCGCGCTGGCACGAGCGCATCGCCGAAATCGCCATCATCCCGTTTACGTATGAACACACCAATGTGCGCGATCTCAAGCCCGGCGATGCGGTCAATTTAGAAGGTGATGTACTTGGGAAATATGTCGAGCGCTATCTGGAAGCTCGCTTCAACGCCAAGCCGGCGAGCAATCTCACCATCGAACAACTTGTCCAGCAAGGGTTCTAGTGCTCCACTGTAGCTCACCCCTTCAGGGGTGAGGTCTTCCCGAACCGCAGCAATCATCGTGCCGTCAGCGGAGTTACGGTGTGAATAGTTTGTGCCGGCCCTAGTGAGACCCTCAGGCCTGAAGGCCCAGCTACAATCTTATGCCGCTACCCTCTTGGACCGCGCCCCGCGCCAGTACAGCACCAATCCCAGCAGGATCGACGCCAGCGTCCCCCCCACAAGCTTCAATTCAAATCCCACCTTGTTGGAAGAGTCCCCCGGCGGCACCAGCGAAACAAAAATCCCAATCAGCACAACCACGAATCCCAGTCCGCCCGACAGCCACAAGCCCAACTTGCCCCCCGGGATCAGGACGGCGTGCTCATTTTCCAGCCGGTCCTTGCGTTTTGACAGCTTGATCACCGCCAGGAACATGTAAATGAAGGGGATGAAATACAGGATAATGGCCGCATCGATCAAAAATTGGTAAGCGCCGCGTGTCGTGTCATTGATCTGGCTGACCAGCAGGATCGCTCCGGAAACGCCCGCTTGTACCAGTATCGAAACGTACGGGGTCTTCCATCGCGGGTGAATCTTGCCGAATGCGGCCGGCAGATAGCGATCGATGCCCACCACAAATGGCACGCGCGCAATTCCCGCCACCGTACTGCCAACGCCACCGGCGTTGCCCACCGTTACAAGCAGCGCCGCAAGTATTCCCAAAAAGCCGACCTTGAGCGCGATCGAGCCGATTGTGATCGCGTGAAATACACCGCTCTGCGGGTCCAAATCGCCGGCGGGAGCCAGCATGAGAATCGCAAATGTCCCCACGATGTACATCAGCGCAATCAGCGCCCCTGCGCCAAACACCGCGCGCGGCAGCGTCCGCCGGGGATTGCGCACCTCCTCGCTCATCGCGGAAACCAATTCGAGCCCGGTAAACGCAAACGCGATCTGCGACCAGAAGTTCACCGTATCCCAATTCCAGGTAGGCTTCATGTTCGCCAGGGTGAAATGCGTCACCGACCCATGCTTCAGGTACACCAGCCCCGCTACTCCCACCAGCATCATCAGCGGCAAATACGTCCCCACCCCACCGGCATTCTGCAGCCACTTTCCGATGTTTAAGCCAATAATGTTCAGCAGCACCGCAATCAGCATCAGCCCAAGCGAAACGAGGATCAAAAACGAGCGATTCTGGGAGAGCGCGGTCCCGCCCTCTCCCAGGATGTACGCGCTCATGGATGCGCTCGCCAGCAGCAATCCCGGAAAATAAAACACCGTGTAAATCCAATACGTCCATCCCGCCACGAATCCGTGAAAATCTCCAAAAGCTTCCTTGGCCCAGACGTACAGCCCACCCTCTTCCGGAAACCGGGAGGACAATTCGTTGATGACGAAGGCTCCGGGAACAAAGAAAAACAACGCCGCAATCACCCATAAACTGATGGACGACGTGCCATTGTGCCCCGCAGCGGCGATCCATCGCGGCCCCAGCACTGTGGCGATGTTAAAAAGCAACACATCCCAGAAGCCCATCGATTTGCGTAATTGTGATTTTGGATCGGCGTTGACAGCCGCGGCGGTCGTCACAGGGTCACGTCCAGCTCGGGAATTAATTCGTCCTGCATTCGGAAATTGAGTAGAAAGGGATCCTTGGAATTCTCGAATTCCGCCCAAGTGTCGAACACTTCCGCATGGCCATCCTGCAGAAATACCACCGTATCGGCCAGACGCTTGGCCAGGTGCGTGTCATGCGTCACCACGATCGAGGTCTTCCTGAACGTTTCTTTCAATCGCGCAATCAGGTCCCCCATGTGCCCGGCCATAATTGGGTCCACCATGGTCGTCGGCTCGTCGTACAAAATGGCTTCGGGATTCTGCGCCAGCGCCCGCGCGATGGCCACAGCGCGTTTCATCCCCGTGGAAAGCTCGCTCGGCAATTTATCCAGCACCTCTTCCACTTCCAGCATTTTCGCAAGTTTCATCACATATTCGTCGATGTCTTCGTCGGTCAGTCCCGGCTGGCCTTCCATCGGAAATGCGATGTTTTCCGCCACCGTCAGTGAATCGAAGAGCGCGCCCGACTGAAATACCATCGTCACCTTGCGGCGCAACTCGGCAAACTCGCGCTCCGTGAAATCCGTGACGTCCTGGCCGGCAATGAAGATGCGCCCCGAATCCGGCTTCAGGAACCCCAGAATGTGCTTCAGGGAAACCGACTTGCCCACGCCGCTGCGCCCCATGATGACGCACGTCTGGCCGCGCTTCACCTGGAAGCTCACATCGTTCAGCACCACGCGTTCATCAAACGCCTTGCAGACGCCGCGAAATTCAAAATAGTTATCCGCGCCGCCGTCGACAGTTCCAGCCGCGGTCAATCCGAAAGCATTGCGTTCATCGCTCATGATTTGCGCGCTTCGATGATCCGGCGGGCCTCTTCATATTTTCCCCGCGCGTTCAAATTCCAAATAAACGGCCATCCGTATCAAACCGTTTCCCGGCGGACACGTCAAGCACTTCCATAGGCAACTGTTTCACCGCCTCCCTCACCATACATGCGCCGGCTCCGTTATTCATCATCTTCAATGGGTCCCTGCCCCGGCCGCCGAATCCCCAGTTCGCGCATTTTTTCCTGCAAGCTTTGCCGGTGCAAGCCAATCGTCGCGGCGGTCCGTGAAATATTCCAGCGATGCGCGCCCAACTGCCTCAGCAGAAACGCAACCTCAAATTTGCGTTTTGCCTCGCGCAGGTCCTTCTCCTGCAAGCCATAATCTTCGTTCTCCTCGCCGCTCTTCGGCAGAATTGGCGAGCCTCGCAGAATTTCCTCCGCCAGATCGCTCACGCCAAGCTCCGCATTGCGGCAAAGCACCAGGCTGCGCTCCAGCGCATTCTTTAACTCGCGTATGTTGCCGGGCCAATCATACTTCTCCAGCGCCGCCAGCGCGTCCTTGGTTAGAACCGCTGTGCGCCCCAAACGCGCGCCGTGAATCTGCAAAAACGCTTCCGAAAGAATCGAGATGTCCTCCTTGTGCGTGCGCAGCGGAGGCAGTTCAATGCTCACCACGCGTAACCGGTAGTACAAATCCTCGCGAAACTTTCCGTCGCGAATGGCTGCCGGCAGATTGCGATGTGTCGCGCTGATGATGCGCACGTCCACGGGAATGGACTGGGCCCCGCCAAGCCGCTCGATAGTGCGATTTTCCAGCGCGCGCAGCACCTTCGATTGCGTCACCGGGTTCATATCTCCGATTTCGTCCAGAAACAGCGTTCCCCCCGAAGCCAGCTCGAACTTCCCTTTCTTCTGCTGCGCCGCGCCGGTGAACGCCCCGCGTTCGAAGCCGAACAGTTCGGACTCAATCAGCGTTTCCGGCAACGCCGCGCAATTCACCGCCACGTACGCCCTGCCGTTGCGCGGCGAGCGTGCGTGAATTTCCTGCGCCAGCAGGTCTTTCCCCGTCCCGCTCTCGCCCAGGATCAGCACCGTCGAATCCGTCCCCGCCACGCGTTCGGCTATCTCAAACGCGCGGCGCATTGCGGCGGTGCGCCCGATCATCTGCCCGAATTGTCCTTCGGTAGCCAACCGCCGCCGCAAATTTTCGTTTTCCTTTTCCAGCGTGGACAGTTTCAAGAGGTTCGCCACGCGTTGGCGCAGTTCCTCCAGTTCGTACCCTTTCACCAGGTAATCCGCCGCGCCCAACTGCAGCGCTTCTACCGCGCTCTTCGCCGTATCCAGCGCGGACACCATCAGCACAGGTAATTCGTGCCCCTCCTGCCGCAGCCACTTCAGAAATGTCAGCCCGTCCTCGCCCGGCATCACCACATCCAACAAAAGCAGGTCGGGCTTATCGGTCGTAAGTAACCCGCGCGCCGCCGCTGCGGAGTCCGCTTCCACAATGCGATAGCGGCTTTCCAGGGCCCGCCGCAGGGCATACCGCGCCGCAGGTTCGTCATCAACAATCAGAATAGTTTTCATGCGCAACAATCCTTTGTCGAGGCACAGCAACGCTGCACCCCGCAGAACAAGGTTTCGCTAATTTGAAGTATGGAATCGGCTGTCGAGCGGCGCTCTGCAGCGTGCGGAGTTTCTCGCCCTCCCCGCGCAATGTCACAGCAGGGTCTGCGCCTGACTGACAGAACTCCGATGTCGAGCTGAGCATGGTGAACTCGCAAAAGCCCGCCTCAAGGAGATGCGGAGTCACAGTCCAGACGGTACGGTGCTGATATCGAGATCCCTGAAAAACGACCGCAAAGCCTATCACAGTCTATTCTGAATATTACCAAGTAAGTGAAACCTCTCGCCTAAGTCGTGGAGTGATTGCCCCGGAACAACTCGGAATTGGTTGAAGACAAGTTCTTCCCAATAGAGCGGACCGAACCACGGCATCAGATGTGTCTGCCACTGATAAACCAAGCCGAGATTCCAGATAAGGAATAGACATGTCACTGGAATCAAACGGAACGACGCCGATCGTCCGTCACGCCATAGCTTGGCAGCCGCGGCAAAACCTGAAGCGAGTCCGCAGACGAAAATGGGTGTCAACGAAACAAAGAGCCGGTTGCCAAGTCCAATTGCTCCGTACCACCACGGAAAACAGGAAACCAAGACGTAGAAGACTAGTGTGATCAACATACAGATTGTCCCGAAGGCACGGTCGAGTCTTCGGAGATTGAAGAGCCCCGCAGTGGCCAGGATCAAAATGGGAGTGACTACAAAGAGTCCGTGGCTCTTCGAGAACAGCACCAGCGAGAAAACCGGAGAAGTCCAATTCCACGAGCGAAGCGCATAGGGTCCAACGTTGAAAGGGCCTCCGAACACAATTTGCCGTGTGATGAAAGTCGGCAAAAGCCCGAGGAGTAGACCAAGCCCGCAAAGCAGATTCTGGCGGAAGATCTTGACGAGCATTTCCTGCCGAGCGGCGCCTACAGACCATGCTGCTGCGCTGGCAGAAAAAACTTCATAGATCACAGCAAGCATGAAAACGCCGTTGATAAAGTAGACATCAATCATCAGTCCCGACAGCAGGCCCAACTTCAGCCATTGCCAGGCCGTGCGCTTGCCAATCGTGCGCTGCCAGTACCAGAGGAATAGAGACGTGGCGAAGACGGAATGAACGTGAGACCACGACGGCAACACATAAAAATAGAGCGGCACGGAACTTCCAAACCAAATTCCGATCGTTGCCCAGAAGGCCCAACGTTCTTCAACGAAATTTCGGGCCAGCGCAAAAGAGAGGAGAAGGCCCGTGAAGCCATACAGCGCTGTCGAGCCTGCCATCGCTACGAGGTACGGCCAAGAGTGTCCATCCGCCGCGACGTGCCATCCGAAATGCCCTAATCCGAGAACGGCCACATGCGTCACAAGGATAAAGGGACTCCAGAGAATGGCGGGGCCAACTGAGTAGAAGTTGGGCAGGTGACCTGTTTTGGTTATCGGATTAACGACAAAATGATCGTTGAGGAAAATTTTCTCGATTTCCACCTCTGGGTGCTGAAAGTCTGAGGAGAATTGCAGATTATGGTCGATCAGGAGAGAGCGGAGATAGCCGTAGTATCCTAGCCCGTCGCCATTGACGGTTGCGTGGAGAAAGGGAAGGCTCAGTAAGAATACGATGCAAAGCGCCTTCTCATAGTTCGAAAAAGGGTGCCAAAAGCGTGGATTTTCCTCCGTTTTCATTGAGCCCCTTGGTTACTTGAGCGCGCAGACGGGTATAGGCTAACACGGTGACATACGTGAGAGAGCGTGCGTGCTTAATGTGGCATTGGTCCTTAGTATTTCTACCGAGCTGAGTCTCGTGAAGTTGGCCGAGGAATCATCCGGGGCTTGTTCGGATATCTCACCTGATAGTAACCAACTCGGCCCATTTTCCGGAGGGATTGCGTGCTCGGCTTCCTGGTTACACAAGTGCTGCCATTCGCCCGAGGCAATCCCGGGATTCTTAGCGGCGTGTGTGCCAGGCTGCGCTTTGTTCTCGATCAAAAAGGGTTGACCATATTCCGAACTACGCTGATCTATGCTAGCGATGAGTTAGCGGGAGTCTCGGCCTGCTTCAGCGCCCGCTTACGCAGCACGGCAATAAGCGACAGTGGGGGCAAGGGCAGGAATTTGTCCAGTACTCGAAAAAGTGGGGTAAGCAAATTTAATGTCTTGATCTGCCACAGGCCAAAAGTACGCCGCCGCAAAAGCTTGCCATTGATCCACCATGCAATCACCCCCACCCGGTTAAACTCCAGCATGGTCTCCAGGTAGAACCCCGCCCTACGGGCTAACTCTTCCAGTTGGCCTTTGGTATAGCGTCGCTCATGGCCTAGGATTTCATCAAGCGTGCCTAAAAGCCACGGGCCGCACGGAACTAGAATTATGGCCCGGCCACGCTCCTCCAATACCCCGCGAATATTCTGCAGCGCTTCCAAATCGTCCGCCAAATGTTCAATCACATTCAGGCAAATGACAGTGTCAAACTCTTGGTCCCTAGGGAAGGAATGGCCTAGCTGCCCATCCGTAAAGCTGACACACAGGTACGGGCGATTCCTGCTTAAGTTTTTGAGGTGCGTCAGATACAGAGGGTTTATGTCGCTTGCCCAATAAACGTTGCGGGGGATCAGTTGCAAGGTCAAATTTCCAGTTCCCGCCCCGATCTCCAGCACTCTCTCGCCCACATAAGGTCGAATCACATCCGCCATCCACTTCGTGAAGCGAGGTGCCCGGGCCAAGCGGGCGAGGATCTGACTCCCGTGGACATCCTCGGCGTAGATGTAGTCCGAGCACCCAAACCGAAGAATTGCAAGAATGGCTCTGAAACCGTCTTTCCATGTGATCTTCTTCCCCTCTTGATAGGTGCGGCCAGCATACCTGATCGGGACTTCGAAAATGCGCGCACCGCGTTTGGCCAGCTTGATGGCAAGCTCTGGTTCGATCTCGAAGCCTCTGCCGACGAGGGGCACGCTCTTTAGCAAATCAGTCCTCACCATCTTGTAGCAAGTTTCCATGTCCGTAAGATTTAGATCTGATACGAAGTTACATAAAAGTGTCAGCAAATGATTACCCAGTTGGTGTCGAAAAAAGAGAACGCGACGGTATTCGCTAGCCAAGAACCGCGAACCAAAAACCGCGTCTGCTTGTTCTTCTGAGAATACCTGGAGCATTTTGAGCAAATCTGACGGGTGGTATTCGAGATCTGCATCATGAATGACGGTCAGTTCGGCGTTAGCATGAGACAGCGCGGTCCGAATCGCTTCCGCTTTTCCCTGGTTGCTTCCATGCCGGATGAAGATCCATTCCATGCGATCGGGAGGTTCTTCGGCAACCGAGCGCTTGAACGCTTCCAGGGCGGCCGGAGTATTATCCGACGAACCATCGTCCACAATAACTACTTGCACCCGTCGCAGAAGGGGTGATTGACCGATGATTTTGAGCCGTTCGAGACTCGCGCTGACCAGATACTCTTCGTTATATACAGGAACAAGGATGGATAGCGTTGCTGTCGTATTCATTGAGAAGCTGGGCTCTTCGCACTCGGCTCGTAGGGCCAGAGAATTCATTCCTGCCCGAGGCTGGGAGACGGTTGCTACCATGGTCAAGTCATATCTTCTCAGATGGCCCGCTTCGCTTCATGAACTAGAAATCGGCCTCGTAGCGTTCTGGTAACGAATTTCAAATGGCGGAGTCCGTGAGACGGATATCCGGCGAATTCGGAGAAAAGCCGGGGTGCTCACGACAGGGACCTGGAGGTTGGGTCGGTGGCCGGGCGGGTGTTCCGCCAATCGTGGATGCTTCCATACCAAACAGTGTCCCGGAGGACGCGGCGAAGCGGCAAGCCACGATTGTCGCCGACGTGCCCAGAGCGCCAAGACAATCTGTCCGTTCCGCCAGTCATTTCTTCTGCTCTCCTGGGCCGTTCGCCGCGGTGCCGCGATTTTGCTGTTGCTCTGCCCTGCTCATCCCCGGCAGCGTGATCCTGAATTTCGTCCCTACTCCATCTTCCTTGGGGCTCCACCATTCCAACGTGCCGCCGAGTTCCTCCAGCCGCCGCTGCACGATCGCCAAGCCCAGCCCTGTGCCCCGCGGCTTGGTCGTGAAGAAGGGCTGCAGGACTTTCTCTTTCAACGCGGGTGAAATGCCCGCCCCATCGTCTTCCACCGTGACCTGGCAATCGCTTCCAACTGCCTGCAAGCCGATGCGCACATGGCCGCCCGCTGGCGTCGCTTCGATGGCATTCAGCACCAGGTTGGAGAGGATGTCGTTGGCCACCTCCGCACTCGCTGCCGCCCACAGTTCTACCTTTGCGGGCAGCGCCTCGAGCACGACACCCCGCGTTTCCGCCTCATGGCGCAGCACACTCGCCACGTTCTCCGCGGCCTGCGCCAGGTTACAGCGCTCGCCGCCTCCCCCCGTCCGCACTCCCGGCCGGCTGAATTGCAGCAATTGATTCAACTTTGCGGAGAGCCGGCTGATCTCGTCCAGCACCATTTGCGTTTCGTGGCGCAGCGAAGCAGGCAGTTCCGCGCTTTCCATCTGCACCTGCAGGATCGTCTTGATCGAGCCCAGCGGGTTTTTCAAGTTATGCGAAATGCTCGCCGCCATCTGCCCCACCAGCGCCAGCCGTTGCCGTTCGGCCAACTCGCGTTCCAGTTCCAGCTTTTCTTCAATTAGCCGGCAAAGGTCGAACGCGGCGGGAAGTTGCTCGCCCAAAAATTCCAGCGCCGCATAAGTCTCCCCGGAAATCATCGCCCCGTGAGCACGCACCCGCAGTGCGCCAAGGCGGCGCCCGCCCCGCCCCACTTCGAAGACTTCCTCGGAAGCTTTGTGGGACTGCTCCAGGAGATTCGGCGCTTTCCCCTCGGAATCGATGGCTAGATCCACTTCGGCAAGTTGTAGCTGTTCCGCGATCCACTGTTCGCTGAATTCCCGCAGCTTGGCCTGGTTCCCCAGCCGCGCCACTTCATTGATCGGTCCGATAAGCTTCTGCGCCCGGTCCACTTCAGTCTGTGCCGTTTTTCGCAGCAGTCTTCCCATCACCCGCTGCAGCGGCTCAAAAAACACCACGGGCAGGAACAGCAGCAGCGCTGCCGTGGCCTCAGGAGGCAGGTAATGCTCCCACCACAAACTGGCTCGACGCACGAAACTCAGGTACAGCAGCGCCAAAAACACCATGAAGACGGCGTAAATCAGATTCTGTTGCCGCCCGATTTGCAGGAAATTGAACTTCTGGACTTTGCCAATGAGAGCGACGAGCGGCTCGAGGACAAGAGCGATAACCATGGCCGAGTAGAAGCCAGCAAGGGGGTACGAGCCGGCGCTATCTGTGCCCGTATGCCGAGTCAACAGAAACAGCAACGCCAGCCAGATGGATAAACCCAGCAAATCCCATTTGAGTCCTTTGTGAAAGGAACGCTGCTCTTCCTCGGGTGCGATTCTCGCAAAGCGCCATTGCCAGTACGCTCCCAGAACAACCGCCGCGATCAGCCATATCTGGAAAGCCACTCCCATCCGCACGGACGGACTCTCAAATCGAAAGCCTTCTCCCGATCTCACGGCGGCTAGCAACTTCGGGGAAAGCAGCAGGGCGGGAAGCCACGCGATCAACAGCCACTCGACTTTCTCTCTTCCTGCGGAAACAAGCTGGCGCACGGAGGCGTACTCGACGTGGAGGTGCACCAGGAGCGGCGGAATAAACCAGAGGCCAAAACAGAGAAAAATCCAGGCAAAAAGGAGCAGCCCGTGCGGCGGAGCCGTGTAATGAAGCTCGGCATTGAGCGCAAGCAAGCTGCTCCCGAAGAAACAGACCAGCGCGAGGCATAGAAAGAAAAAAACTCGCTCAAAATTCCTTTGCCGGCGGTGCCCAAGAATCACAACCATCCAGAAAAACGGTAGAAGTGTCCCCGCAGTCAGCAAGATCAAACGAAGATAGAGAAGCCAGTGCATTGGGGTTTTGACGAGAGTCTATCGCCAGATGGTGAAGCAGGGCAATTGCCGAGTGCAAGAGAATTCTGGCGCTAGCAAGCTATTGTGAACAATACACTTAACTATGAGCCATGCCACGAGAATCTGCGCGTCCCGCACTCACATCGCAAGGATTTCGCTTGACTTCATGGCAATTCCTGCTATATTAGCACTCGGTTGCGAGGAGTGCTAATTCCCCTTTCTGCGCTCCCCCACCACGGTAAATCTTCAGTTCTACCGCTAGTTCACCTTAGGGAGGTTTTTCGACGATGGCAGTCAATCTTACACCGCTGCACGACCGCGTGATCGTGAAGCGTATTGAGGAAAAGGAAAGCGTCAAGGGAGGCATCATCATCCCTGACTCCGCGAAGGAAAAGCCGCAAGAGGGCGAGATCATCGCCGTCGGCGCCGGCAAGCGCGAGAAGGGTGAGCGCATCCCCCTCGACGTCAACGTTGGTGATCGCGTGCTCTTCGGTAAGTACAGTGGCAGTGAAATCAAGCTCGAGGGCGAGGAATACCTGATCCTGCGCGAAGAAGAAATTCTCGCCAAGATTGGTGGCGCAGCCAAGGCCGCCAGGAAGTAAGAACTGATATCAGATATCGGAAGGCGAATAACTCCACCTCGCATTCTTCTCTTACTGATTACTGATAACTGATTACTGATTACCTTTATCCAGATCGACGAAGTAGACGAAATTCTCAAATCGAAATAGCAGCAAAGGAACTTACTAGGAGGATTCAAGCAATGGCGAAGCAGATTGTTACCGGGGAAGCTTCCCGCCAGGCGATTCTACGTGGCGTGAACGTCCTCGCGGACGCAGTAAAAATCACCCTCGGCCCCAAGGGCCGCAATGCGGTGATTGAAAAGAAGTTTGGCGCCCCCATCATCACCAAGGACGGTGTCACGGTGGCCAAGGAAATCGAACTGCGCGATCCGCTCGAGAACATGGGCGCGCAGATGGTTCGCGAAGTCGCCAGCAAGACCAGCGACGTCGCGGGCGATGGCACCACCACCGCCACCGTTCTGGCTCAAGCCATCTTCCGCGAAGGCGTGAAGACGGTTGCGGCCGGCGCCAGCCCCACAACTCTCAAGCGCGGCATCGACCGGGCCGTGGAAGCCGCCGTCGAGGAAATCAAGAAGCTGCACAAGGACGTCAAGGGCGACATGATCGCTCAGGTGGGCACCATTTCCGCCAACAACGACAAGCAGATCGGCGGCATCATCGCCGAAGCCATGAAGAAGGTCGGCAAGGACGGCGTCATCACCGTGGAAGAGTCCAAGACCATGGAGACCACGCTGGAA
>Ga0074044_10000299_pt1 | contig 49610 bp, 51 predicted proteins | sample BogForMeECP23OM1_FD_94443 | JGI IMG/M metagenome (GOLD analysis project Ga0074044, IMG submission 94443) | Bog forest soil microbial communities from Calvert Island, British Columbia, Canada - Bog Forest MetaG ECP23OM1 | ecosystem: Environmental > Terrestrial > Soil > Wetlands ...
CGGACGCCAGCCCACGTCCTACCAGCAGATACGCGGGGCATCGGACCTTTTGAACCGGCACCCGAGGCCAAACCTCAATCTATTGCGGTCTGCTGAAACAACCGGATAAGCTAAAGACGGCTAATGTTCAGGGGCGTCCTGGATCTGCCTATTGCGGGTACCAGTCGAGCAACCGGACTTCGATCCCGGTACCTTCGAGCCCTTTCTTAAACACCGCCAGATCGGAGCCGTGGTAATGATATGGAATCACAACCTTCGGGTGAAATGCCTTCACCGCGTCCGCCGCTTCTTCGGGAGGCATGGTGTACGGCAGATTCATGCACACGAACGCCACGTCGATGTTCTTCAGGGCGCGCATTTCCGGGATGCCTTCCGTGTCTCCAGAGAAGTAAAAGCGAACGCCACCGTAAGTGAGCACGTATCCGTTGCCGCGTCCCTTGTCATGAAAGAGCTTGCCCGGAGCTGGACCGCGCGTCAGGTTGTAGGCAGCAATCGCCTCGATGGTCCAGCCTTGCCACGTTCTACTCTCACCATTTGCAATCGGCTTGGCAGTCGTGACCGTTGCCACCACGGCGGGCGCCGCCAGGATCTCCGTTCCAGCCTTGCTGATCTCGGCGATGGACGCCGGATCCATGTGGTCGCCGTGAATGTCGGTAATCAGAATGAGGTCCGCTTTCGGGGATCCTCCCAACTTTGCAGGCTTGGCCGGGTCGAGGTAGATGATTTTGCCTCCCGCCTCGATCAGGGTGCTGGCATGATACAGCGGAGTGATCTTGACCGCTCCTGCCGAGGTTGGAAACGTCTGCGTTGCAGTCGCAGAGTAGGAGAAGGACGACGTAACGAAGAAGAAGCAAGCGAGACTCAGAAGCAGTTTCATGTCAACCTCACGTCAACAGCTTTGCTGATTCATCATTCTAAAGCTGACCGGTCCTTTGGACGAGGCTCAAACATGCTACGAAATAAAAGTAAACTCTCCTGCGACCGTGCGCAGCGACTCGTCATCTAACTAAACCTCGAATAGCAAAGTCGGGGTCGGCTTGCCTTCAAATAGACCACTCGTCCAGTCATCGCGGCCAAACCGGGAGCGCCGAATGCTTACTGCGCAAAAAAGCGTTGCAGTCCCTAATGAGCTTTTTTTGGAGCTCATCGAGCGGGTATCCGATGCCCGTCGGCAGAGCGATGCACTCTTCAGTCTGGTGCGCGTTGGCTCACTCTATGAGCGGCCGATTCCGGAGCGTCACCGCATCATCTTTTATGTTGGACATCTCGAGGCATTCGATTGGAATTTGTTGAACAATGCCGTCTTCGGGTCGAAGAGTGCTCATCCTGAATTTGACCGGCTCTTTGCCTTCGGCATCGATCCAGTCGGCGGCGGACTGCCCGCTGATCTGCCATCCGACTGGCCCTCCGTGGAGGCCGTCCGCGATTATGTGAGCAGTGTCCGCAGCGTTCTCGACAAAAATCTCGCAAAGATAAAGATAAGTTGCGAGCCAACGCCCGCACGCGATGGTTCTCCGCTGCGCGCTTTGCTGAATGTAGCCGTTGAGCATCGGCTGATGCATGCCGAAACGCTGGCCTACATGCTGCATCAGTTGCCGCTCGACATGAAGATGGCGACACTCGATCCTCCGATTCTCGCTGGTCCGCCAGTCGCCCACCGGGTTGTCGCCATCCCCGCGGGTAGCGTAACGCTTGGTCTCGGCCGGAACTCTGAAACCTTCGGCTGGGATAACGAGTATCAAGCTCACACGGTGGAAGTTCCTGCGTTCGAGATCGATCGGTACAAGGTAACAAACCGGCAGTATCTCCAGTTTATGGCGGCCGGTGGCTATGATACGCGTACTTTCTGGAATGACGATGATTGGAACTGGAAGACTGCTCGCGGAATTTCTCATCCGTTGTTCTGGAAGAAGGATGGGAATCGATGGCTTTGGCGCGCCATGTTCAACGAAAGGCCGCTCGCGCTTGACTGGCCTGTCTATGTGAGCCATGCGGAGGCAAGCGCATACGCGCGATGGGCAGCAAAGTCACTCCCCACGGAGGCGGAATGGCAGCGCGCTGCCTACGGCACCGTAGACGGAAGCATGAGAGCTTATCCGTGGGGCAATGAGGCGCCCGATTTCAAATTTGGCAACTTTGACTTTCACCGTTGGAACCCGATGCCGGTGAATGCGTTTCCCAAAGGCCAGAGCGCATTCGGCGTTGACGACATGTTGGGTAACGGGTGGGAATGGACCTCTACCGTTTTCGGTCCGTTTCCTGGTTTCGAGCCGTTTCCGTTCTACCGTGGATACTCGGCTGATTTCTTTGATGGCAAGCATTCCGTCATGAAGGGCGGCTCGGCGCGCACCGCCGCGTGCATGTTGCGGCCCACATTTCGCAACTGGTTCCAGGCGCATTACCAATACGTGTATGCGGGTTTCCGTTGTGTAAGCCGCTGATGGTCGAGCTGAGCGTCGAGCCGATGATCGAATCGACGATCGAGGAGGACTGAGGAAATGCTGGTTCATGCGATTCCCGCCAACGCCACTTACGAGTTTGCTTACGACGTTCGTGCCGGCCTCACCCGGCCGGGACAGAAGGAACTCCCCTCGAAGTACCTCTACGATGACGTGGGCTCGGCGCTTTTTGAAGTGATCAGCCATCTGCCCGAGTACGGACTCACCCGGGCCGATGAGCGTTTGCTGCAACGGCATGCGAATGAGATCGTGGAGCGGCTGGACGCTCCGGTCGCCGTCGCCGAACTCGGCAGCGGCAGCGGCAAGAAAACGCGCTGGATACTGGAGGCCCTTAGCGGGCGGGGACGGACATTTTATTATCCGGTCGAAATATCGCGCTCGGCTTTGGCCATGTGCGAGCGCGAACTCAGCGACATTGATGCGATCAGCATTGTGGGTTTTGAGCGCGAGTATCTCGATGGCTTGCTGGAGGCGGCCGCGCACCGGCAGAGCGGCCAACACTTCTTCGTGTTGTTCTTGGGGAGCACCATCGGAAACTTCGATCGCCCCGCTGGAGTGAAATTCCTGGCGGCGGTGCGGGGGATTCTCGAGGCCGGAGATTCACTTCTGCTGGGAACGGACCTGGAAAAATCGAGCGCACAATTGCTCAAGGCTTACGACGATGAACTGGGAGTGACCGCCGCTTTTGATCTCAATCTGCTGGCCCGCGTCAATCGCGAACTCGATGCCGATTTTGACCTAGGCCAATTCGTCCACGTGGCGCGGATCAATCTCGAAGCGCGAAGCGTAGAAATGCATCTTCAATCAAAGCGGCGGCAGACGGTGCGCATCCCGGCAGCGGATCTGCGCGTCGAGTTTTTGGAAGGGGAGACCATCTGGACGGAAAGCAGCCACAAGTACGCGCCGGAGGAAGTGTTCCAGATGGCTCGCGCTGCTGGCTTTTGCTGCCAGGCACAGTGGATTGACGAGCAGTGGCAATTTGCGGAGAATCTGCTAGTCGCTGAATAACTTCATTTGTCGTTCACTTGTGAACCCGCGGAGGAATCAATGCCAGAGCAATGCACTCACCTTGATCAGATCAAGATAAAACAAACAAATAAGCATGTGTGCGAAGATTGCGTCAAGACGGGCGATACGTGGGTTCACCTGCGCATGTGCCTGATCTGCGGACATGCGGCCTGTTGCGACTCGTCCAAGAACAAGCACGCCACCAAGCACTTTCACCACACCAAGCATCCTCTGATGCGCTCCATCGAGCCCGGAGAGTCCTGGATCTGGTGTTACGTGGACGAGATCGAGGCAGGCGAACTTGCAGCTTAAACCGGGGAGTGGCAATCAGGTTCACTATCCAGACTGAGAACGATCCAGAGTAGGAACGATCATGCCGAAACCGATTTTGCTGAGTGTCGACGACGACTCCGACGTTTTGCGGGCAATCGAACGCGATTTGCGCTCGCAGTACGGTGCCGAGTATCGCGTCATCGGGAGCGATTCTCCAGAAGGGGCCCTGGACCTGTTGAAGCAGTTAAAGCTGCGCAATGACAGCGTGGCCCTGCTGCTGGCGGACCAGCGCATGCCTCGGATGGACGGAGTCACATTTCTGCTGGAAGCAATGCATATCTATCCGGAAGCCAAGCGTGCATTGCTCACCGCGTACGCCGACACCAATGCCGCGATCAGCGCCATCAATCAAGCCAGCATCAGCTACTTTTTCCTGAAGCCGTGGGATCCGCCCTCGCAGAATCTGTATCCGCAATTGAATGACTTGCTCGATGACTGGCAGGCATCCTACCGGCCGGCGTTTCAGGGGATCCGGGTTCTCGGAACCAGGTGGTCGCCGCGGTCTTATGAGTTGCGGGACTTTCTGGCGCGCAATCACGTTCCCTATCAGTGGATCGACGTAGAAACTTCCGCCAACGACCCCGAAACCAAGCGTCTCCTGGAAGCTCTGGGCGAGGAGGCCACCAGTCTGCCGGTCGTGCTCTTCCCGGATGGAACGAAGCTTCTGGAGAGCTTGCCGGCGGATGTCGCGCAAAAAGTCGGTCTGCGGACGCGAGCACAAACCAGTTTTTACGATTTGGCGATTGTCGGTGGCGGACCAGCGGGCCTGGCGGCCGCCGTTTATGGCGCTTCGGAGGGTCTGCACACGGTAATGATTGAGCGCGAAGCCCCGGGCGGCCAGGCGGGCATGAGTTCGCGGATTGAGAATTATCTCGGATTTCCAGCCGGGCTCAGCGGCAACGATCTGGCCCGGCGCGCGGTGGTTCAGGCGCAACGTTTTGGAGTGGAGATTCTGTCTCCCCAGGAAGCGGTCGGCGTGCGCACCGAAGGATCGTATCGCATCATCAAGTTGGCGGACGGCAACGAAATATCATGCCACGCGCTGATGATCGCGAGCGGAGTGCAGTGGCGGCGGCTGGAAGCTCCGGGAATCGATCGGCTGCAGGGTGCCGGTGTTTACTATGGCGGTGGCGCCACGGAAGCGCTGTCGTGCAAAGGCGAAATTGTCTACGTCGTTGGCGGCGCAAATTCGGCGGGCCAGGCCGCTATGAACTTTGCCAAGTATGCGGAACGCGTGGTCATGGTCGTCAGAGGCAGTTCGCTTGCCAGCACCATGTCGCAGTATTTGATTGATCAGATTAAAGAGACGCCCAACATTCAAGTGTGGGCCCACGCCAGCGTGTCCGAGGCGCACGGCGAAACGCATCTGGAAGAGATCTCGGTCCTTTGTTCGGATTCCAACAAGCTGGAGCGCGTGCCGGCGAGTGCGATGTTCATCTTTATTGGAGCCCTGCCGCGCACGGATTGGCTGGGCGATCTGGTCGAGCGCGACGAGCGCGGCTTTCTGTTGGCTGGTCCCGATCTGATTCGCGACGGGCAGCGCCCCAAGGGTTGGACGCTCGACCGGGACCCCTTCCTGCTCGAGACGAATGTTCCCGGCATCTTTGCGGTGGGTGATGTGCGTCATGGTTCGGTGAAGCGGGTCGCTTCCGGCGTCGGCGAAGGATCGGTAGCCGTGCAGTTCATCCATCAGTATTTGAGCAAGGTATAAATGATCGAAAATTCTGAATTACTTCGCGTCCCTGCTTTCGCGGACTTGCCCGACGGTCAGATCGCCTGGTTCATCAGCCAGTCACAAGAACTCCGGTACAAGACGGGGGATACCTTCTCACGCCAAGGTGATCCGGCCGACTCGATGTTTGTAATTCTTGAGGGGCAGATTGAGATGCGGGGAGAGTTGGGCGGCGAAACCATCGTAATTCCCTTGAAGGCCGGTGACGTCACCGGAGTGCTTCCGTTCTCGCGGATGAAGCAGTTTACGGTGACAGGGCGGGCGGTCATGGATATCCGCGTCTTGCGGTTTCCGGCGGCCCTGTTCCCGGAACTCGTGCAGAAAATGCCCGAACTGGCTAAGCGCCTGGTGGGCCTGATGGCCGACCGGATCCGTGAAACGACTCGGATGGAACAACAACGAGACCGATTGGCCGGTCTAGGCAAACTTTCCGCGGGTCTGGCTCATGAACTCAATAATCCCGCTTCGGCCGCCAAACGCGCTACCAGCCAGTTGCGCGATATTCTGAAGAAAATCAAGGACGCGAGTCTTGAACTGGGCAGGAAGAATCTTACTGCCGCCCAGAAAGCGGAAATCGAAAAGCTGGAAACGTCGCTCATCCAGCACGACGAACCTCGGCCCGATCCCCTGGCCGTTAGCGACCTGGAAGAGCAGGTTGATTCCTTGTTGCGCAGTCACGGTCAGAATGACCTGTGGCAACTGGCGGCCGATTTGGCGCGCAAGAATCTCAAACCGGAAGTGCTGGAATCGTTGTTTGCGGTCCTCGATGCCGGCACTGCACGGGCCGCTCTGGTGAGAATCGCTGCCTCGCTCGAGATTGCGAACCTGCTGAACGAAATCGAGAGCAGCACATCCCGAATCTCCGACCTCGTGGGCGCCATTAAGGAATACACCCACATGGATCAGGCGCCGGTGCAGAATGTCGATATCGTGAAAAGCCTGGAATCCACGCTCACCATCCTGAACCACAAGCTGAAACGCGGGGTGGTGGTGCAACGCGACTACCAGCGGGTTCCGCTGCTCGTGAATTCATTCGGCAGCGAGCTCAATCAGGTATGGACCAATATCATCGACAATGCCATCGACGCGATGGGTGGCAAGGGCGAGCTTCGAGTTCGAACTCATCGCGACGACGATTGCGTCGTCGTTGAGATCGGCGATAACGGTCCGGGAATTTCTCCCGAGGTTAAGGCGCACATTTTTGAGCCCTTCTTCACAACCAAGGGAGTCGGGGAGGGAACCGGGCTGGGTCTCGACACGGTTCAGCGCATTGTGAAGAAACACAGGGGCAATATTCAAGTCGATTCGAAACCCGGTGACACGCGTTTTCAAGTGTGGCTGCCGCTGGCGGAAACGGCGGCGGTAGCAGAGAGAAATCAAACTAACTTATGAGATTCTCAGGCAAATTGGTCTTGGTCGCTGGTGGCACAGGCGGATTGGGACGCGCGGTGAGCCTCGCGTTTCTGGAGGAAGGCGCCAGGGTGCTTGTGACTTATCGGGACCAGAAAGAGTTTGATGCCCTCAAGAGTGAAGCCGGCGCGAATGGCTCGTTGGTCGAGAGTCACCTTGTGGATGTCACCGATGAAACTGCGGTGCGCCAGCTCCTCGACCGCGTTCTCGCGGAACACAAACGCTTAGACGCGTTGGTGAACACAGTGGGCGGCTACGCCGGTGGCGTGAACCTGTGGGAACTGGAGACGAAGGTTTTCGATCGGATGCTCGCGCTCAACTTACGGTCGGGCTACGTGTTGTCGCGTGCGGCGATACCGGCAATGCTCAGACAAAAACACGGAGCGATCGTAAACGTCGCGGCAAAAGCCGCATTGGATCACGGCGCCGGTGCAGCCGCCTATGCCGCTTCCAAAGCGGGTGCGTTGGCCCTGATGGATTCGTTGGCCGCGGAAGTCAAGGGCACTGGGGTGCGCGTGAATTCGATTCTTCCCAGCATCATCGACACCGAGGCGAACCGCAAAGCAATGCCCAACGCCGACTTTGCCAAGTGGCCAAAGCCGGGCGAGATCGCACGTGTCATTCTGTTTTTGTGCAGCGACGATGCCAAGGTAATTCATGGCGCAGCCGTGCCGGTTTACGGGGACAGTTGAGGCTTTCAAATGGCAGGCCCGGATCGAGTCTCCGCCGCCGGAGAAGCCCGTATGCGGGCGATAACGGCTTAGCCTTGGCCATGAAGGTCGCCGCGAACCTCAGCCTCGCCGTGGAGATGCTGGCTTTTTCCGAAGGCGTTCTGCTGGCGGAGAAAAGCGGGATTCCGCGCGAAGTAGCAGTCGATGTTCTGGTGCACAGCGCGATCGGGTCGCCCATGATTCAATACCGTGGTCCTTTCGTCTTGCAGCAACCGGAAGAAGCTTGGTTCGAATGTCAACATGATGCAGAAGGACGTGCTTCCTGCACTGGAGTTGGGCCGCAAGCTGATTGTCCCCGTTCCCACCACCACCATCAGCAACGAATTCCTCACAGTCGCGTGCGGCATGGGCTTGGAGAAGCCGGACTTTGCCGCGGCGTTCGAAGTCTTGGCTGGATGTCAGGCCTTCAAAGGCAGAGCCATCGCCCAGCCCCCGGAGGGATCCGCCCGTAACCGAGCCGCAAGCCGACGCGGATCAAGTATGCTTGACGTTCGAGAGAAGACTCCAATACATTCAAAGGCCGGATCAATCTGCAAGCGTCTTCTGCATCCAAAATGATTTGACGAGGAACTCGCCCCATGACCATCAAGAAAAACGCGGTCCGCAAAACGACGCTCACGCAAAAAGCACAGTTGATGTCGGGTTCGGAGATTGAGCGCACTCTGGTGCGCCTGGCCCACGAAATCCTCGAAAAGAACAGTGGCGTCGAGGAGTTGGGACTAGTCGGAATACGCCGCCGCGGAGTTCCGATCGCCGAGCGGCTGGGCAAAATGATTCATCAGGTCGAAAAGAAGAAAGTTCCCGTGGGCACGCTCGATATCACGTTTTATCGAGACGACCTTTCTACATTGGGGCCCAAGCCCGTGGTGCAGGAAATGGAAATTGGCTTTTCCATCGAGGGTAAGAAGATCGTCTTGATCGACGATGTGCTCTACACCGGCCGCACCACGCGCGCCGCCCTCGATGCCCTGTTTTCGCATGGACGCCCCAGCCTGGTGCAGTTGCTGGTGCTGATTGATCGCGGCCATCGCGAATTGCCAGTCGAAGCAACGTTCATCGGTCGAACCGTGCAGACCACCGCCAGTGAAGTCATCGAGGTTAAGCTGATCGAGATCGACGAAGTGGAGAAGGTTCTTTTGATGGAGAGGTGAGATCTGGCAGCCGTCTCGAAATCGGTATCCCTCGCGCCGGAAACGCAAGCTGCGTCAAGGCAACCGGCGATGTGGGTTCTTGGGCGGAATTCGCTAACGAATCAATACTAAGCCCGTCATAATTGATCAGAAGATGTTGGCCCAGGAGGACGACATGCGCCGGTTCCACTCTCTTCTCGTTGCCCTGACAATAGCCAGTCTTGCTGTCGGAGTGATGGCCTTTCGATCGGCTGTTCCCGCAGTTTCGCAGGTAGGGTCGGTCATTCCCGCAGCGCCCATGCTTGAGGCCCGGTCCGGGCACAGCGCAACCTTGCTGCCGGATGGCAAGGTTCTCATCGCCGGCGGCATGCGCCGCAACCAGGATTTCTACCGCTCGGCCGAGTTGTACGATCCCGCTAGCGGCAAGTTTCAGGCAACCGGTGATATGACCACAGCGCGTGTCGGGCATGTCGCTAAATTGTTGCAGTCGGGGAAAGTACTGATTGCGGGCGGATGGGTGGGCCATGGATGCACCGATTCAGCCGAGCTTTACGATCCCACGACAGGAAGATTTACCACCATCTCGAAGATGACGGTTAGGCGCGGTCAGCCCAGCGCCACGCTGCTGGCGAATGGAGATGTTCTCATCGCAGGCGGGGCCGACCACGATAGTCCAGGCGGGCTGGCGTCGGCAGAGATCTTCCACGCGTCCACCCTCACATTCGGGCCGCTTGGATCGATGCATCATGCGCGCATCTCACACACCGCAACCCTACTCGACGACGGGCGAGTCCTCATTGCCGGTGGACGCGGGGATGATGTCACCGCAAGCGCCGAGCTTTATGATCCGAAAACGAGCCGGTTCACCGAGACCGGGAGTTTGCTCACGGCGCGCTACAAGCACGCGGCGGGCCTGCTTCCGGATGGCGAGGTCCTCATTGTCGGCGGCTCCGACGAACGCGATTGGCACGGGACGATGAGCAAAGCGGAAGTCTACGATCCCCATACCGGCAAGTTCAGGGCCACATCGCCCCTGAACGACAGTCGCTTCAAGCTTCCCGAGGAAGCCGTGCAGCTCGCATCTGGACAGCTGCTTATTTCCGGGGGAAGCAAGAAGGTGGAGATCTACGATCCGAAGAGCGGGAAATTTCTTGTCGCTTCGGGTGAGATGAACGACGCGTGGCATTTCATGAGCGAGACTCGTCTCCAGGATGGCAGGGTGCTTCTGGCGGGCGGCTACCCGGATAGCGACCGCGGCACTACCCAGACGTGGATATATCGTCCATAGTCGCCTTGTGTGCCCTCCAGAAGTGCAAGGGGCAGTAGACGAGGGCCGGCCTAGGCCTTGCCTCTGCCCGTCCACTCCGCGTCGAAGCGCGCCCGGTCATAGAAAGATTTCTGTGTCCCCACGCCCGTAGTCGAAAGGCCAGCGTAAAGATTGGCGCGCTTAACCGCTTCCTGCTCCGGCAAGCCCTCACCAAGAAAAGTAGCGAAGCTGCCAATAAAAGCGTCACCGGCTCCCGTGCTATCCACGCTCTTCACATTAAACGCAGGCACGTGCTCCATGCCCTCACTTCCGGCAAGCAGCGAGCCATTCGCACCCAGAGTGATAATCACCCGCCGAATGCCGCTGGCAAGAAGCTTGAGCGCACACCGCTTGGCGTCGTCAAGATTGCGCACCGGCACGCCAGAAATCGCCTCGGCCTCGCTTTCGTTGGGAACAAAGTAATCGAGATCGGCAACCGCGCCCATGTCGATGGGCTGCGCCGGTGCCGGGTTCAAGATGCAGCGGATGCCATTTCGTCGCGCAAACTTAATGGTGTAGTACACGGTCTCCAGCGGGATCTCGAACTGGAGAACGATGCAGTCGGCGCTCTTCAGCGTATCCGCCGCGGCATCCACGTCGGCAGGTTTCAACGTGTCATTCGCGCCCTTGACCACGATGATCCGGTTCTGTCCGGAAGGATCGACAAAGATCGGCGCAACTCCGCTGGACACACCGTTTACCTGACGCACATGCGTGGCATCGATACCCAGTTTTTCGAAGTTCTTGATGGTTGAGGGACCGAAAAGATCGTCACCGACGCGTGCCACCATGAAGACTTCAGCTCCGCAAAGCCGCGCCGCAACGGCCTGATTCGCGCCTTTCCCACCAAACCCCAGATCAAACTTCTTGCCAAAGATGGTTTCCCCCGGCTTGGGAAACTGGTCTGCGAACGTGGTAAGTCAACATTGGCGCTACCCACAACCGCAATGCGAGGACGCTTTGCCATAAATTGTCGTTGCAGCCCACACACTCAAACAGCGGACGTGGGTTCGAAGTGAAGAAGGCAGAGTTTAGTCAGCCGATGGTGGCGTGTCAACCGGTGCAGCGGCCGGTCTCATTCCAAATTAGAAATGTCACAGGGTTACAACGGTTCAGAAGGTGGGCTCATTCATCTGGCATCTGTACGCGCTCTTGAGTATTCTCTTGGGGATGGCTACCGTCTCCTTGAGCGAACTTTTGGGCTTGCCCGTCTATGACGCCTCCGGCGCCGCCAGCGGACGGGTGCGGGAGGTGGCCCTCGCCCCGCAGGAAGACCGCTCCCGCGTTTCGCTCCTGATCGTCAAAACGCCTGCGGGAAACCGCGTGTTGCCCCTGACCGCTGTTTCCGCGATCAATGGCGGCATTCGAGCCTCCACCGTGGCCGCCGAATGGACCCCGGCCGATGGCTCCGAAGGACTGTTGTTGCTCAGTCGAGATCTTCTCGATCAGCAGGTGATTGACGTGCACGGCCGCAAAGTGGTGCGCGTGAACGACGTGGATTTTCACCACGACAGCGCCCAGAATCGTTCGGTCCTGAGAGTCGGCGGCGTGGATGTGGGCGCGCGGGGCGCCCTTCGCCGTCTCCTCAAAGGCATGGTTCCAGCGGCTGCACTTCGGGCTTTGCTTCTGCGGATTCCTCCCCGCGAAATTCCCTGGGATTTCGTGGACCTCATCGAGACTGATCCTGCCCGGCGCGTCAGGCTGAAGATTTCGCACGAGCGCCTGGCCAAACTCCATCCCGCCGACATTGCCGACATCGTCGAAGAGCTCGCTCCCGATGAGCGCGAAGCGGTATTTGAGACTCTGGACGAAGACGTCGCCGCCGGCGCGTTGGAAGAACTCGAACCCAAGGTGCAGAAAGCGGTCCTGGAATCGCTCGATTCCGACCGGGCCGCCGACATTGTCGAGGAGATGGAACCCGACGCGGCCGCCGACCTGTTGGCGGACCTGTCCGACGAGCGGACCGAGGAAATCCTGGTGCAGATGCAGCCCGAAGAGCGCCAGGAAGTCACGGAACTGCTAGAGTTCAAAGAGAACACAGCCGCCGGCCGCATGACCACCGAGTACATTGCCCTGCCGGTGGCGGCCACGGCCCACGACGCGATCGAGGCCATGCGTACGTTCGAAGGCCGCATGGAAAACATGAGTACCATTTACTTGACTGATTCTCACGGTACCCTGGCGGGCGCGGTGCCGCTGGTGAAGATCGTTCTGGCGCCTGCCTCGACTCCCCTGCTGGCTTTGGCGCAGGAGCCCCTCATCTCCTGCCAAGAAGACGCGAAAGAGAAGGAATTCGCCGAACTCTTTGACAAGTACAACCTGCTGACATTACCAGTGATCGACGAGCACAATTACCTCACAGGCGTGATCACGCCGGATGACGTGATCGCCATGCTGCGCGCCAAGCTGTAGCGGTCGTGTGGGGACGGGACTTTGCCCCTCCAAGCCGAGCGAAGCTCGGCAGCGACCTGCGGCTCCCACAAAAGTTTCTCCCTTTTGCAGATTCGCCTATCCAGACGCCGCGTTCAGCATTTATTCTGATCGTTCTGTTTTGCCAATTAGACTGTCCCCGCGGGCCTGTGCGCATGAAATTCCTGAGAAGCTGGAAGTTCCGGTTCCTGCTGTTCTTCGCCGTCGTAGGGCCGGGCTTCATTACCGCGAATGTCGACAACGATGCCAACGGCATCTTGACCTATTCACAGGCCGGCGCGCAGTTCGGCTACATGCTCTTGTGGACGATGATCCCGACTACGATCGCCCTGATCGTAGTGCAGGAGATGTGCGCCCGCATGGGAGCGGTGACCGGCAAGGGCCTGAGCGATCTGATCCGCGAAGAATACGGCCTGCGGATTACCTTCCTCATGATGCTCGGCATTCTCATTACTAATTTCGGAAACGTCGTGGGCGAGTTTATCGGCATTGTGGGAAGCATGGGGCTGTTCGGAGTCTCGAAGTACATCGCGGTGCCGATCTGCGCCGTGATCGTCTGGCTCATCGCGGTCAAGGGGCAGTACAAGAGCGTTGAGAAGGTTTTCCTGGCGGCTTCGTTCTTCTATATCACTTATATATTTGCCGGAGTGCTGGCCAAGCCGGCGTGGATCGAGGCCGTGAAGGCCACGGTGAAGCCTCCCCAGATGGCCGCCTTCCGGCAGAGCTCGTACCTCTACATGGTGATCGGCGTTGTCGGTACCACGATCGCGCCCTGGATGCAGTTCTATCTGCAGTCGTCGATCGTGGAAAAGGGCGTCACCCGGCGCCAGTACAAAACCTCGAGGCTCGACGTGATTGTGGGCTGCATTTTCACCGACGTAGTTGCCTGGTTCATCATTGTGGCCTGCGCGGCCACGCTCTACTTGCATGGCAATCGCGACATTCGTGACGCCGCCGACGCCGCTCAGGCGCTGCGACCCTTGGCGGGCGACTGGGCCTACATACTGTTTGCTCTGGGGCTTTTTAATGCGTCCCTGTTTGCGGCTTCGATTCTGCCGCTTTCGACGGCTTACACGGTTTGTGAAGGCTTAGGCTTCGAGTCAGGCGTGGAACGCAAGTTTTCCGAAGCTCCCGCCTTCTACTGGCTTTATACCGCGCTCATCGTTGCCGGCGCAGCCGTAGTCCTGATCCCCGGCCTTCCGCTGATCAAGATCGCGGTATTTTCGCAAGTGGTCAACGGCGCCGTGTTGCCTTTCGTGCTGATTTTCATGTTATTGCTGATCAACAAGAAAGAACTGATGGGCGAATATGTGAACAAACCGACGTTCAACATCATCGCATGGGCAACCACCGTGATTATGATTGGATTGACCGTGCTGTATGTCTACAGCCAGGTGCGCGGCGGGACGGGATAGAGCGTCTCAGATCACTTTTCCCGCCGCCAGTTCCTTCACCAGTCCCAGGTCCGCTTCAAGGAAATCCAGCGCCGGCAACTCACGCCGCGTTACCCAGCGTATCTCGCGAAAAATCCGGTTCTCAATTTCACCCTGGTAGTTGCGCACTTCGTAGAAGCGGAGTTCCACCGACCCGCCGCCCGGGTATTCATGGACGATGCGGGCGACCTCCACACCGACCTCCGCCACGATTCCCAGCTCTTCCTCCAACTCCCGGCGCATCGCATCGCGCGGCTGCTCGCCTTCCTCGATCTTGCCGCCGGGAAATTCCCATTTCAACGGCATAACCTGGTGCCGCGTCCTCTGGCAGGCAAGGATGAGGTCGTCTTTCAGAATCAGCGCGGCTACGACTCGTTTCATGGCATTCAGAAATGCGAGGAATCATCTTGCGGCGACTTATTTGTCCTCCAGTCGCTTGCCCACAAGCTGAGCGCAATATTCAACCAGTTCACGGTCTTCGTCGGCGAACGCCGCCAGGAAGTGACTGTCAATATCAAGTTCGCCGGCCACCTTGCCGTGCACAAAGACTGGAACCACGATCTCCGACTTGGTTTCGATCGAGCAGGCAAGATAGCGTGGATCCTTCTTTACGTCATCCACCACCACCGTCTTCCCCGACGAGGCCGCCGCGCCGCAGATGCCCTGGTGCAGCGAAATCCGGGTGTGCACAGTCATCGCTCCTTGGTAGTGTCCCAGGGCCAGCATGGGCGGGTTGGCTCCAGCTTCCAGCATGTAGAAGCCAACCCAGTTGTACTTCAGCATTTCTTTGTTCAAAAGAAGCGTGATGCCGTCCATCAGTTGATCCGGCGACAGCGCTTCGGAATTTAAGCGGTCCACTGCCTTGCGGACTTCGTCAAGCTTAGTATCGGATTTGGTAGCCATAGTGATAATCCTAAACCAAGCCGCCGCGATTCAGCTTCACTGCGGTGTTTGCGTCCGCGGTACTTGCGTAATAGAACGGAGTCCGGACTGGGGGCCAAATACCGCGGGATGAATCGCCCCCGCCAGCGCGCCCAATCCCGAAACCAGCGTGGGCGCGGGAGTATTCAAAAGTTCATCCGAGATGCAATACACCTGTGAATTCCGCACCGCAGTGGTTTCCGACCAGCCTCTTTCAGCAGCGGAAGTTATTCTTGCGAGCGGCACTCGGTCCCCTGCGCCGCACCAGGCGGCGATGATGACTTCCGGGTCCAGTCGAGCGATCTCTTCGGTGGAGCACTGCACGCCCGGCGTGCCCAGGAAGTCGCCACCGGCCGCCTGCACCAGTTCGGCTACCCACGCCTGCGATGCGATGATCGGTTTTCCCCATTCCTCGCAGAACACGCGCTTTCGTGGCAGGTTTGCGGTCTGGCGTCGCACGTCGTCGATTGCCGCTCGCATCTCGCAAATCACTTTCGCTCCCCGCTCGCCCGCGCCGACCGAGCCCGAGATCAACGCGATGTCAGTGTAGATGTCGTCCAGCGTGCGCGGAGCCAAGCCAAGAAAGCGAATGCCAGCCTTAAGAATTTCCACGACCGCGGCTTCCTGGTAGGGAACGGCAGCGATCACGAGGTCAGGCTTCGCCGCAAGAATCTCGCTGGCCTTCGAGCTCCAGGAGTCGGCAACAATCAAGCGGTTGCCACTTCGTGAATTTGCTCGCGCGTCTGTTTGCAATTCCCGAACCACGTCGGCACAGTACTTCGTGCAAGCCACGACGCGGCCTAATTCGCCGACGCTGGCGAGAATAACGGTTGCGCTGGGTTGCAGGCAGACAATGCGCCGCGGATGGCACGTGTCGGGCATCTCCCTATTGTAGGGGAGGGAAATCACCAGCCGTACCTGCTGATAGTGTTGCCGGCGCATTACAATCGCCCTGTGTATTCCGCCGAACTTCTCGACCATTTCCAGAACCCACGAAACGCCGGTGAGATTGAAGATCCCGACGCCACCGCGCGATTGGAAAATCCTGTTTGCGGAGACATTCTGGAACTCAGCCTAAGATTAGAAAAGAGATCAGAAAAGACAGAATTGGAACGCCGTCGCATCGCCGACATTCGTTTTCGCGCCAAAGGCTGCGTTCCCACGATGGCCTGCGGATCGGCCATCACCGAGTTGGCGAAAGGCAAGAGCATAGAGCAGGCGCGACAGGTGAGCAGGGAAGAGTTGGTCCGCAAAGTTGGAGGCCTCCCGCAAGCCTCCGCCCACGCCAGCCACCTGGCGATGGACACGCTCGCCGCGCTCTTGCGGAATCTCTGAGCGAGCGCTAATTTTCATGCCTGAAGTCTGGGTCATAACCCTGATGGGGTTCAAGCGAGGTCATTCTCAGGTTGGCCGATGCGATTTGCAGGGCATATAGCATCAGGGTTGCGGCGCGCTGCTCAATCTGGTTTGTCGCCAGCAGCCGCATTATCTCGGCCAAGGTTGCATGGACGGAATTTGCATCTTCGAGCGTGGGCAGCTTTATTGTTCGGCGCGCTCCGATTTTGTTTTTGACATTCAGGTTCACTTTATGAATCGGGGGTAGTCCCTTTCGTTACCTGGCCGCATCGAAACAGGTGGAAATTATGTCGTGCAGACGGCCAAAGTTGAGTTGTAGGCGCGGCGCTTCGCGGTTGGGTTTTTCTAGGTGATTTGCGATATCCAACGTTCGGCCTTCGTACGCAACTCGCCTAACTTTCTCGCGAGCACTGTTGTTTTTTCCTCTTCCCCTCCCCCGTCATTAAACGCGTGGAGAGCGTCTTCCACTGACTTCACTGCGCCCATTACTTCAGCAAACTGTTTCAATCTGGCCTCGTCCCAGTACTTCCGTATCCACGAGCGGTAGACGTATTCTTTTTTTCGCAGGATCGTTACGGCTTCGTTAACCTCGCCACCGATCGCGCCCATATCATCTGGATCGTTGGCCCACTTCCTTTGATGACGTTCGCAAAATAGTTCAGCGAAAAAGATGTAACTGCTGAGGTCCATTGCCAATTCTTCAAAGTACTTAGTCCTAAGGTCCGCGCGGTTCAGTTTAAACCGGATGCGCTCCAAAAGCTTATCTGAGAAAACAGTCATTAATGCCACTACAGTTGCTGCCAGCCACGCTCCGATGTTGTCGCTGATAATGTGCATTTCGTGACTCCCCTGATAGGAAGAGCCGAACGTTTCGGCCTGAAGTATATATCCCGAAGCGCGACGGGGTCACGGGGAGAGCGCCTTGATGCTTGGTTGGAAGTTTTGTGGGTGCAGTGGTCCTTCGACTCCGCTCAGGATGACAAATTTGGTGGGGTCCTGACGGCGCGGCTGAAGCCACGCGCCCTTTCAAAGCAAGGTCAAGGCCTGGGTTTTACCGCAAGCTGTAAAGCCGCGCCCTTTCAAAGCTTCCTGTCAGCTCGGTTCGTTTCCGGTTGATACACCGTCCAGCCGTTGGCCATGGCGATCTGTTTCAAATTCGGATTGGGGTTGATGGCGAACGCGTGCTTGGACAGGGCTAGCATCTCGCGGTCCCAGATCGCGTTGCCAAACGCACAATCGGGCCTGTGGTCGGAAGACGACTCGAGCACGGATCGAATCGCCTCCACCTTGCCCGGTCCGCTGGGAACTCGAAGTAGGTGGTCGGTGATCATGCCGTTCTCGACTGCCACCTCGGCTGCCAGGATGCGATTTTGCGGGATGCCGAAGTACATCATGCCGGAGCGGATGATCCAGTGGTTCGAAGAAGAAACGGCCCAGACGTCACATCCGGATTGGCGCAGGCGCTGCACCAACTCGCCCATTTCCGGGAAAATATTGGGAGCGACTGCCCGGGCGAAATATGTGTCGCACGCCTGTTGCACGAGTTCTTCACGCAGTCCGCGGTGCATGGTGACCATTTCTCCGCACATGACGTCTTCGGCAACGTTGCCCGCTTTGTACTCGGCATATCGCGCGCGGGCCCAACGGGCGACTTGTTCCGACACGAGGCCTTGCTCCATTTCCCAGGAGAAGAAGCCTTCGCCGGCGTCTCCGGACCAGAAGGTGCCGTCGCAGTCAAACGTGGCTACGCGCGGTTTTAGGTTGAGTACACTTTCGATGAATTTGGTTTGATGAGGTGTTAGAACTGTCATGAATAGTCGGGCCTTAGCGGGTGCGTGAGTCGTCCCTCCGGGACTGGAATCACTTTTTCCACGTTTCCCAGCGCTGAAGCGCTGGGCTAAGCTGGGTCGTCCCTCCAGGACCGGATTTTCGCGCGCACTCGTTAGCGGGAATTAGGTTGAGGGCAGAAGAGCTGACGGCAAAGCTGCATACTGTTCCGGTGTATCCACGTTGACTGCTGCCAGCGGATCGTCCACCGGAACGTACTCGATCTCGCTCTGGTGCGCGTGCTCGACGTCGCGCGCACTCGATGTTTCCGGAGCCCGCAGAAACGCTTCCAGCAGCTCGCGGCCGGCCAGAATTGGGTGGCCGTGTTTTCCCTGGTATTCGGGAATCACCGCCCACTTCCGGTGTGCGGTGGCCCGTTCGAACGCCGATTCCAGGGTCGCCAGCGTTGCTGCCTGGACTGGCGGCCGGTCAACGAGCGTGATCATCGCGGCATCGCGGCCGCGGCTCAGAACCTCCTGCAGGCCGACCTGCATGGAGCTGAACTGCCCGCGCGCCGGATCGGGATTCACGAGCAGCGACGCGCCATTGGCATACACGACGGGGGCCAAGGCGGCTTCATTCTTGCCGACTACGACCAGCACGACATCAACGTGCGAAAAGAAGAGCCGTATGGCGGCGGAGAGAAACGTGTCGCCGACAGCCGATGGAGGCCACGGCAGCAGCGCCTTGTCGCGCCCCATGCGTGAGGACTCACCTGCCGCTAGAATTACTCCGCAAAAAGCCGGGGTTCGGCCCATGAAAGCACGATAGCAAACTGCTGGGACTCTGCCAAGGACGCGGGTCACGGAGGTGGGTTCATGATGCGTGTTAACTGAAGGTCGGCAGCTTGACCAGGTCGTCGTCGGGAACGCGTTCTACCGGGTTTCCGGCCTTGCGCCAGGCGCGCAGGCCACCGGCGATGACGAAGACCTTGAATCCGAGCTGCTGTAATTCGCGCGCCACCCGGGCGCTCGTGGCTTCGCGTGCTCAAGTACAGTAGAGATAGATCTCTCGATCCTTGGGGAGGTTCTTGATTTCTTCAATCAGGTTGTTGGGTTCAATGCGAATCGATCCGGCAATGCGCTCCGAGTCGGCATCGTAGTAACCGTGGCTGCGGACATCGGCGATGAGCATGTTGTGAGCTGCATCGGACGTCAATCTGCGGGCGAGCTCCGCCGCCGGTACGCGGGGAATCACGTCGAGCAGACGGTACTTGCGATACACCCAGATGCGATAGGCGATGTAGGCGGAGAGTCCGATACCGAAGATGACCTCAGCGGCAAAGCCGGCGGAGCGCAGACCGCGGGTGATGGCGCGGAGCGCGTCGCTGAAAAGATATCCGGCGAGGGCGTATGCGCCCACGTAGAAGGCCGCCCCGAGAGTGTCGAATTGCAAAAACTGGCTCAGCCGCATTTTCATGCTCCCGGCGAGCGGAGGAGACATGGTGTTGATGCCGGGGATGAACTTGGCAAAAAGCAGCGTCTGCTTGCCACGCCGGTAAAAATATTCTGCCGAGCGCAGAATGCAAGTTTCCGGATTCGCCGAAAGCCGGCACAGAATGCCAAGCAACGCCCATCCGCTGACTCGGCCCATGAAATAGAGAAGAAGATCGCCGCTCATCATCGACAACAGGCCGACGCCAAACACCAGATAGAAGTGAAGGTCTCCGTAGGCTGCAACTGCGCCAGCGGTCAGCAGGGCGAGCGCGGCGGGCAATGGAAGACCGATGGCCTCCGCAAAGCACACGGCCGCCAGGAACAAGTAGCCATGGTGCGAAATCAATGAGAGCAAGTCGGTCATTGAGAAAAGGGACGTTGTCAGTATAGCAATCGCGACACGACTACTGCGCGTGACTTGAATCCAGGTGGCGGCTCATTTCCGGAGCAGCGACGATGTACCCAGAAAGTACGCTGGGAGGGCATCGCATAGAGGCCGGGCTACTCAGAGCGAACCCATCACGGGAACCTCGCTTGGGAGCGAGAACTCCTGCTACAGTAGTACGATTTCAGGAGGAGCCTTTGGCAGCCGAGAGCCGCCGTTACATCAATCTTCCGAATCGTCCCGCGGGTCTTCCTTTCAGCGACGCCGTACTGGTGGGCGATACTCTGTACATCTCCGGGCGGATCGGCCTTGACCCGGCGACGGGCGAGGCGCCCGCGAATATTGATTCCGAGATCGAGCTCTTATTTGACGGCTTCCTGGCGGTACTGCGCGAAGCGGGCATGACCATGGACGATCTGGTATGGGTACAGGTCTACTGCCCTGATGTCTCTTTATGGCAACAGTTCAACTCCGCCTATGTGAGACTGTTTTCGCGCGAGTTTCCCGCCCGCGCGTTTCTGGGATCGGGTCGGCTGTTGATGAAGGGGCGGTTTGAGATGCTGGGGATTGCGGTGAAGGACTAACCACGGTGCGTGTCATCCCGAGCGAAGCAAAGGACGAATGGAGTTGTGCCCGTCCCAATGCATAGGTCTTTCGCTTCGCTCAAGATGACAAAGTTATGGGTACTATTTCTCTCTTGCCACCACGAACTCCGGCGCCCACAGCAGCGCCCGTTTGATCTCGGAGTCCGGAAACACGCAAATACTCTGGCGCGCCGACTCAGCATACCGGGCGGCCTCTTTGGAGGCGTATTCGAGAGAACCGTAGCGGTTCAGGATGGTCAAGATATCGGCGTGCGTGACGCCATTGAACGCGCGGTCGTGCAATACAGTTTCGATTTGGTGGCGCTCGGCGGCGGTGCAGCGTTCCAGCGCGTGAATGACGGCCATGGTGGCCTTACCTTCACGCAGGTCGCTGGCAACGGGTTTGCCCAGCACGCTCTCGGAAGCGGTGAGGTCGAGGACGTCATCCACGATCTGGAAGGCTAAACCGAGATCGCGTCCGTACTGACCAAGGCGTTCTTCCTGTTGCTCGGTGGCGCCGCCCAGGATGCCGCCGACTCGCATGCACGCCGAGAACAGGCACGCGGTCTTGCGATAGATCAGATCGAGATGCTCTTGCAGCGAGATCAGCTTGCCGAGCTTCTCCATCTGCAGCAGTTCGCCTTCAACCATCTGCTGCGTCAGTTCGATGAGCACGTCCAGGATGCGGAAATTGCGCTCCTGCACCGCGATCTTGAACGCCTGCATGTAGAGCCAATCGCCGGCCAGCACGCACATCGAGTTGCCCCACTGCGTATTGGCGGCAGGACGGCCGCGGCGGATCTGGGCTTCGTCAATGATGTCGTCGTGGACGAGCGTCGCGGTGTGGATGATCTCGACGACCGTGGCGAGCTTTACCGCGCCCTCGCCCTTGTAGCCTAAAAGCTTGGCCGAGAGCAACAACAGTGCCGGACGGATGCGCTTGCCCCCACCCGCGCGCAGGTACTCGCCGATCTCCGTAATGGCGGCGACGTTCGAGATCGTGTCGCGACCGAACTGTTCCTCGATCGCGACAATGTCGTCACGCAGAAGATCGAAGATTTCTTTCCCGTTGATGGACGTCGTGGTGCCCAATTTGCTCAGTTGCTCCGTTAATTAGTTGCTGCGGTAATTCGTGAACTGCAGATCGATGCCAAAGTCCTGCTGCTTGACCATGGCGATGATTTGCTGCAGCGTATCGCGATCCTTGCTGCTGATCCGCACTACATCGCCCTGGATGGAAGCTTGCGCCTTTTTCTTAGAATTCTTGACCAGCTTCACGATCTCCCGCGCCTTTTCAATCGGGATCCCCTGCTGCAGGGTGATCTTCTGCTTCACTGTACTTGCGGCGGCCGGCTCCAACGGCGCGTAGGTCAAGCCTTTCAGGGGCACGCCGCGTTTAACCAGCTTTTGCTGGAAGACGTCGTTCACCGCCTTCATCTTGAATTCATCGGCGGAGTGAAGCATGATCGCGTCGGTTCCCTCCATCGCGATTTGAGACTTCGAGTCCTTCAGATCGAAGCGAGTGGTCACCTCTTTCATCGCTTGCTGGATGGCGTTGGAGACCTCCGCGAGGTCGATTTTGCTGACGATATCGAAACTGTTATCGGGCATGGAATGTCAGCGCTACAAGCTACAGCGGCCTTGTAAAATTCAGATTGTCACGCTGAGGGACGAATGCTCGAAAACTCAGAGCCGCACGGATCGTTCACCCCAAACATGTACTCCTGAGGGTAACAGAAGAGGCATTATCTGCGAAGGCTGGGCAGTGGTGAGATGAGGTTGTGAACGTACACGAGCGAAAGCCAACATGAATTGTCATCCTGAGCGAAGCGAAGGATCTGCATTTTGCGGCGGACAGCAGGTCCTTTCCCATCGGCTCCGCTCAGGGTCACGATGACAAAGTCGTGTGAAATGCGAGTTAAAGAGCGGGGTCTGAATCGTCCGGCGCGAGTCCAAAGAACTTGTAGAAATTCTGCGTGGTTTGTGAGCCGATTTCTTCCGCCGACAAACCGCGCAGTTCGCCAAGCTGGCGGGCTACCTCCCGCACAAATGCCGGTTCGTTGCGCTGGCCGCGATGCGGAATCGGCGCCAGGTAGGGCGAGTCGGTTTCGATCAGCATGCGGTCGAGGGGAACCATTTGAGCGGCGTCGCGGATCGGCTGTGCCTTGGGAAACGTGATGTTGCCCGCAAAAGAAATCATGAAGCCGAGATCGAGCGCGCGTCGCGCATGCTCGACGCTTCCGGTGAAGCAGTGCAGAATGCCGCCCAATCCACTGGAAGCCCAATGTTCAGCGATCATCTTGAGACAGTCGTCCCATGCGTTCTCGCTGTTATCGGATGGGCGGCAATGGATGATGACGGGCAACTTCGCGGTTTGCGCCAGTTCCATTTGCCTCAGAAACACCGTCTTCTGTATCTCTCGGGGCGAGTGGTCGTAAAAATAGTCGAGGCCGATTTCTCCCCACGCGATCACCTTGGGATGCCGCGCCCATTGCAGCATTTGCGCATCCGCCGCTTCATTTGCAAGGCTTGCTTCGTGGGGATGAATTCCCACGCTCGCCCAGATTCGCGGAAATTCAATTGCCCCGTCGTATTTCTCCGCCAACCGAATCCCGCAATCGGCGGTCTCCGGTCCGTCGCCGTTTCCGATGGCGAGATAGGCCTCAATCCCGTTCTGTTTGGCGCGCGCCAACACCTCGTCACGGTCGTTGTCGTAGCGCTTGCCTTCGAGATGGGCGTGCGAATCGATGAACACGGTCGTTAAGAAGCGGCCGAGCTTCGCTCGGCTTGGACGGGCGAGGGCGCCCGTCCCCACACAATCTATTTCAGCCGCGTGCCTACGGGTACGTCTTCCAAAAAGCTGGCCAGCACCGGCTTGCCGCCTTCAGGCGATGCGGCGACGATCATGCCGTTTGATTCCAGTCCGCGCAACTTGCGGGGCGCGAGGTTCGCCACGATCACGACCTTGCGTCCGATCAGTGTTTCCGGATCATAGGCCTCGGCAATTCCGGCCACGAGTTGGCGCACTTCGGTTCCGAGATCGACCTCCAGGCGCAGCAACTTGTCGGCGCCTTTTACGCGCTCAGCCGTCTTCACCTGAGCCACGCGCAGTTCCACTTTCGCGAAGTCGTCAATGCTGATTTTGCCATCCGGAATTGTGGCGGCTGGCTTGGCTGACGCCGTTTCCGGCTTGGCCGGTGGGGCTGGCTGGCTCGCTTCGCCCGGCTGAACGGGCGAGGCGCCCGTCGCTCCACTCTGTTCTTCCATTTTCTGCATCCTCTCGACTGCCGATTTGTCTGCTCGCGGAAACACAGCTTGCACCTCGCCCAACTTCGTGCCGAGATGCAGTTGTCCCCACTGCAATTGCGTCAGGTCGAATTTCCTGATGTCTCCAAGGCCCAACTGCGTCCAGATTCTCGCAGTGGCGTCGGGCATTACCGGATGCGCGAGAGCCGTCACAATTCGCAGAGCTTCGGCGCTGGTGTAAAGCACGGTTGCCAGGCGCGCGCGGCTCTCCTCGTCCCTGTCCTTTTTTTCGCCCAGAGACCAGGGTTCGTTTTCGACGATGTATTTGTCGACGGCACTAACCAGTCCCCAGGCTGTTTCGAGCGCCCGCGAGAACTGGTACTGGTCAAATAGCGTGGCGAAGTCAGCGATCGTTTTCCTCGCCGCATCTGCAATTGCGGCATCCGCCGGGGTGTGCGCTGCGTTCGACGGGTACGGTATTTCTCCCTTGAAATAGCGCGTGATCATGGTCAGGGTGCGGCTGGCGAGGTTGCCGAGTCCGTTTGCGAGGTCGGAATTGTAGCGTTGCACCAGCGCATCGAAGCTGAACGCGCCGTCCTGTCCGAAGACGACTTCGCGCAGCAGGAAGTATCGCAGGGCGTCGGTGCCGAGCACATCCACTATGGTTTCGGCGCGCACGATATTGCCGCGCGACTTCGACATTTTGCTTTCTTCAAACAGCAGCCAGCCGTGCGCCGTGATGCCCCTGGGCAACGGCAATCCCGCGGCGAGCAGGAACGCCGGCCAGTAAACGCAATGGAAGCGCACAATCTCTTTGCCGATCATGTGCACGTCGGCGGGCCAGTACTTGTCGAACTTGCTGGTATCGCTCTGGCCATAGCCGAGCGCGGTGATGTAGTTCGCCAGCGCGTCCAGCCAGACGTAAACCACGTGCTTGGGATCGTCCGGTACTGGGATGCCCCACGAAAACGTCGAGCGGCTGATGGAAAGATCACGCAGGCCGCCGCGCACGAATGAGAGCACTTCATTGCGCCGCGTCTCGGGGCGAATGAAATCCGGCTGCTCGGTATAGAGGCGGATCAACTCGTCCTGGAATGCCGAGAGCTTGAAGTAGTAGTTCTCTTCGTGGACGGTTTCCGTTGGGCGTTCGCAGATCGGACAGGGAGCGCCCGGCCCGACCGCGTCCACATAAAGCTCATCGGAAACGCAGTATTGGCCAGTGTAGGTCCCTTTGTAGATGTATCCGTTATCGCGAATCTTGCGCCAAAGGGCCTGCACGCCCTGTTTGTGCCGATCGGAGGTGGTGCGGATGAAATCGTCATACGTCAAACCCATGCGATCCCACAGCGCGCGGAATTCCGCGGAGATTTCATCGGTGAACTGCTGCGGCGACTTGCCCGCAGCCTGGGCTGCGCGCTCGATCTTTTGACCGTGTTCGTCGGTACCGGTCAGGAACCAGGTGTCATCGCCCAACATGCGGTGCCATCGGGCGATCGTGTCGCAGGCAATTGTGGTGTAGGCGTGCCCAATGTGCGGGTGCGCGTTGACGTAATAGATCGGTGTCGTGATGTAAAACTTCTTGCTCATTTCGGTGCCTTGCTGGAAAAAATCCTTCCGAATTCTGTGTGCTTACGCTGCATTCGACGCTTTTGATTTAATGTCGTCCACTTCGATTCCGATGTGCTGCAGGTGGTGCAACATGTGCACGACATAATCGTCGAACACGAACTGAAGCGTCAGCGGTTCAGAACCGGCAACGGTCAGTGTCCGTGACCAGGCGGGGTCGGGCACGGCTTCGGCGGCAGCCAGCAACTGCCGGTTGATTGCTTGCCACACTTCGATCAGCTCTTTCCAGTCGCGGCGCTGGTAAGCATGCACAGCTACCCAGCGATTCTGTTCGTAGCCGGGCATGGCCGGCTTATCTTCGAATTGCGCGAGCACGATCCGTTGATGATTGTTGGCGGCGGAATCGAGCAGATGCCCTAATTCCTCCTTCGGAGACCAGTTTGACGGTGTCGACTTGCTTTCGACCTTGTCTTTAGAAAGGTTTTCGAGGCGGCCTGGCACACGCTCCAAAAGGTCGCGTAACAAATTGAGCACTGGCATGAATCTCCCCTACTTAAGTATTACGAAATCAGAATTACAAACTCGGGATTTGCAGCATCATTTTCTGCTGACGCTGGCATACGCTTGCACCGCTTCCTGGATCACCTGCTTCAGCGGTACGCGATGTGCCTCCGCCAGCGCCTTGCAATCTTCATATTCCGGCGCATAGTTGGAGACGCTGCCATTCATATTGGCGATTTTGATGCGCACTGGACCCCATGTTGTGTCCACTGTCTCCCATCGGCGCGAGAGCGTCTGCCGCTGTTCCTCGCGGCGGCGCACGCCCAAAGTTGTGGTCTCGGCAAAAATCAATTTTGTCAGGCGATTTGCGTCTTCCGTTTTCGCAAGCACGGTGAGCAAAGCGCCGGAGCGGCTCTTCTTCATTTGTACGGGGACGCTGAAGACATCGAGGGCTCCTTCCGCCAGCAGGCGCTCCATGGCGTAGGCCAACACCTGCGGGCTCAGGTCATCGAGGTTGGCTTCGAGCACCGTGATCCTCTCATTCGATTTACTTGGCGACGCATTGGTAATATCCGCCGTGGATTCGCCGATTGTCAGCCGCAGCAGGTTTGGGTGCTCCGGGAAATCTCGCGTTCCCGCGCCGTACCCTGACTTTTCGATCTTCATCGCCGGAAACGGCGCGAAGCGGCCGCTCAGCGTTTTAACGATTGCAGCGCCCGTGGGCGTCACCAGTTCGACTTGTGGACCCGACGAATAGACCGGCGCATCCCGAAGTAACTTCAGCGTCGCCGGTGCGGGGACGGCAAGCGTTCCGTGCGCGCATCTGACGGTTCCACCACCCACGTTCAGCGGCGAGCATATCCATTCTTCGACCGCCAGAGATTCCGCTCCCACGGCGGCGCAGACAATATCAACCATGGCATCGACGGCGCCCACTTCGTGAAAGTGGACTTGCTCGACGGACGTATCGTGAATCTCAGCTTCGGCCTGGCCCAGCGCTTCAAATATGCGAATCGCGGTCGCCTTCGCCGTACTGCTGATCGCTGCCTTCTCGATGATTCGGCGAATCTCGTTTAGTCCTCGACCGTTTGAATGCCCGTGACCATGGACGTGCCCTTGCTGTTCCCAGAAAAGTTCCCGCGGCAGGTCTTTTTCGCCGTTGGCGTACACATCCACTTTGGTTGCCGAAATTCCGCCGCGCATCACTCGCGTAATCTGTAACCTCGCACCGATATCGAGCGCCGCGACCGTGTCTTCCAGAAGCTTTGGAGACACGCCCGCATCCACCAGCGCGCCCAGAAACATGTCGCCGCTGATGCCGGAAAAACAGTCGAGGTAGGCGATGCGCATAATCGAGGTCGTTAGTCGCTGGTCGTCAGTCGTTGGCGAGCACTGCCAGCGCCAGTCTCAAAGCTGGCAGATTGCGCTACTGACGGGTTTGCGGGCTGGCGACCAGCGACTATTGACTGAAGACCGAACTTTCATCATAGGGAACCCCGGCACCTCCGTCAAACCCGCCGCCTGCCGTGAGTTTGTTAGAATCACTGTTTCTTCAATAGTTTAGAGGGCATCCTTGTATCGATATCTGGAACGCCGACTGGTCGAACATCTGCGCGAGTTTCTGCGGCGCACTTACGACTTGGAAAACGTGAACATTGTCGTCGAGCAACCGCCGAAGGTTGAATTTGGCGAGTACGCGCTGCCGCTCGCTTTCGAACTTGCCCGGAAGCTTCGCAAGGCTCCGCGCAAGATTGCCGAAGAGATCGTCGCTGGGGTCGGCGCGGTTCCAGGCCTTGAAAAATTCGAGGTGGCGGGCGCCGGATACATCAATGTTCGCGTCAGCCGCGCCGAGTTGGCCACGGCGCTCGCCGCTGACGAAAAACCCGCGGCCTCTGTTCCCGCCGGCAAGGTGCTGGTCGAGCATTCCAGCATCAATCCCAACAAAGCCGCGCATATCGGGCACCTGCGCAACGCCATTCTTGGCGATACGTTCGTCCGCCTGCTGCGCTTTGCGGGCAGGGAAGTGGACGTTCAGAACTACATCGACAACACCGGAGTGCAGGTCGCCGACGTGGTGGTGGGATTTCTGCACATCGAGCAGAAGTCTCGTGCTCAGATCGAAGCGCTCGCCGCCGCGCCACGCTTCGATTACGTATGCTGGGATCTTTATGCCCGCGTTTCGCATTGGTACGAAGAGGACAAGTCGAACCTGCAGGCGCGCGCGGCGACGCTGCGCTTGATCGAAGAAGGGAACAATGAGACCGCGGCAGTTGCGGACTTGATTTCGACGGCCGTGCTTAAGCGCCATCTCGAAACTATGGAGCGGCTCGACATTGAGTACGACTTCCTGCCGCGCGAGAGCGAAATCTTGCACTTGCATTTCTGGGATGCCGCTTTCTCCAAGCTGCAGGAAGCCGGCGTGCTCAGCTACGAGACAGACGGCAAGAACAAAGGGTGTTGGGTGATGCGTCGCGCGGGGACGTCAAAATCCGAAACCGCGGAGAACGCAGAGATAGAAGAGGAAGATCAGAAAGTCATCGTCCGCTCTAACGGCACGGTCGGTTACGTTGGCAAAGACATCGCTTATCACATGTGGAAGTTCGGCCTGCTCGGGCGCGACTTCGGCTATCGGAAATTCTATCGCTATCCCAATGCTCACGACTGCTGGATCTCAACCACCGACGGAGAGAGAGATCATCCACACTTCGGCGATGTGGCTGAGATCTACAACGTCATCGATACCCGCCAGTCCGAGGCGCAGAACACGGTGATCGAAGCTTTGCGCGGACTCGGCCACGGCGAGGCTGCCGATCGCTACACGCATTTTTCCTACGAGATGGTTGCGCTCACTCCGCGCTGCGCTGCCGAACTCGGCTACCAACTGACGGATGAAGACAAGGCGAGATCGTGGATCGAGGTTTCCGGGCGCAAGGGTTTCGGCGTAAAGGCGGACGATCTGCTGGACGCGCTCATCAGCTCTGCCCGTAAGGAAGTGGATGCTCGCCATCCCCAGTTGAGCGAGCCCGAGCGCGGTGGCATTGCCACGCAACTCGCCATCGGAGCGCTGCGCTACTTCATGCTCAAATTTACGAAGCCTTCGGTGATCGCCTTCGATTTCAAGGACGCGCTGAGTTTCGAGGGTGATACAGGCCCTTACGCGCAATATGCTGTCGTCCGCGCTTCCAATATTTTCCGTAAGGGTGGATTCGATCCGGAGAGTTTCTGTAGAGACGCGGCAAGCCGCGCCTCTACAGAAGAGTTTGCTAAGTACCTTAGCGGCGAATCCGGCAACGACATCTGGGAGCTGTGGCTCTCGGCTGCGAAAACTTCCTACATCGTGGGCCAGTGCATCGCGACCACCGAACCTGCTTATCTGGCCAAGCATGCCTTCCAACTGGCGCAGCTTTTCAGCACCTTCTATCACCGCTACCCAATCCTGAGCGAAACCGATGAGGGCCGAAGAAAGTTTCTGCTGGCAACCGCGGCAGTGGTTCGCCGCGAGCTGATTCGCGTTCTCGCGGCCATGGGGATCACCGTCCCGCCGGTAATGTAAGTCATTTGTAAGCCATTGATTACGGCCTGATCACCAAAGGCTTTGCAACTCCGGCGCCCCGGACAGCATCCTTCATAGTAGGGAATATGTAGGGATAACCATATGAAGAAGAACATATTTGCAATTGTGCTGCTAAGTCTGGCACTGGCAACGTTGAGCGCCGTGGCCGCAGCTGGGAACGTTCCGGAGATGCCGCGCACTCTTTCCAACGCCCGCTTCGTATATGTAACGGCTTACGATGGCGATCAATTCAATCCCAACCTGTTGCCCGAGGATCGCGACGCAATTGCTCGCGTTCAGGATGGGATCGAGAAGTGGGGGAAACTCATTGTGGTGTACCGGCCTCAGGAGGCGGACATCATCCTGGCCGTGCAGTCTCGTCCGTCAGAGGATGTGCTGGCCGTTTATGACGCGCACAGCGGTGATTGGGGAACCAGGCCTTCGCAGCAATACCTCTGGCGCGTGATGGGGCGCGGCGGGTTGCAGAAGAGCGAGGTCCCGCTATTTTCGCAATTTGAGAAGGCTTGGGACAAGATGACGAAGTGAGGGTCGCGAACTGAGGCCACCAAATCCTCCTTAGGCGATTGCCCGAGAATCTAGCTAGTGGATAGCGCGATCAGTTGCCGGCGCCTATAATTCTCTGAGAAATCAAACAGTATAAAATTTCTACGGTGCATATCGCGATTGCTTGGGTCCGCGGTTTATGCGTTTCCCACAGCAAGATTGCAAGATATTGATATAAAATGAGTTGGCAGTTTATTTCGCGGATGCGAAATGGCATCTCCCGTGCATTGACTACGAGCGGGTCCCCGTGCACAGGCTTTAGGCAGGATCCGGAATAGATTTCACAACACAGCAATATTTGGGCAAGGAGCCCTCCCAACATATGAATCGCATCTCATCGACCCTAATGCTGACCCTAATGCTGGCGGCGACAATGCTGGCATCGATCGGATGTACCACCAAGAATTATGTGCGTCAACAGACCACGCCGCTGATCAACAAAACCAATGAACTCGACGACCTGACCGCGAAGAATTCCAGAGACATCAAAGACGTCGATCAACGCGCCCAAGCTGGAATCCAGGCCGTGCAGGCGCAGGCCGCAGCGGTGGACCAGAAGGCTCTGGCCGCGGGAAGCGAAGCCGACAAGGCGCAATTGTCGGCGAACAGCGCTACCCAGCGTGTGGATGCACTGACCAGGGCTGTCGTCAACCTCGATAACTATCGCCCAGTGGTGGAAACTGCGGTGCATTTTGGATTCAACAAGGACAATCTGACGAAGGACGCCAAGGAAGCCATCGACCAGCTGGCCGCGAGCGTGGCCACTACCAAGGGATACATCATTACGGTAGAGGGCGCGACCGACTCGGTGGGCAGCTCCGAGTACAACTACGATCTAAGCGAGCGCCGCGCCAATGCTGTGATTCAGTATTTGGCCGCGGAGAAGAGCGTTCCGGCCTACAAGATTTATCTGATTGGGCTTGGCAAAGATAAGCCGGTCGAGACCAATAAGACTGCTGACGGCCGCGCCAAGAACCGCCGCGTCGATATCCGCCTGATGACCAATACTGGGGCCGACACGACCCCGGCGCAGGCGCCCAGTAGCAATCCGACTCCCACGGCGAGCGCGAATCCGCCGTCGCTGTAAGTGTAAGTTTGCCCTCCTCCCCGGAGGACTTTGCCAAACCAGGCCGTCCCTTTGTGGGCGGCTTGGTTTTTTTGTGCGACCCTGGAGCGATTCCCGAGTATGCCCAAGAGCTTTACCATAGGGCACAGAGGAACACAGGGGGAAGCGGTACAATAATGGCGTGCGGATTCGATTCCTGATCGTTTTACTGGCGCTGCTGACTGCTGTTTCGCTGGCACAGGATTCGTCAGGCAAGGCGGCTTCCGACAAGGCCGCGTCAGATAAGGCGGCCGCCCGTAATCGCGAGGCTGAGGAAAGCTCCAGCCGCGATACGAGAATCGATATCAGCCCGCCCAAGGACGATGCCAAGAGTCATCCCGCCAGCAAGGCCGCCGTCGCGGATCTCGTGCCCGATAACCTGGATACTTCGGGCATCCAGGAGTTCCATCCTTGGAACCCGATGAAGGCGGCCAAAGACATTGACATTGGCAACTTTTACTTCAACCGCAAGAACTACCGCGCCGCGCTCGATCGGTATAAGGAAGCTCTCTACTACAAGGATGGCGATGCCGTGGCCAGCTTCCGTCTGGCCGTGTGCCAGGAGAAACTCGGAGACAAGGCCGAAGCGAAGAAATACTACGAACAGTACCTGAAGATTCTGCCCGAAGGCCCGCTAGCGAAGGATGCGCACGCTTCGCTGGACCGGCTGGCGAAGGCGCAATAGGGGTTAGGGTATGTGGAGCGACGGGCGTCCTCGCCCGGCTCTCCACCGGCAATATCGTTCCTACTTCTCCACCCGAGAAAAGTCCCCGGTAGATGCGTTCACGGCCACCCGCAGCTTGGCGGTTTCGCGGTCGGTCCCGTAGATTATGTGCCACAGAAGTTCGTTGGTCTGCCGGTTCCACTCCAGCACATAAAGGACAGGTGTGTCGGGTTCCTTCTGCAGCAGTTTTTCGCCGCCGTGTTGCTGTGCGACGGCGAAGGCCTTATCCGTATCTGTCTTGAGAAACTGGATGTTGAAAATCTGGGTGCTGGAATTCGTCGGGCTGTAGGTGTCGTCGACGCCGTGAGAAATATCGCCGTTGGCCCAGGTGTAGGTTTTAATCGCGTGCTGCGACGGCGAGGCGAATCCCACCCGCCACTCGCCCGCCTTGCCGTCCTGGCCTTTGAAGTCGGCCGACGTTCCCGATTCCGCACGATACGGTTGCGCGTCCGGCGCCCAGAGGCGGGCGGAGGCGTAACACTTGTAGAACGCGCTGCTTCCGGTGATGGCCTCCGGAGCCTTCGGCTTTGGCGTCTCCGCCGGTGCCGGTTTGCTGGGCTCCGACGAGCATGCGAACATCAATCCGGCTGCTAGAATTACGACGAAAAGTTTCTTCATTGACGATTTCCCGATCGGTTTTCGGTTCGCCGATCATTGTAGTATCGGCGACCATTGTATGGCCGAACATTGTATCGCCGAACATTGTTTTCACCCAACGCTATGAATTCCTATCTCGAACGCTTGCGGCGCGAGCTTGAAGATGCAGTGGGGCGCGCCGGCGCCAGCGATCTGGCGAAGGCTCCCGCTGAGAAATGGAGCGCTGCCCAGATACTGGAACACCTTTTCCTTACCTACATGCACACCAACCGGGGATTGGAAAAATGTCTGAAACAGGATGCTCCTTTGGCTAGGCGTGCGACACTGAAGGACCGCTTCGCCACCCTGCTGGTAGTGAATCTCGGTTATCTACCGGGAGGCCGAAAAGCCCCGGAACGCGCCGTCCCGCAAGGCATGTCGCCGGAAGAAGCGCAGCAAGCGATCGCGCCTGAGTTGCAGAAGATGGGCTCAGGCCTGGACGATTGCGAGCGCAGGTTCGGCGCCCGCACGAAAATCCTGGACCACCCGTTCCTGGGACCTTTAACGGCCGACGAGTGGCGCAAGTTCCACTGGATCCACGGGCGGCATCACGCGCGGCAGATTCGAGAGCGGATTGGAAAATCCTGATGTCGAGGACAGTAAACAGGAGCTAAAGAAGATCGGGTTGGGATCTCTTATTTGTCTTTGTCCTTGTCTTTGCTCGTGTCTTTGTCGTTATTCTGACTGTTGTCTTTGTCTTTGCCGTTGTCTTTATCCTGTTCTTGAATTCCGGCCTTGCGCGCCTGCTCCCGCAGTTCATCGAGTTCCTGGCGGGCGGCTTCGATCGCTTTCTGCTTGCTTTCGATATCGCTTTTGTACTGCGCGTCGTCCTTATCCCACTGGGCGGAGCTGCGCAGACGCTCGCCGGCATCGCCGTAGAAGGCGGCGGCGCGCAGGCGATATTCGCGCTGATCGAGATCGAGTTCGTGGCTCAGCGACTCGATTTTCTCTTTCTGCTTGTCGATCTTTTTCGTCATCTCGGCGGCGGCCGCTGCGGGATCGCCGGCAGGCGCTTTTGCGGTTGGCGCAGAGCTCGTCTCGGTTCCTTGCGCAGCTTTGTCATCGCTCGCTGGCGGTCCGACCACGCTTAAGGCTTCACCGGTAGGCAGGTTGTCGTTGTCATAGTGGTGGCTGGCCGAACTCGTTTCGGTCTTGTTCTTGCGAGCCTCCCGGGCGTAGTCCCCGAGCGATTGAGCGGTTGCTCCGCTGACTCCCAAGAGGAGGAGAGTGCCGATTGCCGTGAGTTTCATGTGCTTCATGTGTTCATCCTTTGGCAAGCCCGAGATTCGGATCGTGGCCTGCAATTGCTAGTGTCAAGAACTTGTGGTTGCGGCGCGAGCGCCTCCCAGGAAGCTGCCAAGGGTCCGGTCCAGTTGCGCCGCTTCGCCGGCGATGCCTTCCGCCAACTGGCGCAGCTCCGGGTCCGGGCTGCACGCCAGTTGCTGCGCATATCCGGCAATCGTAGTCAGGGAATTGCGCAGTCCGGGTGCGAGTTCTGAAGAGACTTCCTCGCGCGACTTCTGATCGTGTCGGATGCGCTCAATGTCGGTCTTGTCGGTGAGCATCAGAGTCGTGCCCATGAGGCTTGCGTCTTCGGCCAGTACCGGAGAGGCGGTCACTTCGAGTACACGGCTTTCCCCATCGCGTGGGAAGTAATTCAACACCAGCCCTCGAACCGCTGACTTTCCCGCCAGGGCGGGAGCAAGAGCTTGTCCGACGCTCGATCGCGAACCCAAACTTGAAATCGAACCTGATCTCGAATTATCGCTTTCCGGGCGCAGTGTTGCCGTGCGGAAAAGATCGGCGGCATGCAGTCCAACCGGCGAGGCGAATCCGAGCAGCTTGCGCGCCGCCGAGTTCGCTTGCCGCACCAGGCCGCTGGTATTGAAAAACAGAACGCCGCAGGAAAGGTTCGAGAGTATGGTCGAGCTCAGCGTGTCGGAAGCCTTCGCTTTTCTGCGCTCCGAGAGTTGCTGGGTAGCGAGCTCATGTTTTTGCTGCTTCAGCTGCTGAATGACGGCGTGATAGGCGTGCACCGGCAATCCTTCCGCCGCCATCGGCCCTTGATTGAGCGATTCCGATCCCGCCACGAGATTCTTCCGCAAGCTTCGAATCAGGTACCAGCCTAGCCCGAAGGCAGCGAGGGAAGCGAACAGAAGCATGCCCGCCCGCAGCGCCACCGGATTCATCAGCAGCTTCACAGCGCCTCCCAATACCAGTGCAGGAGCCGGTTTCCAAACACGAACGACAAAAGCGCCATGCTGCCGAGAAACACGCCAAACGGCATCTCGTAATAGCGGAGTGCCAGACGCGCGGATTGCCATGCTCGCCTGCGGGCCGCGGTTGAAGGAGTGCCGCGTGCCTCGATTCGGCGCATCCGCTTCATCCAGACTGCGAGAACCGTGCTCAGTCCAAACAGCGACCCCGCCAGCGAAGCGGCAAAAATGGTTAAGACGGTGAGTTTGGTTCCGAGGAACGCACCGATCATCGCCATCAGCTTGACGTCGCCAAATCCCATCCCTTCGACCCCACGGGTTCTCAGGTAGATGGCTGCCGCGCCGTATAGAAACGACGCGCCCACCGCCGCTCCCAGCAAGGAGTCTGACAGGGACCACAAGCGCCACGAAATCTCGCCTCTCATTGCAGGCGACACCATGCCAGGCATGATTCGCGAAGCCAGATCATTCACCGGAACCACCAGGCTGAATCCAATTCCCAGAGCCAGGCCGGGCAGAGTCATCGCGTCGGGAAGAAGCTTGGTTTCCGCGTCGGTGAAAATCAACCCCAGCAGCAGGAAGCCGAACACGGCGCACTTCAACATCGCCAGCGTCAAGCCAAAATTGAGGTAGCAGCCGAGAAAGAGCAAGCCCGTGAGTACTTCGATGACCAGGTAGCGTGGCGAGATGGGCTGCTTGCAGGACCGGCATTTTCCGCGAAGAATCAGCCAGCTCAGTACGGGCAGGTTGTGATAGAGCGGGATCGGATCTCCGCAGTGCGGACATGCGGAGCGTGGTGTTACCACCGACTGGCCACGCGGCAATCGGTAAATACACACGTTCAGGAAGCTGCCGAAGCACAGCCCATAAGCGAAGATCGCGGCTTCAAGAAAGAGTTTCACGTTTACTTGCAATTCGGCTAAGTGCTCAGTTTGCTTGGACTTGGATGATTATAAGCCGCTGCCACCGAGGCTTTCTAAGTACGAAGGTGACTGTACCTCCGCCGCCTGCAAGTTACTGTGAGTAAACAGGAAGCAGCCGCTTATGCCGCCCGGCTGATTTCCTGCCGCTGCGGTAGAAAGATCGAAAACACGGTTCCGGTCACGCGCCCGTCTGCCCGGCTTCGCACCCGAATCCGTCCTCCATGCTTCTGCACGATGCCGCGTGAGACCCACAATCCGAGCCCGGTTCCGGTGTCCTTCTTGGTCGTGTAGAAGGGTTCGAAGATTTGTTGCAGATGGTCGCGGGGAATCCCGCTGCCGTTGTCGGCCACGGTGATGCGGACCCCGTCGCGGCCGTCGGACCAGTCGTGGCCCATCGCCACGCGGACTTGCAGAGAACCTCCGTCCGCCATGGCATCCAGCGCATTCACCAGAAGATTGGCCAGCAACTGCCGCAACTCGCCGGAATAGCCGCTAATCTGGCAACTACCGCGGTAACGTCGCGACACGCGGATCCGCCGGCCCTCAAGCTTGCGGGAATACAGCTGCAGAATCTCGTCCATGATGGCGGCAGGATCCATCGAAGCCGGAGAGCTGGCATCGCGGACGAATCCCAAAGTCTGTTGCGCCAACCGGGCCACGCGTCCCACCTCTTTTTCCGCCAGTGTCAGATACTCGCCGGCGTGACTGGGGTCGTTGCGCGCGAGGTAAAGGAGGTTGACGACGGCCTCGAGCGGATTGTTGATCTCGTGCGCGATCGAAGCGGCGAGGCGTCCCGCAGTGGCGAGCTTTTCGCTGCGGCGGATGGCTTCTTCGGACTGCTTCTCAGCCGAGATGTCGCGTGCGATGGCCGAGGCTCCCACGATTTCACCGCGTGCGTTTAAGAGCGGCGACACCGACAGCAGTACCGGCCAGCGGGTGCCATCCCTCCGTATACGTTCGGTCCGATAGGAAGCCACGTGCCCGCCGCGGTTGAGTATCTCGAGGTTGCGCTCGACCTCGTCGCGGCGTTCCGGCGGCGCCAGTCGCGTGATCGGCAACCCGACAGCTTCCTCGGCAGTGTAGCCGTACAGATGTTCGGCCGCGCGATTCCAACTGGCGATGGCGCCATCCGGATGGGTACTGAAAATTGCGTCACGAGAGTATTCCACAATGGCAGCCATTTCACGGGTCGTACGATCCGCGCGCGATTCCGCCAACGTTTTCTGCCGAGCCATGCTCGCAGCAAAAATGGAAATGACAAGGAAAGCCAGCAGTCGCTCCAGGTCGGCGCTGGAGCGGATAGCGAAGCTGAAATAGGGCGGAACCACGAAAAAATCCAGGCAAGCGGTAGAGACCAACGAGCAGAAAACCGAGGGTCCAAAGCCGAGGAAACGAGCGGTGAAGAGCACCGCCGCCAGCAAAAGCACAAAGAGATGGCGGTGGAGCACAGGGGAAAACGTCCAGAGACTAAGCGCCACCCACACCGAAAGCGCGGCGCCCGCATATTGCAGCAGCACCGAATACCGATTCCGCACGATCCAACTCTTCAGATTGGCCCCAATCCTAGACATTTCTTCAAACGACATTTCTTGAAACGCTGTCGGCTCCAGCTAATCGGACTTGACGGTGTATAGATCAGGGCGGGCGAGAGAGGCTCTCGATGTCCTAGGAAAACTCTAGCAGCAGCGCGGGCGTGAGGCAACCGCTGCCACCTTAGTCCTGGTGGAGGAACTTGTAGTCGAGGATGGAGGCCGCCATCGCGAAAGCGTCTTCGACATTGTCCGCCGCGTCCTTGATGCGAATCAGCCTTCCCTGGCAAAGTACATTGCTGTTCTTTTGTCCGGAGATTAGTTCCGGCATCTCGAAGATCAATTCCGCCAGGGCATTAACCGGCAGCTCTTGCGGGCCGTGAAACAGCACGCCCGACTGGCTGATGTTCTGGATCATGCCCTCGTACCAGGTACTGAGATTTCTCCCGCGGTATCGAACCGGAATGTTCAACCGCAGGCGCCTTGCCCGGGGCATCCATGTCGGCTGCTTTTGACGGGAGCGGCGCCGGACCGTCGCTGTTTCTGCCACCGGCTCGTCGACCCGGTTCCCGCGACGCATGGTCTTCCAGTCATACTGGTACGCGGTCGCGCACACCATGCAGACCTGGTAGTACTCACCATTCGCCGCGCGGCGCGGCCAGGAGAACTCGTGCGAACAGCGGCCAAGCTTGAGGACATCCATGAGAGTTTGCGGCATGATGACGAGTAGCGTCCCATCGCCAATCGGACACTTCCATCTTCCAACGCCGTGGGCGTTCTGGGTAGGTTACTTTGGGGCAGCCCGGTTTATGACTTATGCTTTTCCATATGGCACGAACCGAACCATCGCGCATGGGATTCCTCCTCGCCGGAGGCAAAAGTTCTCGAATGGGCAGTGGCATTGATAAGGCGTTTCTGGACTTCGGCGGCCAAACTCTGCTTGACCGCGCGCTTACTGTGATGGGCGAAGTCTGCGACCGTGTCGTGATCGTCGGCGACCCCGCCCGATTTGCGAAATGCGGATCAACGAGACGCGAATCAGTCGTGGCCGACATTTTCTCGGGCTGCGGTCCCCTCGCCGGTATTCACGCCGCGCTTGGCTATTCTTCTGCCCAGTTGAACCTGGTGCTCGCGGTTGACATGCCCTTCGTCTCCAGGGAGCTTCTCGCGTTTCTTTTCGCGGTGGCAGAGAACACTGACGCCACCATCACCGTGCCTCGCAGCAACAAGGGTCTTCAGCCGCTTTGTGCGGTCTATCGTCGCGACTTTCGCACTGCCGCCGAGCAGGCGCTGCAGGCAGGGAAGTATAAGATCGATGCCGCGTTTTTCAACGTCACCGTCCGCGTGATCGAGGAGAGCGAACTGGCAGCAGCCGGTTTTTCCGAGCGGAATTTTTTCAACGTAAACACCCCGCAGGACCGCCTGTCGGCCGAGGGCGGGCCGTTCTAATGCCAGCCAGTGCCTAGGATGGCCCTTGAGCCGTGCTGCCATCTCATGCCATGCTGGTAGCCATGGGCGCTGCGGATACATTGTCTCCCTACATCGAGTTTAAAGACGTTTCCAAAGCATTTGGAGATCGGGTCGTTCTGAAGAACGTCAGCTTCGAGGTGTTGCCGGGCGAGATGGTCTGCATTCTTGGCCGTAGCGGCGTCGGAAAATCGGTGGCGCTCCACAACATTATGGGTTTCCTGAAGCCGGATTCCGGCCGGATCATTGTTGCCGGCGAGGACATCACCGACTACAACGAGGTCCAACTCGAAGAGATCCACAAGAAAGTGACTATGGTGTTCCAGAACGGCGCTCTCTTCGATTCCTTGACGGTCGGTGAAAACGTCGCTTTTCCCTTGCGCGAAAAAAGACAGCTTTCCGAAGAGCAGATTTACCAGGTCGTTGACGGCCTGCTTGAAATGGTTGGAGTCAAGGAGATGCGCGACCTTTTGCCGTCAGACCTGTCGACTGGCATGAAACGTTCCGTCGCCATCGCGCGGGCGTTGTCCGCACAACCCGAGTGCGTGCTCTACGACGAGCCCACCACCATGGTCGATCCGATGATGGGGAATCTGCTTGGCGACCTCATTGCCAGGCTCAAACTGCAATTGCACCTGACCTCAGTCGTAGTCACGCACGACATGCGCCTCGCCAAAAAACTGGCCGACCGTCTCGTCTTCCTGCACGAAGGCCGCGCCATCTTCTTTGGGCCCTACAAGGACATGGAGAAATCGACCGAGCCCATCATTCATGAGTTCCTGGAACTGGATGAATTGAAGCTGGAAGCGTAACCACACCGTCCACTGTGCTAGAAGATCGGGTATGGCTCGTTGTTGATCGTTTCAAATCGGAAATTCCAGGTTATTTTCGATCATTTCTAGCGTGCACAGAAGGAGCAAGGAAAATGGGAGCAAGAGAGAACAAACAGCTGATGCAACAAATTTTTGAGGAACTGTCGAAAGGCAACTCTGAGCCCTTCGTTGCAAGCATGGCGGACGATTTCCGCTGGACCGTTACCGGCACGACGAATTGGTCAAGGACGTATGAGGGGAAGCAGTCTGTCCTCGCAGAGTTGTTCGGTCCACTGCGCGCCCGGATCAACGGCAGAATCAGGACAACGGCGCATCGCTTGATTGCAGAAGGTGACTTCGTTGTGGTGGAAGCGCGGGGAAACAACACAACCAGGAGCGGAGCGGCATACAACAACAGCTATTGTTTTGTTTTTCGGCTTGCTGACAACCAGTTGAAGGAAGTCACCGAGTACTTCGACACGGAACTGGTGACGGCCGCTCTGGGCCACGCAGAAGCGTGACATTCGAGTTCTTACCCGATGTAGATCAGAAGCCTTGTTTCACCAATTCCTCCACCGTGATCGAACTCCGCGCGGGCTCGCCTTTCATCATCTTCTCGACATACTTCGCGATCACGTCGGCTTCCAGATTAACCGGATCGCCCGGCTTGAGTGAACCGAGATTAGTTAGCTCCACGGTGTGCGGGATAATCGCGATGGTACAGCGGTTCCCATCGAGCTTGGCGACCGTAAGGCTGATGCCCTCGATCGAGATCGATCCCTTGAACACCGTGTACTTCTCGATCTCCGATGGGATTTCAATATGCAGCCACCAGTTCTCGGAATCCCTGCCGTCCGAGTCGACGATGCGCTCAAACTCGATCAGCCTGCCCACGCCATCCACGTGTCCCTGAACGATGTGGCCATCGAAGCGTCCGTCCGCCTTCATCGGCAGTTCCAGGTTCACCAGCGCGCCCTCGTGCATCCGCGAGAACGAAGTTCGCACCCAGGTTTCCGGCGCCAGGTCCGCGCAGAATGATTTTGGTTTGATATCAAGCGCCGTCAGGCAAACGCCGCTCACTGAGATGCTGTGGCCAGTTCTCAGCCCTTTGGGTGTATTCGCTGCCTCGATGGTGATGCGGCGGTTCTCACCGCGCTGCTCGATCTTTACGACCTTGCCTACTTCCTCGACAATCCCGGTAAACATAATAGCTATATCTCCTGAATCCATATTGTCATCCTGAGCGAAGCGAAGGACCCCTACTCCCAGTACACATTTTCGGGTGAATAGGGGCCTTCGCTTCGCTCAGGATCGCAGACTCTATACTCATGGAAACCGTAGTATTTATGCTTGTCCCGCATACGGGTCGCGCAAATATCCTTCGACCGCGAAGTCTTCGCCGAAGCGGTGCAACTCGAAGCGCTGGACACACTGTGCCCGCCCGTGCAAACTTTCGCCAGCAAGGAAGGGAACTGCGCCCTCGCCAAAAATCTTCGGTGCATAGTAGAGAAACACCTTGTCCACCTCACCCGACGCCAGGGCCGCGCCGTTCACCAGCGCTCCTCCTTCGATAAGCAGGCTGGTGATCTCCAACTCTCCCAAGCTCTGGACAATCGCCGCGAAATCGGGCCGTCCGTCGGCCATCGCCGGTATCTGTTGCACACGGATCCCCTTCGCTTCGAGCCCCCGCCTGGTCTGTTCCTCCGCCGAGGAAAACAGCACCAGAACATCCTGCTCAGCGGTCTGGATCACTCGCGACGCCAGTGGGATGCGCAGGTAGGAATCCAGGATCACGCGCAGCAGCTTGCGCCGCCGCGGCAGGCCACTCCGGTCGGTCAGCAGCGGATCATCCGCCATCACCGTGCCCACACCGGCCAGGATCGCGTCATTCTGATGGCGCAGTTGCTGCACATGCGCGCGCGCCACCTCGCCCGTGATCCAGTGGTATCCGCTGCGCGCACCCTCGGTCGCTGGCGTGGCCGAGTCAGCCTGCGTGCCCGGTTTGGTGGCGTCAGCGATTTTTCCATCGAGGGTCATGGCGGATTTTAGCGTGACCAGCGGTTTGCCTCGACGGATGTACTTGGCGAAACCTTCATTCAGCTTTTTTGCTTCCGCCTGAAATAGACCGACCTCTACTTTGACCCCGGATGCGCGGACCTTGGCGAATCCTTGACCCGCCACCCGGGGATTCGGATCCTCCATGGAGCAGACCACGCGGCGGATTCCGGCGGCGATCACGGCATCGGCACAGGGCTCGGTGCGGCCCTGATGCGAGCACGGCTCCAGATTCAGGTAAAGAGTTCCGCCGCGTGCCGCATTCCCCGCTTGCTCCAGTGCGAGAACCTCGGCGTGCTTTACACCGTCATACGTGTGTGTGCCTGCCCCAACCTCGCGGCCCGACGCGTCCACCACAACCGCGCCCACGGCCGGATTGGGCGAGACAAGCCCAACGCCCACTCGCGCCAAGTCGAGCGCCTTTCGCATGTGTTGTTCGTCGTTTGTCATGAGATCAGTGACGATTTCATCACGTACCACCACGGAGGCACATAGACACTAAGAAAAACCGGTTACAAGTTACGAGGCGGATAACTACGATTCTCGTCCTCTTCATCGGGCTCTGCCAATGCCACCGCGCCAGATCGATTTTGCGGACCACGTCTCTTGGGCGATGGTACACCCGCCAAAGGATCTTCAACTGATTCGGACGGTTCTCTGGGCTTGAACAGGGTCCGTACGAAGCGTAGAACCAACGACGCCACAACGACAACAATCGCCAGTTGCCACCAGACACCCATTAGATGCTTTCCTCCGAGCCTCCGTGTCTCCGTGGTGGGTTTTCAGGAGAAAAGCGACTCCACGAACTCCTTCGCGTCGAACGGCAGCAAATCTCCGGCCTTCTCGCCAACTCCCACATAGCGCACCGGCAGTCCCAACTCTCGCGAAATTGCGACCACGACCCCGCCTTTGGCCGTGCCATCAAGCTTGGTCAGTACAATTCCCGTGACTCCGGACGATTGCGTGAACTGCCGCGCCTGCTGCAATCCATTTTGGCCGGTCGTGGCATCCATAACGAGCAAAGTCTCGTGCGGCGCGCCCGGCACAATCCGTTGTGCGGTACGCTTCATCTTTTCGAGTTCGAGCATCAGGTTTTGCTTGGTGTGCAGCCGCCCGGCAGTATCCACGATCACGTAATCGGTTTTGCGCGCGGTGGCCGACTGCAGCGCATCGAACAATACAGCGGATGGATCGCCTCCGGCTTTCGTTTTGATCACTTCCGTCCCGGTGCGCTGTCCCCAAATTTCGAGTTGCTCGATCGCCGCCGCTCGGAACGTATCCGCCGCGCACAGCAGCACGGTCTTTCCTTGCGCACGAAACACCTGCGCCAATTTTCCGATGGTGGTTGTCTTGCCGGTACCGTTCACGCCGACAACTATGATCACTTCCGGCGCGCCGTCCACCTTGGTCACGGGCCGCGAACCGGTCGACGTCAGAATCGCCAGCAGCTCCTCTTTCAGCAGCCGTTTGAGTTCATTCACATCCTTGATCTGCTTGCGATCGGCCTTGTCGCGCAGCTTCTCCAGTACCTCATGGGTGGTAGTTGTTCCCAGGTCGGCGCCAATCAAGGTGGCTTCAAGATCGTCGAGGGTGGAGCGGTCGATCTCCTTGCCGATGGAGACGACATCTTCGATGCGCTCGGCCAGGTTCTCGCGCGTGCGCGAGACGGCCTCTTTCATGCGCTCGATAAAACTTGGCTTTTGTACTTCGTCCAGACTGCCAAACAGAGTTTGGATCATGAGGTATCCGTCACCGATTATATAGGTGGGAAGGGAGGGCGGGTTTTTGGGTCGTCGTTCAGGTCCGCGTGATTTCGACCGTCAGAGGATCGCTGGGGTGGAGGGGAGGCGCGGTGGGCGCCGGCGCCAGAGCCGGCGATTCCGGCGTCATCTTCTGCGTGAGCGATTTCTGAATACGAATTTCTCCCCGCTGAAACACCGCCAGCAGCGCGGCTACTGCCCTGGGGTCAAGGCGCTGTCCCGAGAGATTCTGAATGATGCGCAGAGCTTCCACCGGATCGTGCGCCTGCTGGTAAGGGCGGTTCGTAGTCAGAGCGTCAAAGGTGTCTGCGACCGCAATCACGCGCGCCAGCAGAGGAATATCGTCGCCTTTCAGGCCGTAAGGATATCCGCGCCCGTTGAGCGACTCATGATGCAGTTCAATGCCGGGCAGCATCTCGCGTAACTGCGGCACCGGACGCAGAATGTTCGCGCCCTTGGTAGTGTGTGTCTTCATGATCTCGAATTCTTCCGGACTCAGAGCGCCGGGTTTTTTCAGAATACGGTCTTCGATACCGATTTTGCCGACATCGTGCAGCTGCGCCGAGATGCGCAAGATCTCCAGAAATCCCGGGTCCAGCCCCATTTCTTTCGCGATCATCAGCGAATATTTTGTGACCCGGTCGGAATGGCCGCGCGTGTAAGGATCTTTTTCGTCGACGGCGCCAGCCAGCATCTGGATGGACCCCATGAACAGGTTCTTGTTTTCATCCGCGGCCCGCTTCAGGTCCTCGACGAACTGTTCCAAGTCGTCCGACATGGTGTTGAACGTGGTCGCCAGCTCGCCGATCTCGGTGCGCGTTTTCAGGTGCACGCGCTGGGAAAAATCACCGCGCGCAATGGCCCGGCTGGACTGCGCCAGCACTTGCAATGGGCTGGTGATCCGCCGCGCCGAGAGAATACTTATCCCCACACTAACAAACACCGCCAGCCATGCCAGTAAGCGCCCCGTGCGCTGCATCTCATAGATTCCGCGATACGCGTCTTCGCGCGGCTTCTGTACTACTACCGCCCATTCCAGCGAAGTCACCGGACTGTAGGTTCCCAGCATCTCGGTCGCGTGTTTGCCGTCGCGAATCGTGAACTCGCTGGTCGCCGCCAACTGGGCCTTCGAGCCTTTGCCCACAAAGCTGCGGACGATCTCGAAGTGGCTCATGTCCTGCCCGGTGGCGTATTGGCCAGTCGCGGCCGCCACCAGCCTCCCCTGGCTGTCGACCACGTACGGCATCAATCCGCTCAGGCTGACTTCCTCCAGCCGGCGGATCAGGTAGTCCATATCTACCACCGACCCGATCATGCCCATGAACCGTCCGCCATACATGATCGGCGAGCTGACCAGCATTACCGTTCGCGCCGACTTTCCACTGCCCACCGTCAACGGCTGGCCACTGTAGACGCGCCCTTCGCGGGCGGCTTGATAGGCTCGTTCCAGCTCCCGCTGCAGAAAAGCGTCGGGCTCAATACGCCCGGCGGAAATTCCTTTGGCATCGGCATTCAGCAGCGTGGCATAGGCTATGTCGTTCGATGACGAGACAAAATTCTCCAGCATCGCCCGTAACTCTGGCGTCAGAAGTTTCTGCGCACCGGGGTCGTTCCCACTCGGGTTGGCCAGCATCATTACCTGAATTGACGACGATAGATTGGTCAGCATCATGCGCAGCGATGCCTGATGCTGGGAGATGTCGTCCGCCAGCGAACGTGTGACCGTGTTTTGCAGCAGCATTTCGTTGGTCTTGAGGCGCTCCCGGTTCATGTTCTCGATCTGCACCGAATAGAAGTACATGGGGAGGACACTGATGGCCAACAGCACGCCAAGGATGACGTAAAGAAGTGGAATACGCGCGGGAATGGGAAGCTTCAACGGCAAAAGACAATCCTGTCGGTCCAGCGCGGGGTAGTTGGTCCGTCCTGCATCCATTCTAGGTTGGTTTGCGGGATGGCCTAAGCTGTTTTAAGTACAGGTCACCGTTACCGAGGTACCCACACTGCAGGTACCACGGTCTCAAGTAACTGGTCTCAGTTCCCGGCTCTCAGTTCTCAGAGGGGGGCCATTCGTTTTGACAGAGAACTGAAACCGGGAACTGAGAACTGATTTTGGCGCCATTGCCGGTTTATAATATGCCCAGTCGGCCCGGGGTGCGGCATGCGGTCCTTCCACGTTTACTGCTTTTGTTGCGGGCTGTTGGCGACCCTTCTGGCCTTCTCTTCATTGACGCTCGCTGGGAATGCTCCAGCCCCCAGAATTTCCAAAGAAACGCGGGAGGAAATCGTTCATGCCTTCAATGAAGAACTGGTCTATATTCGTGCGCGTTTTCCGATGGGGCGGACCGGACTGACACTCAAGGACGGAACCGTATCCCCCAGCGGCCCGGAACTCGATCATTTGCTGGCGCTCTGGGGGCCGGCCGCGAAACCCGGCGACCGAGCCCGCATTAGCAACGTCGTCATCAAGGACAACTACATCCGCTTTGAGATCAACGGCGGTCCCATCAAGAAGCAGAAGTGGTATCAGCACATCACGATTGTGGGTGCGGACGCATCTGTGCCGGTTTCGCCTTCCGATCCCTCCGCCAACGCCCGAGGCTCATTTGTCGATCTCTACTTCGACAAGTATGTTCCGGAGATGACCGGCCCGGAGCTGAAGGAGTTGCTGCGTCCGGTGTTTGATTTCGATGCCAAGTCCGCGCTCGATGCCTACCTGGAAACTGTTTCTCCGCAGGTCAAAGATGCGATTAAGAATCACCACGTGCTGGTGGGAATGAACCGCGAAATGGTGATCTACGCGAAGGGGCGTCCGCCCAACAAAGTGCGCGAGACGGCCAATGAAGTTGAGTACGAAGAATGGATCTACGGCACGCCTCCGCAGGACGTGGATTTTGTGCGCTTCGTGGGCGACGAAGTGGTGCGGGTCGAGACCATGAAAGTGGACGGCCAGAAAATTGTGCGCGTTGAAAAAGAAGTCGATCTGGGTGCAGCCACCGTTGCCAAGAAACAGGCGGACCGCCCCGCGAATGCGCCCACGCTGCGGCGTCCCGGGGAAGAAATGCCGGAGTCCAATCCTGCCAACCCCTCCAGCACGCCACCGATAGGCCCGCCGCCTCAGCCGACCGGCCCGGGTTCAGGCCCAGGACCCAACTGGAGTTTGCCGGCCACGCCGACGACGGGATGAAGATGTAAGTATTCCGCTGCTCGCATCAAAAGGGTTACGTCGTTCCCCTCCCGACATTGGATGCCTCCCGCCTCGACCTTCTACACCAGACCTTCTAAACTAGGACTGTGAAGATTGCCCTGGGCCAGATCAACCCCACCGTCGGGGACTTCTCTGGCAACGCCGCCAAGATCATCCACTTTGCGCTTCAGGCGCGGAATGCGGGCGCCGGCCTGATTCTCTTTCCGGAACTAGCGGTTTCCGGCTATCCGCCGCGCGATCTGGTAGAGAGGCCCTCGTTTGTGGCGCACTGTCACGCGACCGTGGAAAAGATCGCCGCGGACACGCTGGGAATTGCTGTGATCTGCGGGACGGTCACCTCGGCCGATGCGGACTCTGGCAAGAAGGTGATGAACTCCGCCGCCCTGCTGCGCGAGGGGCGAATCGACTTCATCCAGTCGAAAATGCTGCTGCCCACCTATGACGTCTTCGACGAGATGCGTAACTTCGCTCCCGCCAAAAACCAGCAACTGTTCAGTTTTTGCGGCAAGCAGATGGCTTTGACTATCTGCGAGGATGCCTGGAACGACAAGCGCTTTTGGAACCGGCGGCTGTATGGCGTCGACCCGGTTGAGGAACTGGTTCGAGCCGGCGGAAACTTCGTGCTGAACATATCGGCATCGCCGTTTTGGCTGGGCAAGCGCGAACTGCGGCGGGAGATGCTCGCCTCCATCGCGCGGAACCAGAAAGTCCCGGTGGCGATGGTGAACCAGGTCGGAGGTAACGACAGCCTGGTCTTCGATGGATCAAGCGTTGTGATTGCGCCCGACGGACAAGTGATCGCACAAGGAAAGTCGTTCGAGGAAGACCTGATCTACTTCGATTCCCAGAAACTCACCGGAGACATGCACCCGCAAATCGTGGGCGAGGAAGCCAGTGCTTATGAAGCGCTGGTTTTGGGCACGCGAGACTACGTTCACAAATGCGGCTTCCAGCGGGCGATTATCGGACTCAGCGGAGGAATCGATTCCGCGCTCACCGCATCGATCGCGGCCGATGCGCTCGGTCCTGAGAACGTCATCGGCGTCGGCATGCCCGGGCCGTACTCGTCGCCCGGCTCGATTGACGACGCGCGGGAACTGGCCCGCAACCTCAAGATTCGCTTCGAACTGCTCTCCATTAACGAGATCTACACGGCCGCACGCCAGACACTTGCTCCAGTGTTTGCCGGGACGCCGCCCGATGTCACCGAGGAAAATATTCAGTCCCGCGCCCGCGGATTGCTGCTCATGTCCATGTCGAACAAGTTCGGCGCGCTGGTGCTCTCGACCGGCAACAAGAGCGAGTTGGCCGTCGGCTATTGCACTCTTTACGGCGATATGGTGGGTGGACTGGCGGTCATCTCGGATGTGCCGAAGACGCTGGTCTACCGCCTGAGCGCTTACGCGAACTCGCGGCGCAAAGTAATTCCGCAGGCGACGATCGAGAAGCCGCCGTCCGCAGAATTGCGCCCCGATCAGAAGGATTCAGATTCACTCCCGCCCTACGAGGTGCTCGACGCGATTGTCGAGGACTTCGTGGAGGAATCGTGCTCGGCGGAACAGATTGCCCGGGTTCATAATTTCGATTTGGATCTGGTGCGGCGGGTGATTCGAATGGTGGAGCGCAGCGAGTACAAACGGCAACAAGCAGCGCCCGGAATCAAGATCTCCGCCAAAGCGTTCGGCTACGGGCGGAGGTTCCCGATCGCAGCCAAAGCGGAGGTCTAGCATCATCACTGTAGTGGAGCGACGGGCGTCTCGTCCGTCCGGCCCGGCGGGGACGCCCGGCTTTCCATTAGCAAAGCTTCGGAAATGACAACCGCGCCGGTTTTTGTAACAATCGAATTCCAATCGAATTTCAAACTATGCCACGCATGCATCGCACATTTCTCGCCGCTCTCTTGTTGTCCGGCATCGCCATCGCTCAAACCCAACCCGCTCATCCGGCAAAGCCGGCGGCCACTTCGGCGGCTCCTGCGGTTACGACGGTTCTCCCAAGCGAAGACACGGTCAACTCGTTTCTGTTCCAGATGTTTGGCTACGAACCTACGGTGACGTGGAAGGTGACGGATATTCATCCCTCCGAGGTGCCGGGACTGGCGGAGGTCCTGGTTATAATCACCAACCCGCAGGGCTCGAACCCGAATAAGCTGCTGGTGAGCGCCGACGGCAAGCATGCGATCACGGGCGAGATACTGCCTTTCGGGGCGAAGCCCTTTGAAGACGCCCGCGCCAAGCTGGAAAAAGGCGTGACTGGACCCGCCAAGGGACCGATGAAAGCTGCCGTGACGATTGTCGAGTTCAGTGACATGCAGTGCCCGCACTGTCAGAAGGCCGCGCCCGTGATTGAACAGCTGCTGGCGCAGGAGCCCGAGGCCCACTTTGTCTTTCAGAATTTTCCGCTGCCCTCGCACAACTGGGCGGAGAAAGCGGCCGCCTACGTGGATTGCGTGGGGCGATCTCCGGTGGGCCAATCCTCGGTGGGCCAATCTTCGAATGATGCGGTCTGGAAATTCATCCAGAAGACCTTCGACGATCAGACCAATATCACTGAGGCCAACATCGACGAAAAGCTGAAAGCGATCGCAACCGCATCGGGCGCGAATAGCGACGAAATCGCCGCCTGCGCAGCCAAGCCGGATACCAAAGCCCGGGTCGAGGCCTCCATTGCGCTGGGCAAGTCGGTGGACGTAACGGGCACGCCAACTCTATTTATTAATGGGCGCAACGTACCCGGCGGAACTCCCCTCGATCTGCTGAAAAAGCTTGTAGACTTCCAGGCGAGCCAGGAAAAGAGCGACAAGTAAATCGGGTCAAAGAAGGTCAAGAACGTTTCAGTCGGAATTGTCCCGATGGGCCGCGGTCGCCACTAAGAACTCAGCGGAAGAGGGACGTGATTCGCTGGGGCAAGCGAAGCAGAATCTCACGCAATTGTTTCGCGGATGTCACGATCCGGTTGAGGCTTTGATTGAGGCCACCGACGAGTCTGCAATTCTACGGAATGACATTACGACATTCAGCAGCCGTGAGCGGCTAGTTAGGCGCCGACGTTGGCCTTAAGCATGTTGCAGAAGAGTTGTCCTTGCTCGATGGCATCGTCGAGCGCCACATGCGTATGAGACACGGGATCGAACCACTCCGGGGGCATCGACTGCTTGCCGCACGCTCGATATGGTTTGCGCAGCAACGCCATCGCGTAGGTCTTGATATCAATTGCCGAATAGCCGAATGGGTTCTCGCCCGCGAACTCGGTGAGATACCAATA
>Ga0074044_10000300_pt1 | contig 49601 bp, 47 predicted proteins | sample BogForMeECP23OM1_FD_94443 | JGI IMG/M metagenome (GOLD analysis project Ga0074044, IMG submission 94443) | Bog forest soil microbial communities from Calvert Island, British Columbia, Canada - Bog Forest MetaG ECP23OM1 | ecosystem: Environmental > Terrestrial > Soil > Wetlands ...
AAAACAATAACGTGAAGGTGCGCCGCGCCGGGCAGGAGAATGAAGAGCAGGTTGCCGCCAAACCTGTGCCCGCTCCCTACGACAATTCGCTGTCGTACCTGAGAGCGGTCGTCAACGACGGAGCGAAAGAAGACGGCTTGTCGTCGCTCGACATGAACGTGACGGTGACCGAAATCCTGGACGCAGCAAGGCGTTCCGCCGCGTCGGGAAAAACAATTCAACTACCTGCTTCTCGATGAGTTGTCATCCGCCCCACCGTATAAACTTCTCCCGCGCAGCGCGCCGCGTGCGTAAGAAAGCCTCCGGCAGCCCGCGCAGTAAATCGGTCGCCACCATCGAATGTTCGCCCACGCTCTCGCGCATCACATCGCCCGCCAACCCGTGCAGATGAACTGCCGCGCAAACCGCCAGCAGCACGCTCTTCGGATTCTGCGCAATCATCGACGCAACCATCCCCGTAAGAATGTCGCCCGTCCCCCCGGTCGACATCCCCGGATTGCCCGTCGTGTTCACCCACGCTTCGCCATCCGGCTGCACCACCAGCGTTCGATTTCCCTTGAGCACGACAATCAATTCGTGTTCCCGGGCAAACCGGCGAGCAACCCCCAGCCGATCTTTCTGCACATCGGGGATCGAAGAGCCCGCCAGTCGCGCCATTTCGCCGGGATGCGGCGTGATCACCAGTACGCGCCCTTTGCCGTTCAGTTCCTCAGTGCAGCCCTCGAACGCGTTCAGACCATCGGCGTCCAGAACAACGGGAATTGTAGAGCTCGCCACCAGAGTCCGCACCAGCTCGGAAGTTTCCGGCACTCGCGAAATGCCCGGTCCAATCGCTAGCACAGTCTTCCCTTGCGCCAGCGAACCGATAAGCCGTATCGCACTCGCCGAAATCGATCCCTGCCTGGTCTCAGGCAACGCCTCGGTCATCACCTCGGGATGAAATCCGGCCACCGTTGCCAGCGCCGACTTCGCGGTCGCTACCGTCGCCAGACCGGCGCCCGCTCGCAGCGAAGAAATTCCGGCCATCGCGACCGAGCCAGCTTTGCCGCGCGCTCCTCCCACCACCAGGACGTGCCCGTAATTGCCCTTGTTCGACTCCGCCGGACGCGGTGCAACCAGCGGCCCAAGTTCACGCGCCGTGATCACGTTCAGTTGCAGCGACGAAACAATCGCTTCGTCAGGAGAACCGATCCCAGCCACGCAGGTCGGCCCAGAACTCAGCGAGCCGAACACGTGCGCCGGACGCGGTGCCGTGAACGTAACAATCGCATTCGCCCGCGCAACCGTTCCTTGTTGCGTACCCACGGCATCCGCATCCGCGCCGGAAGGAATATCCACCGCGATCACCGGAGCCGGAGAGGCATTCAGAAACGCGATGGCGTCAGCATAAAGCCCGCTTACCGGCGGCTTAAATCCAGTACCGAGAATCGCGTCGAGATACAAATCCGCAGCCAACGCAAGACGCACGCGATCGTCCTTCAACTCGTCGCTCGAGCGAACGATCACAGCCCTGATCGGCAGCTTGCCGTACATGATCGCGGCATCCCCGCGCAACTCGGCAGGCTCGGTCAACAAGACGACCTCCACCGTCTTCCCCATCTCATGCAGCCGGCGCGCCGCCACAAAGCCATCGCCGCCGTTATTCCCCCTGCCGCAAAAAATCACGATCCTCTGCGCTGCGTTGTACTCCGACAGGACATAATCGGCGACTGCCGATCCGGCATTCTCCATCAAGATGAGAGACGGCACGGCGAAGCGCTCGCTGGTAGCGCGATCAATCGCCCGCATTTCTTCCGCAGAAACGATTTTCATAAAGCTGACCGATCTTAAAACAAAACGGCCCTTCGCGCGATGCGAAGAGCCGCCGAACTCTGCTGGCCACCGACCTCTATCCACTGATCACTATTTCGCAGCCCCCGACTGCAGCGCCTGAACCCGGCTATGCTTCACGCTGTAAGTGAAATACACTACCAGTCCGATGATCAGCCAAACAATCAATCGCGCCCAGTTCACCCAGCCTAGGTTGTACATCATATAGCCATTCGAGATGACGCCAAGAATTGGAACCAGCGGCACCCAGGGCGTCCGAAAAGGCCGGGGCTGGCTGGGATTCGTATAGCGCAACACCATCACGGAAAGCGATACGATCACAAACGCCAGCAGCGTCCCGATGTTCACCATCTTGCCGATCTGGTCGATGGGAGTCACGCTCCCCACGATCGCCGCTAGCAGCCCCACCAGAATCGTGTTCTTCCACGGCGTGCGGAACTTGGGATGAACGGCCGCAAAGAATTTCTTTGGCAACAATCCATCGTTGGCCATGGAGTAGAGAACGCGAGTCTGCCCCAGCAGCATCACCAGCATCACGCTGGTCAGTCCGGCCAGCGCACCCAGCGTAATGATGTTCGCTGCCGTCTTTAGACCCCGGTCCAGAAACGCAACCGCAACCGGAGCTTCGATGTTGATCTGTTGCCAGTGCACCATCCCGGTAAGCACGCCGGCCACGGCGATGTACAAAACTGTACAGATCGCCAGCGAAGCGATCATTCCAATCGGTAAATCGCGCTGCGGATTCTTGGCCTCCTGCGCCGTCGTCGACACCGCATCGAAACCGATGTAGGCAAAAAATATGTAGGCCGCGCCCTGCCAGATTCCCCCCAAACCGTGCGGCGCGTAGGTGTGCCAGTCCGTGCCCCAGTTCGCCCGGTTCACGTAATGAGCGCCGAGCGCAATCACGAACAGCACGACCGACACCTTGATTACAACGATCGTAGCGTTGAACCTCGCGCTCTCTTTGATGCCCACCACCAGAATCGCCGTGATCACCAGCGCAATGAGAAAGGCCGGAAGATTGAACCCGATCTCCATCCCAAACAGGTGTGGAGCGCCCATCAGATCATGCGCCCGCTGCAGCAACTCCGGAGACTGCGCTCCGATGATCACGCCCACTTTGTCGAGAAACGCCTGCGATCCCGCCACCAGGGAACTGTCCGAGGCCTGCGCCATCTGCCGCGCGACAATGTTCTCCGCCGTCTTCAGCGCCGTCCAGTGGTCGTAGGCCAGCCACAGCGGCATCTTGATGTGAAAAATATTCAGCAGTTCAATGAAGTGGTTCGACCATCCCGAAGAAACCGTGCTGGCGCCCATGGCATATTCGAGCGTCAAGTCCCAGCCGATGATCCAGGCCAGCAACTCGCCGAGCGTCGCGTAAGCGTAGGTGTAAGCGCTGCCCGCCAGCGGAATCATGGCCGCGAACTCCGCGTAACAAAGGCCGGCAAATGCGCATCCCAGTCCAGACAGGACGAACGACAACGAGAGTCCGGGACCGGCATACTGCGCGCCCAACCCCACCATGACGAAAATGCCGGCGCCGATAATCGCGCCCACGCCCAGCGCCGTCAGTTGAAAGACCCCCAACGTCCGCTTCAAGCTGTGTTCGCCCGTCTCGCGGGCTTCTTCCATCAGCAGGTTGAGCGGCTTGGTCGCCAGCAGGTTAGCCATTCGTATGTTTTCTCCTCAGCAGTCAGGGGCAGTCAAGCGGCAGTCAAACCGATGTGCGCTTCGCTCCCGCGCTCCGCGACCACGCGTAATACACCGGAATGCCGAGCAGCACCACAATCAGTCCCGGCCACGTGAACTGCGGTTTGTAGCGCAATAGTACGACATCGATGAATAAAGCCATCACAATATAAACGATGGGGAGAATCGGATAACCAACCGCCCGGTAAGGCCTCGGAGCGTCGGGCCGCGTCCGCCGCAGCACAAACAAACCGATGATAGTGAGAACATAGAAGACGAGCACGGCAAAAATAATGTAGTCGAGCAGCTGCCCGTAGCTGCCTGAAACGCACAGCAGGCACGCCCAAACCATCTGCACCATCAGGGAAACCGCGGGCGTCTTATAAGTAGGATGCAGCTTCGCGACGCCGCGAAAAAACAGCCCGTCTTTCGCCATCGCGTAGTACACGCGAGCCCCCGAAAGAATAAGCCCGTTGGCGCAGCCAAAGCCGGAAATCATAATCGCCGCCGCCATCAGCAATCCGCCGGCCGAGCCGAACATCTGCGTCATCACCGCTGTGCCCACGCGATCTTCCGCGGCATACTTGATTCCCCGCTCCAGAATCGTCGTCGCTCCAGCTGTGCCATTGAGCGGCAGCGCGGTCAGGTAAACAAAGTTGCACGCGATATAAAGCGCAATCACAACGCCGGTACCCAGAGCCAGAGACAGCGGCAGGTTGCGGCTCGGATTCTTCACTTCCCCGGCCGTAAACGTGACGTTGTTCCAGGCATCGGCAGAAAACAGCGACCCCACCTGCGCCACGGCCAGAATCGTCAGCGTCCCGACCATCACGATCGGACCGCCCACCCCCACCTGAACCGCGTGCTGCGCGCCATGGATCGCATTCCGCCAGAAGTCCGTCCCTCCAAAGTTTGCGCTCATCGCGTACTGGTTGCGCCCGATCGCCAGTCCGAAGCCGGCCAGGCCCAGCAGCGCCGAAACTTTCGCGACCGTGAACACGTTCTGAATCGCAGCGCCAGTCTTCACCCCGAAGATGTTCACGATCGAAAGAAAAATCACCAGCAGGATCGCCATCAAATTCTGCGTATTGATGCCGACATCCATGTTGCCCAGCACCATGGGACCAATCGGAATCGGCGGGACTTTCCAGAGGTGCAGAATCCAGTGCGTAGAAGAAATCGCAGGAAAGAAAACTCCGAGGAATTTGCCGAAAGCCACGCCCACCGCGGCAATCGTCCCGGTCTGAATGACCAGAAATAATGTCCAGCCGTAAAGAAATCCCCAGAGCGGCCCCAGCGCCTCGCGCAGATAAACATACTGCCCGCCGGCTCGCGGCATCATCGCCGCCAGTTCGCCGTAACTGAGCGCGGCCACAATGGTCATGAACCCGGCCACGGCCCAGGCCCCGATCAGCAGCGCCGGTGAGTCGACCTCGCGCCCAATCTCGGCCGACACAATAAAAATTCCCGACCCGATCATCGACCCCATGACCAGCATGGTCGCGCTGGTCAGCCCCAGCCCCTGGACCAGTTCCTTGTCCTGATGACTGTGAATCTCCCAGTCGCTGCCCGTAGGCGGCTGCGTTGTCGGTGTACTCAGGGCTCCTCCAGCGGTCGTGAGTTCGTCGTTGGTCGTTCGTCGTTGTCGTTCGTCGTTGGTCGTTCGCCGTTGGTCGTTCGTCGTTGGCCGTTAGCAGGAACGCAGTCACCATCGCCTTGGCTAACGACCAACGGCCAGCGACCAACGACGATTTACCTTACCTCAATATTCGGAAAAATTCCTCTGCTGATTTTCGCGGCTCGCGCACCAGATCCGAGATCACCGCCACCGAATCCGCCCCAGCCGCAATCACAGAAGCCGCATTCGCCCGCGTAATCCCGCCAATTGCGACCAGCGGCTTGCGCGTGAGTTCCCGCGCCCGCCGCACGCCCTCAAGCCCGACCACCGGATCAGGCCTCTCTTTGCTGGAAGTCGCAAACACCGGCCCGATGGCAAGATAATCGGCCGCAGTCAAATCAGCCTCCCGCACCTGCTCCGGACTATGCGTAGAAACTCCCAACCATCGATCCGGCCCGATGATCTTCCGCACCGCCTCCGGCGACAAATCATCATGCCCAACATGCACCCCGTCAAACTCCGCAGCCAGGCACAAATCAGCCCGATCATTCATGATCAGCCGGACAGAGTAACCAAAAGCGGGATGCCCCAAAGCTGGGTGCCCCACCCTTGTCGCGTTTTCTGCGACAGGGTGGGGATTTTGACTTTGAGGAGTTTGAGCAATAAGTCGCCGCCGCAGCTCCCGAGCCTGCTCCAACATCATCCGAGTATTCCCGGACTTATTGCGATATTGAATCAAAGTAACGCCAGCAGCCGCGAGTTCCTCCGCCACAATAACCAACCGGGTCGCATCGTTGAGAAAACCAGCATCGAGGATGGGATACAGAGGTGGAAGTTGTACCATGCGCCGTCTCAAAGAGGCTGCGATGCGGGTTGGACGCTGACGGAGCGGGCAGTTACAGTTGCTTCGTCCAGGTCAGTGAGGCCTCTGCCGATGACTACCATGCGGTGAAAAAGACACCCCATCGCAATTTTGTTCACCTCCGGCTTTGCGGGTCGGTAGAAGACAATTCTTGTCAGCTTTGGCGAACGGACTAGCGCAAATGGGAATCCCTCGCCGCCGTAGTACCCACCTAGACACTCTCTAAAGCTATACAACAGCGTGCCCGTCTTCATCGACACGGAATCGGCACTGCAGGCCTCGGCGTCACGGAGCACCCACCGCTCGCTGACCCATGTTGAGAGAAGTCCGACTACAACGATGTAAAGCACGCGGACCACGAGAATTACGGGATACCAGCCCGAGTCCCAAACTCTGTCCAGAAGACTAAAATCCCACGTGGTGCCCTTCGCCGACGTAAGAACGAGAAAGGCGACCGCCGCGAACGTCGGCAGGAACAAGAGCCACAGTCTCGCTAGTTCAACCCGAACGGCAACACGATCATGCTCCACGGAGAGAGCATAGTCGGGCTCCGAGACGACAATCGTTGTGCGCAAATAAAATGTGTCTCTGCGAGGTCCAAGAAGAAAGCCCAACACGACGATTGCCACCATAGCGATGGCTGCCAGGCCCGCCAACAGGGGCTCATACGAAGGCAGGAAAAAGGCGGCAACGAGCACGGCGACGCCGACGGCAAAGATCTGCCACGCCTTCATCGCATAGATTCTGATGGATTCAGCCCCGATTCGCAACCCACAGGGAATCTCAATCGACCGTTGTGCTAACTGGCGGCTCCACGAACAGCTCACTTCCCATTCTTCTTCAAAAATCTCTCAATGAACCCGGTATCAATCTTCCCCGCCCGGAAATCTTCATCCGCCAGAATCTTCCGGTGCAGCGGAATCGTCGTGTACACGCCCTCGACAATAAACATTTCCAGCGCCCGCGACATGCGCTGAATCGCCTCGTTCCGGTCCTTGCCCCGAACAATCAGTTTCGCAATCAGAGAATCGTAATACGGCGGAATCACGCCCTCGGCGTAAGCCGCAGTATCGACGCGCACGCCCGTCCCGCCCGGAGGATGAAACGTCGTAATCTTTCCCGCCGAAGGCACGAACGTATCCGGATTCTCCGCGTTAATGCGGCATTCGATGGCGTGCCCGCGATGCACGATCGGCCCCTGCAGCACTTCGCTCATCTTCGCCCCGGCGGCAATCATGATCTGGCTCTTCACCAGGTCGACGTCGGTCACCATCTCCGTCACCGGATGCTCCACCTGAATGCGCGTGTTCATCTCGATGAAGTGCAGCCGCCGGTCTTGATCCATCAGAAACTCAATCGTCCCCGCATTCGTGTAGCCGATCGCCGCCAGCGACTTGCACAAAACTCCGCCAATCTCATCGCGCAACTCCCGCGTGACCTGCGTCGAGGGCGACTCCTCCAGCAACTTCTGGTGCCGACGCTGGATCGAACACTCGCGCTCGCCCAGGCTCACCACGTTCCCATGCTCATCAGCCAAAACCTGAAACTCGATGTGCCGCGGATGCTCCACATATTTTTCCATGTAGAGATCGCCGTTGCCGAACGCGCCCGCCGCCTCGGCCTGCGCCGCTTTGAACAACTTGGGCAGCTCTTCCTCGTCGCGGACGATGCGCATGCCCCGCCCGCCCCCGCCCGCCGAAGCCTTCACGATGACGGGAAAGCCCACCTGCCGCGCCCACTCGATCGCCTCGCCGTCGGTGGCGATGATCCCGTCCGACCCCGGCAGAATCGGCACGCCCGCCCGCTTCATGGCCGCGCGGGCTTTTTCCTTCTCGCCCATCAGGCGCGTCACTTCCGGCCGCGGCCCGATGAACTTGATGCCGCTGGTCTCGCACACTTCGGCGAAATTCGCGTTCTCCGCCAGCAGCCCGTAGCCCGGATGCACCGCCTCCACGTTGGCAATCTCTGCCGCGCTGATCACGGCAGGAATATTCAGATAGCTCTGCGCCAGCTGCGGCGGCCCAATGCAGATAGCCTCGTCCGCAAAGCGCACCGGCAGCGAATGCCGGTCCGCTTCGCTGTAAATCGCAACCGTGCGGATGCCCAGCTCCTTGCACGCGCAAATCACGCGCAGTGCAATCTCTCCGCGATTAGCAATCAGTATCTTGTTGAACATTGAAAATCAGCTTCTAGCTGCTAGCTTCTAGCTTTTGATTGGATGGCGATGGTTTATGTGGGGACGGCCGCCCTCGGCCGTCCGCCGGACGCAGTCCGGCTCTTTATAAACGCAAAAAAGGCGCGGCTCTCGCGCGCCCAACAGGAACATCAGTCTTCACTTCTTCGGCCTGATCGCAAACAGCTCCTGCCCATATTCGATCGGCTGGCCGTTCGACGCCAGGCTCTTGACGACTTCCCCGGCCACATCAGATTCAATCTCGTTCAGCAGCTTCATCGCCTCGACAATGCACAGCACCTGCCCGACTTCCACCGAATCTCCCGGCTTGACGAACGGAGGCGCGCCCGGCGACGGCGCTTCGTAGTAAGTACCCACGATCGGCGACTTCACCATCTGCAGACCCGCTTCGGGGGCCGCCGCTGCGGGTGCCGCAGCCGGCGGAATCGCAGGCGCAGTCCCCAGCTCAGGCGCGGGCGGCGGAGCCGCATTCACGGCAAAGAAGCGCGGATCCCCGTGCGTGTGAATCGTGGTCTGCTCTCCGGCTCGCCGGATGCGCACCTTGACATCGCCGCGTTCCAGTTCGAACTCAGCAATATCCTTTTCGATTAAGAACTCGATGAGTTCCTTCAGCTCTTTTAGATTCATTCGTTTACGGTGGGACTACCAGCCACTCCCGCCTTGCGCCCGCAATTCAGGCGCGCGAAGAAGCCGGGCTTGAACCCGGCTTCGAAACCTTGAACGCTACCAGTTTATGAAGACTAAACCGCCACAAACCCTTTGCCCGTCGGCGTCAGCACCTCACGGCCGACGGACGTGACCGCCACCATGTCCTCGATCCTCACGCCCCATTTGCCGGGGAAGTATACTCCCGGCTCGATCGTGATGACCATCCCCGGCTGCAGAATCTCTTTCTGCCCGTCTGCGACCCGGGGAATCTCATGAATCTCCAGCCCCACCCCGTGCCCGGTCGAGTGTGTAAAATTCCGCGCTAACCCCGCCTTTTGCAATACCTTGCGTGCAGCCGCATCGACCTGCCCAACGGCAATTCCCGGTTTCACGGCGTCCACGGCAGCCTGCTGCGCCTCCAGAACCGCGTGGTAGGCCTTACGAGCTTCCTCAGACGCAGCACCCACCCATACAGTGCGGGTCTGGTCCGAACAATAACCTTCGAGTATAACACCGAAATCGCAGACCACGAATCCGCCCGGACGGATCGCCTGCGCCGACGCGCGCCCATGCGGCAGCGCCGAACGCGCCCCCGAAGCAACAATCGTCGGAAACGACATCTCCTCCGCCCCGGCCCGACGCGCAGCATATTCCATCTCCGCCGCGACCTCGGATTCCTTCGCGCCCGGACGGATCACTTCAAGCGCGCGGTCGAAAAGCTTCGCTCCGAGCTTCACGGCAGAGCGGATCTTCGCCAGCTCGTCGGCGTCCTTGACCATGCGGAGCCGCTCTACGACCGCGGGCGAATCCTTGAGCCGCGTCCCGCCGGGCAGCGCGTCGTTCAGGCGCTTTTTCTCCGCAACGGTGAAGTGCTCGGCCTCGATCCCGATGGTCCATCCCCGCGCCCGCTTCCGCCGCGCGGTGAGCAGTTCACTTACAGCCTTAAGAACGGATTTGTGCGCGATGACAACCTTCGCGCCGCTGACTTCCTCGTGCGCCTGGGTATCGTAGCGGAAATCAGTAAAGAACACGCTGCCCGCTTCTTCCACCAGCAGAAACCCTGCACTCCCGGTAAACGCGCACAAGTATCGAATGTTGGGTAGATGGCTGATCAGCAGCGCGTCGAACCGCGTAGTGGCAAGATGCTCCCGAAGTTTATCCTGGCGGGCTTTAAAGTCCATCGGGGTGAGTTTAACAAAGCGGTAGCCGCGCAGGAGTGTACTTGGCTGGCGACTGTTCACTGGTCACTGGCAACCGCCTTAAAAACAAAGCCGCCGTCCTCGCAGGTTCTTCAAACTCCCGAACCTTCTCCCGCCGCGCCTGGACGCTTTAATCGCCGAAGCAGACATAAAACTCGCCGGGCACAAGTCCAGTGGAAAGATGCCAGGCCTGGCGCCAGGCATCTGCCGCGTTTTGTGAAGTGTTGTCGATGGCTAGGCCAGCCCTGTAGTGGGCCAATGCCTTGGCGCGATCGGCCTCGGCCTCGCCAGCATACTTGCTGGAGTCGTACTCACCGTTGGCTCCGGATTTTCCTCCCGCAATGGCGACGATATCGGAATAGGCATCTCCAACTCTGAAGTGAGCCTCCGCGGCACTCTGAGCGTCGATGTTCTTGGCGAGCAAGGCCTCACCTTCAGAGATAACCTCACGGAAGCCCTCCGGCCCAGCTTGGGTGCAGTCAAACCCGCTCGTCATCCAGATCAGCAGCGCCAGTTTTCCGCCCTCGCTGTCTGGGTCAAGATCCCTGGCCTGCAGCAGCCAGTTTCCTGCGTACCCGTAATGAATGTCCTCGAAGCCCGTCGCAAACTCTGCGCCAAGACTTTGCAGTTCCGTGCGCAGCTTGGCCTGTTCAGCAGTGCTCGATTGTGGGTTCCGAAATGATCTCCGGGGCGAATACGTCCAAACGCCAGAAGCAGTCGATCTGCCGCCAATAACCCTGCCGCGCGGCGGCCCGGATCCGCCGCCTTCAATGCCTGAAACCAATCCTGCAACACGGGCACCAGCGGCTCCCGCCAGTCGTTGCCGCTAGGCTTCGGCATATCTTGCGGGCAGCGGGTTTTGCACATTTCCTCCGCCTCTTGATTCAGGCGATCCCCGAGCGCGACATCCAATTCGTATAGTTTTTCCATCCTCTGTGAGAGGGCGGCATCCACTCGTGCCGCAGCGACTGCGCGACGGAACTGCGCCGCTTCAGCCGGGCGATCGACGCGACGCAAGACACTTCGGTTCCCCATTTCGTCGAGGTGGGGCAGATCGGCGGACACGCGAACGACAGGTCCCTGAATCAACTGATCGGGCGCGTCCGGATCTTTTCCGGGCTTTGTGTCGTAACTCGAAGTGATGTCTATGTTTGCGACCCAATGGCCGCCGTCCTCGCCCCAAAGCTTCACTCTTCGCCGCCGGACTTCCTCGGGATCGTTACTGAGTCCATAAGTCTGTGTGAAACGCTGCGCTACGGCCTGGGCTAACGCATGGCCGTTCGCGGGAGCGGGCGCTTCCGCCTCGAGCCGCACAGCCGCCAGCGTGCAGGCACTGAATGGACTTGACGGGTCGATCTTCGGAAAGACAATCGGGGAAGGCACTCGCGGCGGATAAAAATAAAGCGCCCGCACCACGACAGCGCCTGATGGAAGCGAATCTTTTCTGCGCAGGCTCAGGCATTCCTCATCCGGCCCATCCACCTGGGTCTCCGGCTTTGCGGCGGTCCATCGTTCGCGTGCACCGCGGGCGCTCATCCAATCGGCCAGTGTGACGCCCGAATGCAGTTGCGCGACCTCGCTTTCGGCAACGGAGACGAACCCTGTCACATCGTCGGGAGCGCCCGCTAATGGTTGTGTCTGAAGTGGTTGTGTCGCAAGGGGCGGGGTCGGAGCGGGCGGTTTCTCGGTTGGATTTTCTGCTGGCGCAGCGGGCTGAACTACGGCAACCGAGGCCGCGGAAGCTGTGCGTCCCACGCCGCGATGAAGTATCGCGAAGGTCGCCCCCGCGATTGCGACCACGGTCAAAACCAGCAATGCGATAAACCGGGTCTGCGAACTCGGCTGCATATTCCGTCCTCAACGCGCATGCGTGGCTAACACAAAACCGCCGCCCTGACAGGTTCTTCAGGACGGCGGCTTCAATCTTCGAACTCGCTGCTAACCCGGACGTTTCTACGTCTGGTGTTACGTCTGAATGATTCGCGGCGTGATGAAGAAAATCAGCTCCTGGTTGGAAGTCTGAACTTGGGTGTGCTTGAACAGATTGCCCAGGATCGGAATGTTGCCCAGCAACGGCACCTGCGTGATGTTGATCGAGTTCTGCGTCTGGATGACGCCGCCGATCACCACCGTGCCGCCATCGGTCACCAGCACCTGCGTGGTGGCCTGCTGCGTAATCAGTTCCGGGTTGCCCTGCACTTCCTGACCGAAGTTGGGCGTGGTGTTCTCCACGTCCACGTTCAGGAAGATAGTGTTTTCCGACGTGATCTGCGGAGTCACCGTGAGCCGCAGGAAAGCGTCGACGTAAGTTACGGTTGGAGGTCCGCCCAACTGCGCCTGAGTCACGATCGGAACCCTCACGCCCTGTTTCACCAGGGCCTGAATGTTGTTCTGGGTGACTACGCGCGGGCGCGATAGAACCTTGAGCAAGCCGCGCGACTCTGCCAGCGAGAGCACAGCGTCGATGCGGACGTTGTTGCTGGCATTCACGAAGCTAAGGCCGCTGGTGGGCGAGGTCGATCCCAGGTTCGAGAACAGCGGAATCGAAGATCCCGTCGTGCCGCCGCCCGTTCCTGGCACCGTGATGTAGCCCGGATTCAGCCCGCCGACCGTGGTAGGCGACGAACCGGCCGCCTGGTTGCCGCCGACGGCGCTGTGCCCGTTGCCCCAGCCAAAGCCCAGCTGCGTGCCGATGTCGCGGGCAAACTGCCGCGTCGCCGCCACTACGCGAGCTTCGATTTCGACTTCCTGCGTCTTGCGGTCGAGCTGCGTGAGCAGGCGGTCGATGGTGGGAAGCACTTTCGGAATATCGTTGACGATTACGGCGTTGGTGCGGTCATCGGCCACAACGTCGCCGCGCTGCGAGAGGAACTTCTTCACCGTGATGATGACGTCCTTCGCCTTGGCATAGCTCAGGAAACGCGTGACCGAGACCTTCTCCACGGCCAGCGCTTCGGATTCGATCTGGGCGCGGCGGCCGTCGGCCTCACGCTTCAAGGTCTCGACCGTCGCGATGCGCAGGACGTTGCCTTCCAGTTCGCGCGCCAGTTCGTTGTTCTTGAGCACGATGTCCAGCGCCTGATCCCACGGCACGTCATCGAGCACCACGGTCAGCGTGCCGTGCACATTCGGATCGAGCACGACATTCAGTCCGCTGATTTCGTGAATTAGGCGGAAGAAGTCTTTCAGGTCGACGTCTTTCAGGTTGACCGAGATCGGCTCGCCGGTGTACTTGGGACCGGTAGCAATCGGGCTCTGTCCCGCCTGGGCCCGCTGTTCGGCCGCCAGATTCACGGCCGGCTGATTCGCGGGGGCAGGCTGTCCTTGCGCCTGGGCTGCGTTGGCGCTGACCGGAATCAGCTCGGCGGCAGTCTTATCGGCGAAGCGCTCCGCAGCTTGCTGAGCACGCACCGTCGGCTCATCGGCCGTCGAATTCGAGGCGTCCTTGGTGGCGTCAGCCTTGACGTCAGCCTTGGACTGATCTGCCTTGGCTTGATACGAAGGCTCGACGAACACATAGTCCGTAGGCGCGGCCGAGGCCGAATCCTTGGTAGCACTCTTCGGGGCCGGCTGCGCTTCGATTACGCGCGGCGCAAACGGCGACAGCGGCTTCGGCGCCAGCGAATTCAGCGCCACCGGCTTCACCGCCGGAGCGGAGACTGCTGGGGCAGCGGACTTGGCGGCCGCGTTCCCGTGCAGGGTCAGCACCAGCTTGCCCGCCGGACCTGGCGTCAATTCATAGGTGCAGGCCTGGTTGAGGTCGATGACGACGCGCGCAGTCGGTGGCTTCTGGCCATCGGTGCCGATGCGCACGTCCTTGACCTCGGCCGTGCCTACGAGGATGTGGCGCTGCCCGGTCACCATGACCGTCTCCGGCAGATCCACCACCACGCGGGCGGGCGAGTCCAGACTGCTGAGCTTGGGCGTTACAGCGCCGTGGGAGCTGATTTCGACCCGGATTTCGTCCGTACCCCGGACTACGTTGACGCGATCGAGCTGGCTCGGTGTCTGGGCAGCCGCACCCGCGGTCACCGCCAAGACCAGCAACGATACGAACATTGGCGCTTGTTGCTTTCGCATTTCTTCTCCCCCACCCGCGGGCCTGACCCGCGTGTCCTTCTTCCAACCTGATTTCGGCGACTCCGTTGTCCGGCTCCCGCCGTCGAACTGAAACTCCCGGCGCCTGAGCGTACGACGCTTAGACCGCCGGAGTGAAGATCCGCTTCACCACTTCGCGCGTGAACGGCTTGCCCAGCTTGTCTTCCACCGTCTCCTGGAACACCACCGAATCACCCGTGATCTTCACCACGTAACCGTTGAATACGGGATCGTTCTCCCGCAGAAAATAGGCCTTGTTCAGGCTGTTGGTCACGACCGCGATAAATCCGCTGTCGGACTTCACCACGCCCCGCAGATTGATGTTGCCGATCTCCAGGCACTTCTTTCCGGTGGAGCAGCCCGAGCCCGAGGGCTGCTGCACGACCGGGCTGAAGAACGGATCGCGCTTGCCATTCATCGCCCACTTCTTGTCTTCGGACTTGGGCGCTGCCTTGGCATCGCCAATCTTGCTCACCGCAGCGAGAGCCGCGGCATCGGGAGTGGCGACGGGCGCCTGCGCTACGGTCTTCGCAGCCGGTTGCGCTGCGGCGACCGTCTTTGTTGCCGGGGCCGCTGCCGGCTTCGCTGCCGATTTCGCAGCAATGACTGGCTTGGCAGCCGGGGCAGAGATCGCTGTTGAGGTTGTGCTCGACGCCTTGGCGGAACTCAGTTTGGCCGAGGTTGGTCCAGCCATCGCGGTGGTCTGCACTTGCGCCGTCGCCTTGGAAGCCGAAGCCTTAGCCGGAGCAGCAGTCGGCTTCGCCGAGGCGACCGATCCACCGTCCGTGTGCAGGGTGAGTATCAGCTTGCCGGCAGCTCCCGGCGTCATCTCATAAGCAATCGTTTTGTCGAGGTCGACGACCACGCTGGTCGTGGGCGGCGTCTTGCCGTCGGTGCCGATGCGCACGCCTTTGACTCCGCCGTTGCCGACCGCGATGTGGTTCTGGGGCACGGCCGAAATCGTTCCCGGTAGTTCCACCAGGATGCGGGCGGGCGAACTCAGTTTGCTCACGCGCGGCGTCACTCCATCGCTCGAGCTAAGCTCGACCTGGATGCTGTCGCTGCCCGGCACGACGGTCACGTGCTGCAGTTGAATGTGCTGGCCCGAAGCCGAAGTCGTCTTGGCCGCAGGAGCTGGAGACGACGACGACGCGGGCTTCGCAGCCGACTTCGCGCCGGGCTGTGTGCCGGGAATGACCGCCGGCTTCACCGCCGGAGCCGGAGCGCCGGGGGCTGGTTTCGCCGCCGACCCTACGCCTGCCGCATCCAGCGCCGCATTGCTGTCGTTGGCCTGCTTCTGCTGCAGCGATTTTGCGATGCTGCGCGCGTTGTCGATGGCGTCCGGATTCTGGGCCGCAGCCAGCGTCCCCACCGCCGTCATCGTGATTGTGATTGCCAGAATGCCTGTAGTCAGCTTCATCGCCGTCTTCATAGCCATCCCTACTTCTTCGCCGGCGTTCCCGGAGTTCCGGGGGCTGCCGCGGAAGGTATCGAATCGTGACTGTAGTACGTGGTCGCGGTAAACGACGCCACGACGCTCTCGTTGGGCGCGTAGATGTACGTGTGCTTGGTCTTTGCCCCGCCCGGGTTCCGCGTCGTCGAGACCACCAGTCCGCTGATGTTGACGATGCGCTCCAGCTTGCTCACCCGGTCGAAGAAATTGAGCATCGAGTAGTACGGGCCGTCCAGTTCCATGTCGAAGGGCACTTCGGAGTAGTACTGCGCCGGCTTTTCGTCTTTCGCTTTGTAGCGCCGCAATTCCACTCCCGCCTTCTGCGACTCGGCGTCGAGCGACTCGATGAACTCGTCGACCTGCTTCGCGTCGGGCACGATGCGCCGCTCGATGTCCAGCTGCTGTTTCAGCTCGGTCAGCTGCTGCTCGATCTGTTTCAGCTTGGGCCGGTAGGATTCCAGCTCGTTGTTCTCCCGGATCTTGTCATCCAGGGCGTGCTGCGCCGTGTTGTTCTTCTCGTTCTGGCTTTTGAATACGGTGAAGTACAGGGCCGCCGTCACGATCGCGCCTCCGGCCAGCACCGCTCCCCACTGCTTCAAGCCTGACAGTTCGCTAAAGTTCGCCATAGGTTCCCTCTACGACTTTCCCTTCTTGCAGTTCAGGGTGAATTGGAAGGCCTGCATGTCCTTGATCTGTTCGTCCTGCCAGGTCTCGTCGATCTCCACATCGTTGAAGAAGCCGGTCTTCTGCAGGTTAGCGATCAGGTTGGCCACCGCATCGGTCGACAACGCCGTCCCTTCCAGCCTTACCGCCGGTCCGGAGTCGTCCATCTTGCTCAGCCACACCGCTTCGGTGTTGTTCACCGTCTCGCCCAGCATGGCCAGCAAGTTGACCGGACCAGTCTGGTTCTGGCGGAGACCGTCGATCACATCCACCCGCCGCTTGTAGTTGTTGGCTTCGGTCTGGCGGTCGAGGAACTTCGCTTTCACGTCGGCCAGGGCGCGATTGTTGTCTTCGGCGATCTTCATGTGCGCCGCGATCGCCTTGGACTGATGATCCAGCCGATACCAGTAGCCCAGGTTGAACAGTCCGGCGATAACCACCACCACCAGGACCTTCAGCTTGGGCGACCCCATATCGCCCAGTTCCATCGAAGGCATCGACGGACCGCCGCCGCCTCCGCGCTTATTCTTGCCCTTGGAATTTTCGAGCAGATTGATTTTGATCATAGCGATTCAAAGCTCCTCAGGGCCAAGCCCACCGCAACCGCCATCTGGCCCGGGTTGTGCTCCACCAGTTCGGCTCCCAACCCTTCCTGCGGCGGGATCACGCGCTGGAACGGATTGAACAACTCCACCGGCATCGAAAACTCCTGCCGCAGGCCTTCCACCAGCCCCGGCACCTTCGACGATCCGCCCGCCAGATAAATCTTCTCGATGTGCTCGCCGGCCGCGCTGGCCCGGAAGAAATCGAAAGTCTTCTGAATTTCCAGGACGATGATTTCGGTCACTTGCTGCAGGATCGGCTGCTTCGCGTCTTCGCTGACCGTGCCCACCTTGTTGCCCAGCTTCAGCGCCTCAGCATCCTCGAAGCTCAGGTCCAGTTCCTTCTGCAGCGAATCGGTGTACTGATGGCCGCCCACGCTGACGTCGCGCGGGAAAAGCGGCGTCGTGCCCTTCACGATGTTGATGTTCATCACGCTGGCGCCCAGGTTCAAGAGCGCTACCACCTGGCCCGGCGCCGGCTGGTAGTTGTACTCGTAACAGTTCTGCAGGGCCAGCGCATCGATGTCGACAATAGCCGGGGTGCGGCCCGCCATCGAGAGTACGTTGGTGTAGTTCAAAATCTTGTCCTTCTTGACTGCCACCAGCAGCACGTCCATCTGCGTGTTGCCCACTTCGTCGGAAAGAATCTGGTAGTCCAGGCTCACATCGGCCAGATCGAAGGGAATGTGCTGGGCCGCTTCCTTCTCGATGGTTTCGGCCAGTTCCTGGTCGCTCATCGAGGGCAGCGAGATCTTCTTCACGATCACTGAGTGCCCGCTCACTGCCGTCGCGACCGCCTTGCTCTTGATCTGGTTGTCGAGAAAGAGTTTCGAAATCGCGCTCGAAACCGTGCCCGAGTCGACGATCATCGAATCGACCACGATGTCGGAAGCCAGCGGTTCCAGCCCAAGATGCGCAACTTCGATCTGTCCGCTCTTTTTCTTCAGCTCCACCGCCTTGATGCTCGAGGAGCCTACGTCCAGCCCAACAATCGATTTCGATCCCATTCCAAACATGTGGCCCACCTTTTTGTTGTGGCGCGGGCGCCCTCGCCCGCGACGTTTTTTTCTAAACCGACCCAGCCGCTTTCCCTGCTGCCTTGGGTTTCCGTTTCGCCTGCGGTTCCATCTCGCTCGACTTCTCTTCCATCCACTGATCCAGCTTCGACTTCTTGAAGCGCCAGCGATTGCCCAGCTTGAATGCGGGAATCCTCTGCTCACCGACGTACTTGTAAAGCGTGTCCGGACTCACCCCCAGATATTGCGACGCCTGGCGAATATTCATCACTTCCCGCGAGTCGGCCATATTTCCTTTGCTCCCCCCGTAGTCCGCTGCCCGCTCCGGCATTCTCTGCCGCGCGGGTTGGCTTCGGGAGACGTTCCACCCTCCTGCACAGTTCCGAGGGCTTTCGGTGTCCTGAGCATATATCAGCCCCGAAAAGCCCCGGCTCAAAGCGAATCTGCCGTTTTTATTGGGTTTTTTGCGTGTTTTCTGGAATCGCGGAAAACGAAGGTTCGCTGGATTCACTACAGGTTGTGGTCAAAACAGGAGACAACACAATTAGAAGTAGAGAGCCCTCAACCCGCGACTGGTCAGACGAGGGACGGTAACTGAAGTACTACAGACGGTACGGAGGTACTATATCGCCGGGTAAACTCTCCGCCTTTGCAAGGGTTTACGCATGTGTGCAGAACGTGTGGCTTTGAAAGGGCGCCGCATCAAGCCGCGCCGTAAGTGGCCAGCATCAACGGCAGCTTTTTCGCTCGCGGATCCCCTGTAGCCCTTGTAATAAATCAGTCCAACCGCCGTCTGGGCCATGGAATAATCTATTCTGTTTCTCCATCAAGAAAGGAACTCGCTTTGCGCTACCTCGATCGTCTGCAGCCGCTCGCTCTCTTCGTGATGCGCCTCGCGCTGGGCGCGGTCATGATCGCGGCCGGCTCTCACAAAGTATTTGGCGGCCTGCACCACCACGCGCAATGGGTTGCCAGCATGGGCCTGCCCGGCTGGCTCGGCTATGTCTCCTCCTTCGCCGAATTCGTCGGCGGCATACTGATTCTGGTTGGTCTCTTCACCCGCGTCGCCGCTCTTGCCGTGTGCATCGACTTAGCTGTCGCCATCTGGAAGGTGCATCTGCACAACGGCCTCGTCGGATCTCCGGACCACCCCGGATACAATTTCCCGCTGTCCCTGGCGGCGCTGGCCTTCGCTCTGATCTTTTTCGGTGCCGGCCCGATCGCGATCGATCACGTCCTTCGCGGCGGGGGCAGTGCCAGCAAGCGCTGATCGCCAACAAGACATCCGCGAGCACCTAAGCAGCGCGCAACTTTTTGCACCGATCCGGGTTCAACTTTCCGACGTGCGCACACAAAACCAATGGCCGTGCTCCGTTTCAACACAGGCTGTGGCGCTAATGGATCCGATTGAATTTCTCCGCGCAGTCCGCGGCTTTTCCTCTGCGTACTCGGCGGTTAAAGGCTCTTGCTCTTGCGGGTAAATCAAGAGACTTTAACCGCCGAGTTCGCTGAGGAAGAGCCGCAGGGTTCGCAGAGAAATTCAAATTGAGCCACATGCGCAGGAAGGGCCGGTTTGAATCCCGTGGCGCGAGCCATTATCATTAAGATCGCGCCCAGATGCTTGCATCCAAATGAGTTGGCAGTCGCATCCTATTTGCCAGCCAACCAACCGTAAGTGGAGGTTTCTCTTGAGAAAGCTTGCCTTCTTTGCCTTCGTTGTATCGTTCTTTTCCCTCGCGAACCTGGCCTCGGCCCAGCAGGGTGATGCCATGCTTGGGTTTGGCACGCTCGTGGCTCCATCGTCGACTTCCTGTACGTTCACTTTGAACGTGAATTGCGTCGGGCCGGAAAAGGGTGGCTTGTACACCACCATCAGCGGGGACGTGGTCTTCCACCGCCGCATCGGCTTCAATGTTGAGGCCAATTGGAGAACCAAGCAGGGCGTGGACAACTCCGGCCAGTACTATCGCCCAATCCTGTTTGATTTCAACGGCCTGTACCAACCCCGCATCACTAAGAAAATCGGCGCCGACCTCTTGGGAGGCATCGGTTGGCAGACCACTCGCTTCTACGGCTTCCAGGACACTACCAGCTGCATCTATTTCAACGCCTGCTACACCAGCGACAATCACTTCCTGGTGCATTTAGGCGGCGGCCTGCGCTACTACGTCTGGGGAAATTTTTTCGTCCGCCCCGAAGTTCACTACTACCACATCTTGAATCAGAGCGTCTTCACCAACAGCGACGTGATTCGGGTCGGCGCGTCGATCGGTTACACCATCGGCCGAGACTAGACGCTGCACTCCGCTTCGACTCCGCCAGGAAGTCCGGGTGTTGCCCGGCGGCCATTCCGGGCCGGAATGATTTATGCTGGCTGCGGCCGTCTCCCGGCGCCTTCGCCGGAGGCGGCCGACGCAGCGTCCGGCCGATCCAGCGCAAGTGCTGCAAGCGCTGGCTGGAAATTCTTAACACGAAACAAAAGGGGGCTGTATTTGAGAAAGTCCGCGCTCTTCCTATCCGCGTGCGCTGTTCTTGTCTGCACCGCGCTCGCCCGCGGCCAGGAAACCGATCTCGCCGTAAGTGCCAGCACTCTTTTCTCCACCAAGCTCAACAGCGCTACCCAGGTCTACACGCCGCCGCCGGAAAAAGGCGGCCTTTATCCCGGCTTCAGTGTCACCCACACTTTCAACAGCCTTTTCGGCGTCGAGAACCACCTGGGCTTCAATGTGGAAGTCTCCGGTCTGGCCAAGCGCGGCCTGTACAACGGCTTTCAGGGATATCGCCCTTTCCTATACGACTTCAACGCCGTATACCAGGCGCACGTGGATAAGAAAACCGCTATCGACGGGATGCTTGGCTTTGGCGGCGAGCGCCTGCTCTTCTATCACCAGACCGGCGGCTGCGTTTCTCCCACGGGTTGCCAGTTTATGTATAACGCCAATCACTTCCTCATCGACGCGGGCGGCGATCTCCGCTACACCTTTTGGAAACACTTCTTTATCCGCCCCGAGGCTCACTATTACTACGTGATCAATAACAACGAATTCCATTCCGGCAACCTGGTTCGTCTCGGTGCCTCTATCGGCTATACCTTCGGCGCGCAATAACGAGTTCCTGCGCACCGACGCGAGATGTTGATCTCGAAGGGTTTTCGACTTTCCGTTTTCGATTTTAAAAAAAGAAAGGCAGCGCTGGATTGGCGCTGCCTTTGAATTTTCTTGCCCGCAAGGACTATGGTTCCTGTTCGCAGATTTCGGCTTCGTGGATCGCCATATCCAGGTGCTTGATCGCGTCCGCGCGGTGTCCGTGAAAATCGTGCTCCGCGGTTTCCAGTTCATGCTTCGCGTTCCGCATGGCCTCCAGAGCCTCGTGAATGTGGGGATGGGGAGCCGGTGTCGGCAGCGCAGCGGCCGCCGGTGCCGGAGCAGGAACCGCCGCCGCTGCGACAGCTGCAGGCACGGCCGGAGTCTTCGGTCCGGAAGCTGCCGCCGGAAAAGCCAGAGCCATCAGAAGCGTTGCCATAATGAGCAGGGTGAGAAATCCGATTTTTTTCACGCGTTCCTCCTCGTCCGAATTCCGGCTCGGACGCAACCGAATGTATTACTTGGCCGCGGAATTTGCTTCCTAACTTTGTGCTTTGACCAGCGAGACCCATCCGCGACTTTCCGCACAGTATAAGCCGCAACCATGAGCGCAGCCGCAGCGACCAGTTAACTCAGCGGATGCTCCCATCCACTCCGTCGGCCCCCATCAGAACAGCCCCGAAGGGTGAGGTTTGAAAGACCGAGCAGTGTGTCGGGTGAGCCGCGAAGCGGCGCAAGAATAAAGCCCACGGCGCAAGCCGTGGGATTCTCGAAACGGAATGAGAACAAGCCCCGAAGGGGCGGAAGAAGGGCTACGACACGAGCTCCGAACAAACCACACGTCTTCTCCAACAAACGCGAACCGTCAATCCCCGCGCCGGCTCTTCCACCACCACCAAACCGCCGCGATCACTACGAGAACCACCGCCACGACATCGAACCGCTTTACGTATTCTTCCACTCGGTGCCAATGCTGGCCGAACAGGTATCCCGCGCCCGAAATCACCGTCACCCACACCGCCGCGCCCAGAAAATTAAATATCAGAAATTTCCGCCATGGCATCCGCAACACTCCCGCCATGGGGCCGGCGATCACCCGCAGCCCGAAAACAAAGCGGGCAAGGAAAATTGTCGCCGCGCCATAGCGCGCAAACAGGCTCTCGCCGCGCACCAGAGTTTTATGCGGAATGCGAAAGAAGGCCTGGTAGCGCTCCAGCAGCGGACGTCCGCCGTAGTAGCCCAGGGCGAAGCCGAGATTGTCGCCCACCGTGGCCGCGATCGTAGCCACCACGATGATCCAGCCAATCTGCAGCTCGTGTTGCGAATACGCCAGAAAACTCGCCAGCAGCAGGACCGTTTCCCCTGGCGCCGGTATACCGGCGTTTTCCAGCAGGAGAATCACAGCCACGGCCCAGTACCCGTAGTGCACCACCAGGTTCCGCACCAGTTCAAACAGGGAGTGGGTCATGCGGTGGGGCTGTGGCTGGATTGAGGAAGGTGGACCGCGAGCATGGAGTTGGGATCTCGCTCACTCAAGAAGTCGATCAGCACCCGGTTGAATTCCGGTACGCACTCTTCGTAGGGCAAATGTCCAACGCCCGGGAAAACCACAGTTTCGACCCGGCCAAAGTGACGCGCCAAAGGCTCCATCGATGAAACGTAGACGGCCGGGTCTTGATCGCCCCACATCAGCACCGTAGGAATCGGCGCCAGCCGCGGCAGCAGCGATTCAAGTTCGCGCAAATCAGCCGTCCAGGTCTGGACGATGCTGAGGGCGTGCTCGAACAATCCCGGAATCGCCAGCGGAGCTTTGTAGCCTTCGAGACTTCCGGCCGGAATCCTGTCACGCCGGGCATATAGACGGGAGTGGAAGTAAGGAAAAAGAAACGGCATACGCGCCGTCGTCCAGCGCAGACTCGCCGCTCCAAACCGGGTGGCAAAGAAAGGAGCCAGCCGCTTCCCATGCGCCGAATACGGATTCACTGGAGCCACCAGCACCAGCCGCCGCACGCGAGGCGCTCCGTGCCCGGAAGCTTCCATCGACTCCGCGGCCGCAGCCATCGCGACCGCCCCACCCCGCGACGTTCCCAGCAGATCGAATGCCCCCAGGCGCAAATTGTCGGCAAAGCGCAGCACGCGCCGAGCCGTCCCGCGCATCGAGTGATCGATCCCTTTCGGACGATCCGAAAATCCCGCTCCTAGCGAGTCCAGGGCATACACCGTCGCATACGGAGCCAGCGCCGGCATCACATACCGCCAGGAAAACGCGTAGCCCATCAACCCGTGGAGCAGAATCAGCGGCGGCCCCGAACCCGCTCGCAGATAACGCATGCGAGCGCCCTCAATCTCCATCCAGCACTCGTCAACACCGTCAACCGGGCCCGGCGGCAGCTCGGTACATATCTCCTGGATTTCATTCATGGACTTCATTCATGAAAAAACTTCCCAAGTCGAGGACAACTCTTTCCCGCCCGCCGGATTCTATCTAAGTGAAACAACGCCTCTGTCACTTCACTTTGGGGAGCTTCGGCTCCCCGTTTTTTTGGTGGCCCATTCAAGCCGCGTTCTCTGCGGTTTGAGTGGGGACTCAGACTTCCGACCGGCACCGGATCTGTCTCCGGCTTTCGAATCATTCCCATCAAAAGTCAAAACCCCACCCTGTCCCTGCAAACCCCGCAGGGACAAGGGTGGGGCACCCACTCGATCAAGCCGCCGCTTTCCTTCTCTTCCCCAGCAACTTCTTCAGCACGCGAATCCCCCGATCCACATGCTTCTCCTCCAGCAGAAACGGAGGCAGGAACCGCACCACCGTGTCCTGCGTGGCGTTAAACAGCACACCCTCGGCCAGCGCCGCATCCACAATCGGACGCGCCGGCACCTCGATCTGAATCCCCTGAATCAATCCGCGCCCGCGCACCTCGTTCCCCGCGCCGCGCTTCTCCGCCAGCGCCTTCAACTCCTGTTGCAGATAGCCGCCAACCTTGTTGACGTTATCGAGGAGCTTTTCTTCCTCGACAATCGCCAGAAACTCCAGCGCCACGCGACACGCCAGCGGACCGCCTCCAAACGTCGTGCCATGCTGCCCCGGAGAAATCGCCGTAGCAAATTCCTCTTTCGCCAGGAACGCCCCCAGCGGCAGCCCCGCCGCAATTGGCTTCGCAATCGCGACAATATCCGGAGTCACGCCAAAACTCTGAAACGCAAACATCGTCCCCGTGCGCCCCAGGCCGCATTGAATCTCGTCGAAAATCAGCGCCACTTTGTGACGATCAGCCAGCGCGCGGCACTCACGCAGAAATTCCACCGAGCACTCATAGATTCCGCCCTCGCCGAAAATCGGCTCCAGCACAATCGCGCAGGTATTGTCGTTCACCGCCGCGCGCAGCCCCTCAAGATCGTTCTGCGCCACAAACGTCACGTCCTCCAGCAGCGGCTCAAATCCCTTGCGATGCTTGGCCTGCCCCGTCAGAGAAAGCGCGCCAAACGTTCGCCCGTGGTACGAACCCTCCAGCGCCACCAGCCGCGACTTCGCCTCGCCGCCCGCGCGATGCCCTGCCAGCCGCGCCAGCTTGATCGAGCCCTCGATCGCCTCCGTCCCGCTGTTCTGAAAAAAAGCGCGGTCCAGTCCCGAAAGCTTGCACAGCTTCTCCGCCAGCGGACCCTGATATTCGTGATAGTAGAGATTCGAAACATGCACCAGCTTCGCCGCCTGCTCGCGAATCGTCTTCACAATCCGCGGATGCGCATGCCCCAGCGCATTCACTCCCAGCCCCGAAACAAAGTCGAGATAGCGCGTTCCTTCAGTGTCATAAAGAAACACGCCCTTGCCCCGGCTGAACACGACGGGATAACGGTTGTAAGTCCCCAGCAGATATTTCCGCTCAAGTTCTGCGATGTGCTCAAGAGTAGTCATAAGGAGAATTCAATTTTATAGGAAGGCGGTATTAGACGCAGAACGACGTCGCGGATTCCGACGAGGGCCGGCTCATCTCACTTGATCTTCTTGGCGTGAATCTCCTGTCCGTCCCAGCAATGATAGGTGTAGCCCGTGACATGGCCCTGAGCGTCACGAACAAACGTCACGCTCCCGAGATCGCTTTTTACGAAGTAGGTTGCAGAAACCAAGGGCAAGTATTCGTCTTTATCCTTACCGAACTGCGACCATAGTTTCCCGTCTTTTATCGAGATGGTCTCTACGTCATCCAGCGGACGCCATTCATATTGGCCAACATAATCTCTATAAACGCTTGTATCCACGGCAACCGGCTTGTGGAAATTTACAGGCAGATTACCCCACTGCTTCGCAATGAGCAGCCACGAGCCGTTTTGCTTGATGTAAGTCTCGGTGTAGCGCTGTTCACTGATGATGTCGGCATCCGTAAATTGCTCGTGAATGGTGACTCGGTAATTCAGCACGGCTGTATCGCTGTAGACGTGGACGACATAGTCACGCGGATTCACTCCGTGCTCGTAGGCGAGAGGCAGCTTCCAGCGCTCCAAGGTGTGAGCCTTCACGTTGATATCAATCTCTCCGTCATCGGTGCTATAGATGCAGTCATCCGCGACGAGGCGGGAGTAGGTCGCATAGTCCCGCTTCTCACTAGCCTCCACGCGCGCCTTGTGGGCGTCGAGCACTTCCTGTTGGGCGGGTGAGAACTTCGGCTGGTCTTGAGCACAGATCATGCTGCCAAATAGGCAGAGTGCAAGCAGAAGGCAAGTGAAGGAACGCATGTTTGCTCCTCGGCGATGAGCGGGAAAAGCAACTCAGTTGGCCAGCATTCTACGCCCACCAGCCGGATAGCGCGGGAATTAGCCCGAATGTGAGTATTTCAGTGAGTGCGCAGATCTGGTGGAATCGCAATATTTCGCCGCGTGCGCCGATTTCGTGGAAAGATGATGAAGTGCCCTCCTCGCTTTGAAAGGATTGCCGATGCGAACGTGGAAAAAGCATCTTTCACTCTTGACCCTGCTTTTGGCTCCCGTCTGCGTCGCGGCTGTCGCACAGACAATCCCCAACGGCGCCGCCATCGATGGCGAAGTCGGCCAGATCATGACTCGCACTCACAGCAACGGCATGGCCGTTGCGGTCATCGACCACGGCAAGGTCGGCTATGTCCACGCCTATGGCATCCGCAACGCCAAGGGCGACCCGCTGGCCACCGACACCGTCATGTACGGCGCGTCCCTCACCAAAACCGTGTTTGCCTACACCGTCATGCAACTGGTCGATCAGGGAAAACTGAAACTCGATACCCCGATCAAAGACGATCTCGACGATCCGCTGCCGACCTACGGCCCCGATCCGGTCTTCCCCGACAAGTACGGGCCGTACAAGGATCTGGCCAACGATCCAAGCTGGGAGAAAATTACTCCCCGTATGTGCCTGAACCACTCGACCGGCTTCAGCAACTTCTGGTTCATCGAACCCGACCAGAAGATGCACATCCACTTCGAACCGGGCTCGCGCTTCAGCTATTCGGGCGAAGGCTTCATCCTGCTGCAATTCGTCGTCGAACATGGCCGCAAGGCGCAGGGCTTGGGTCTCGATGTCGGCGATCTGACCAAGGCCAACTTCGATCGCCTGGGGATGACCCGCACTAGCCTGGTGTGGGCTAACGGTGTCGACCTCAATGTCGCCGATGGCTGGAACGATCAGGGCCAGCCTCAGCCTCACGAGAAGCGCAGTAAGGTGCGCGTGGCGGGATCGATGAATACAACGATTTCCGATCTGTCGAAGTTCACTGCCGCCCTGGTGAGCGGCGATGGACTCAGCCCGGCCTCACGTGCTGAAATCACGACGACAACGCCTGGGCTGCATATCACTACGGCATCTCTGTTTCCGCTGTTCCTTCCTGATCTGCCAGTGAGCGAACAGCGCAAGGATTTGTACTCCGGACTCGGCGTCACCCTTTTCGACGGGCCGCAGGGCCACGGCTTCTACAAAGGCGGCCACGACGGCCAGACCGCCAATACGCTGGTCTGCATCGAGGCAAGTCAGCGCTGCGTCGTCATCCTGTCGAATGATGTTCGCTCCGAAGCGGGATACGCCGAGCTGGTCAGGTTCATCCTGGGCGACACCGGCGTGCCTTACGATTGGGAAAACGGCGACCACGCCGGGAAATCGTGAACGCGGATTGAAGCTATCCCGGGTGGGCTGTACCCCGACCCAAACTCCTTGTCATTCCGAACCGGGCCGAAGGCGCGGTGAGGAACCTGCTGTTCTGATGAATCATTCCGAGCCAGACGTCAACCCACCAGGCACTTCCTCCGTAACAACCGTGAAATGCTTCAAATCCGCCACTCCAAACGAAGTCGTAATCGCCACGTCCGAGGCATCGCGCCCTGTCGCCATCAGCACGCGCCCAATTCGCGGATGATTATGCCGCGCATCAAACGTCCACCAGCGATCTTCGAGATACACTTCAAACCACGCGCTGAAATCCATCGGGGTCGGTGAAACCGGCACGCCGATATCGCCCAGATATCCGGTCGCGTATCGCGCCGGAATATTCAACGCGCGGCACATCGTAACCGCCAGATGCTGAAAATCCCGGCACACTCCAACGCGTTCGGTGAAAACATCCAGAGCGGTTTTCGTCGGACGCGCAAAGTGATATCCAAAGACCACGCGGCTGTGCACCCAGTCGCAAACCGCCTGCACCCGCGACCAACCCGGAGCCATGCCGCCAAACAACTCCAGCGCAATGGTCGAGAACCTGTCAACCTCGCAGTAACGGCTGTTGTACAGATATTTCAGGATCTCGTGCGGCAACTCCTGCACCGGAACCTCCCGCGCCTGCAGGTTCACCGGATCAGCCGCGCCGGAGTCATAAATCAACGTCGAGTTGCTCAGGCGCAGCCCTCCCTTCTGCGCCAGAAACCGGGTGCAGCGATTTCCAAAACTGTCAATGTAAGTTTCGGTTTCTGAAACAGGGTCAACCTGCAATTCATCAGGGCCGCGCAGATCGGCCGCCCGCGAGGGATGGACGTGCAGCAGCGCCACCATGGCAACAGGACCGGGGAACTCAAACTGAATGTCGTATCCTAATCGCAGAATCATCGGCCCGATCGCTCCTCATCAGCCGCTCGCACCGCGGACGTGATCATCTTTGATGCCGATTTCCCCTCGGCCGGCGTCGAAGCCCTCTAATATAGCCCCGGTTGTCCCTCCGGCCGCGTCTTCCACCGCCGATGCACCCACAACCACTGCTCCGGATACTTCCGCACGTACTCCTCAATCACGCGAGTGAACATCTGCGTATTCGCCACAATGTCCGCTTCCAGATCACCGGTGCGAATCAACTCCAGCGCCGGATCAAAGCGCAACCGGTATTTGCCCAGAGTCTCATCCCAGATCGTAAACCCTGGCACCACCGACGCATCGGTGCGCAAGGCAATGCGCGCCAGGCCGCTCGCCGTGCACGCCGGAATCCCGAAAAAATTCACGAACACGCCCTGCGGCGGAGTCATATTCGTGTCCATCAATATACCGACCGTCTCGCCCGCCTTCATCGCCGCCAGCAGCCCGCGCACGAAATCGTCCTTGTCGACGAGTTTGTTCCCGTGCATCATGCGATAACTCTGGATCAGCCGGTCTAGATAGGGATTATCCATGGGCCGCATGACCACGTGCAGCCAGTGTCCATGCAGCGAATGCGCAAACGCCGACAGCTCCCACCCACCGAAGTGCGCCGTAAGAAACAGCACGCCTTTGCCGCGCGCGTAAGCGCGCTCGTAATTCTCGAGCCCGTCGTAGACGACCACCTGCTCAATATTTTCGAGAGTGTAGCGGGGAAACTGGCATAACTCCGCGAGTTGACGGCCGAGCGAAGTGAATTCTCCGCGCAGAATGCGCGCCCGCTCCGCCTCAGATTTTTCCGGAAACGCCAGCGCGAGGTTGCGCATCCCTACGCGGCGCAAACGAACATGCAGAAGATAAACCGACCAGCCAATGCCGATCGCAAACGCCCGTGCCAGCGGCCGCGGCAAAATCCCCAAAATTTTGATGAACGGCCACGCCGCCGCGTATTCAAGTTTTCGCCGCATCCGGGAAGCGTGACGGTATCACCGCGAAAATTTCCTTGTCAAACCCTGGAAGGAACAGGACTAAGGATACGAATTATGTGGGGACAGCCGCCCTCGGCTGTCCAGTCGAGCGCAGCTCGACAGGAGTTGCGCTGGCATCTTCCCAGCATCCTGCCTCTTCCTACTTCGCCGCCTCCTGCGCCCACTTCGCCAAAGTAGTCAGAAACGGATTCGCCGCCGGCGGCGGACCAATCAACCCAGTCAGCGCCGCTTTCGACGTCACCATGTGCCCGTAGAACTCGCGCGTCGAGTCCTTGTCTTGCTTCACCACCGCCCCGTTCAATGTGATCCCGGCAAACACCCCGCGCGCCCGCGAATAGGTCAGCACCTGCGCCCGCATTTTCCAGTCAGTGTTTCCCTCGGCGTGCCGTCCGACCGGACCCGCCGCCACGGACGCATCCGCGCCCAGCGCGAACTGGCTCGAGAGCAGATGCTGCATGCCGTCTTTATTCATGATCAGCATGACCAGGTCGACGGCCTGCCCGCCAATCTGCAATCCGAAGCTCCCTCCCGTCACCAGGAAAAACGCCGGCGCGCTCCATCCCTTCGGAGTGCGGCAACTCGCCAGGCCGCGGCCATATTTTGCGCCCACGATGAATCCGCCTTTCAGCATCGAGGGCACCACGGCCACGCACTCGGCCGAGCTAAGAATGTTCTGCGGAATGCCCGAGTCGGGCGCGGCCTGAATCTGGTCCAACACATCGCCCGCCGCCTGCACGCGGTCGGTCGCCTTCGAGTCCTTCGCCGCTTCATCCGCGGCCAGAGCCGGAGCAGACGCAACAAAAGAACACAGCGACACGAATAAGGCCATCACCACAAACTTTTTCATGGGTCCTCACCTACAAAATTTCCTGGAATTCGGTAGTTGAATTGTAAACGAATTCGCGGCGTTGCACGGGGAGCGCTACTTCCAAGAGCGGCGCAATGCGAAAATAATCGTCATGGAAGAGAACCGCACAGGCCCTCGACTCAGCATTCGCAAGACAAAGATCTTCGATCCCGCGGACGGTTTCGCTCCGCTGACCGATCCCGGCAACGTCACCGACTGCACCGTCGCCAAGCGAGGCCGGCAGTGGTGGATGTACGCGGCCGGCACTGTCCTCGGCAAACACGGAGTCCATCTCTTCAGCGCGTCCCTGCCGGAAGGTGCGCCGCTAGCCGCGACTGGCTGGAGATTGACTCCAGATCCGAGCGATCCTTCGAAAATCGCGCTCCTGGCCGGATACGAAACCAGCAAGGCCTGGGACCTGAAGGGAGGCCGTCATTGCCCTTCCTACGTGAGAGGTTGGGACCCGGTTCGCTCCATCTGGGTGGAGCGCATTTACTACGCCGGCGGAGCCGACCAGCTCTGGGGTCCGTACACCATCGGATATCTCGAGTGGGACGGCAGCCAGTGGGTCGATCAGCCAGAGCCCGCTTTCGTCGCAAACGAAGAGTGGGAGCACGGCAGCGTCTACGAACCCAATCTGATTTTTGCCGACGGAAAATGGAAGATGTGGTACGTGGCTGGCTCGAACCACAAGGACTACCTCGTCCACGGATTTGCCGAGTGCGCCGATGGCCGCTCGAACTGGACCAAACACAAAGTGTTCGCCCTGCCCGAACTCAAGCTCTTCGATTTCCGCGTCATCGAATCAGCGTCAGCTTATGAAGCTGTTTTTTCGCGCGTCTGGCTCGGCGCATCCGCACCGCCCCGGGAAACCGGGCTGTGGTGGTGCCATGCCGATCGCCCATTCGACGAGCTTTCACACTGGAGCAAGCCAGTCCAGATCATGACTGCCGAAGATTGCGGATGGCACTCGGGTCCCTGGAAACCTTCCGTGCACTTCAGCGAAACCGACCCGAACCGGATGTTCGTCTTCTTCGACGGCGTCTATCGAACAAACGAAGCCGGCCCGTTCCCCTTCGCCTTCACGTCCGGCTGCATCGAACTAGACCGCTCAGGATTAGTAGAACAGGATTAACTCAGAGTGAAGGATGCAAGCGAAGGATGAATCTTCGTCGGGACGAACCGTCGGGAGAGGAACCGTCCGGACAAAAAATGCGGGGCTGAAAGTAGTGACCCTAATCGCCACTCTCAACCCCGTCTCCCAGGTTCTGTGGTAGGTGAGGCGAGTATGCGGCAGAGGCTCCAACCCGACAAGATTACGAAGGTAAGTGTCCCAAAGTTACGGCCCGCCAAACCCACAAATGCGGAAGCCCGAGGCACCAGCTAGTAGCTAGTAGCTGCCTTACTTCGTCGTCACCAGCGAGTGCGTAATCGCATGCACCGACAGCGCAATGCGGTTCTGCACCCCGACCTTGCGCATCAGTTTCGCCACGTGCGCCTTCACCGTACGCTCTTCAATGCCCAACTGCCCGCCAATCTCTTTGTTCGAACGACCCGCCACCAGCATTTCCAGCACTTCTTTTTCGCGGTCGGTAAAGGTCACGCGCCCGGCCGGGAAAATCCGTCCCGGCGATTGCGACACGCGTTCGATAAACAACGACAGCACCCGCCGTGGCGCCCATACCGATCCCTGGTGCACGATGCGGATGGCCTGCGCGAATTCCGCTGGTGTGGCGGCCTCATCCACGTATCCTTTGGAGCCGGAGGCGATCGCCTTCAAAATGGTTTCTTCGTCAATGCCAGAGCCGGTCACAATGATCCGCAGGTCCGGGCGCGTGGCCTTCAGGCTGGCCATCACGTCAAACAGGTTTTGTCCGGAGCGGTTGCCCAGCAGGATAAGATCGACATTCTGCAGCGTGCTGATCTCGGGCAGCGCGGCGGAAATCAGTTCGAACTCGGGCTCGGAGTCGAACAATGCGCGGAACCCAACAAAGCGCAAAGGATCGCTTTCGACAACCGCAATGCGGATAACGGGTTTTCTGGCGACTGCTGCTTTCATAGTTTTCCCTGTGGGCCTAGATTCTCTTACCAGCATAGTAATAACTCGTCACAATGCAAAGAGAAGGTGACCGAAGGGAAATTACGGGAGTAACATGGAAAACGAAGGCGGAAGCCGCATGGGTCGCGCATTTTCGACCCGCCGCTCGCGGCCGGGTCTCGCGACCGGGCGCCTGGAACAAATTCGAGGAGTTCGCTGCCGCATGAGACTATCGACCCCTGTTCTGATTTTCATTACCGCATTCTCGCTCTCCACCTGCCCATTCGTACTGTCAGCCTTCGCTCAGAGCGACGTACCAGCTCCGGCACAGACTCCAGACACTCAGTCTCCAGCGCCCCAGGCTCCAGCTTCCACCTACACGCCGAAGTTTCACGGCGATCCCGCGCGCTCCGATTCCGAAGCCGCGGCGCTCGGCTACATCCGCGTCGTGATGCGCGCCGAAGTCGGCTTCAATAAACAATACGGCCACTATGCCTTGACGCTAGCCCAGCTCGTGCACTCCGGCACCTTCACCCAGCGCATGCTCAATCCCGACCGCGGCGACTATACCGTTGGCTATAAGGGCAAAAAAGATAATTTCATGCTCACCCTGACGCCGAAAAATCTCGACCCGCAGCATCGGTCGTTCTACGTGGAGAACGACGGCAAGATTCACGCCGAAGAAACCAAAGCCGCCGACGCAGACTCCCCCGTAGTCGAGACGCACCACTTTTAGGTTTGGCTGGGTGCCCCACCCTTGTCGCGTTTTGTGCGACAGAGCCTGCCCTGAGCGAAGTCGAAGGGGTGGGGATTTTTGATCTCGATCGAGAATTGATTGAGATCTAGTGTCGAATTCCTATCGACGTGCGCCGTCAGGCCAGCTTCCGCGCAAACTCCATCTCCCGCCGCATATCGTCGTTAACGTCGCCTTCCTTCTCATACTCCACAGCAACCAGCCCGCCGAAACTCTGCCGCCGCAACTCTTTCATCACTTCCGGGATCTTAGAAATCCCCGTCCCCAGCAGCACATTCACCTCGCCATCGACGGCCTGAATGTCTTTGAGGTGGACCAACTTCAGCCGCGGCCCCAATTTACGAACCGCATCCACCGGATCATGCCCGCAGGAAGCGAAATGCCCCACATCCGCGGTAGCGCCCACAGTCTTCGAAAGTCCCTGCACCGCGTTCAGCACATCCTCCGGACTCTCATAAGCAAATTTCTCGCCCTTGAAATAGTGATTGTGAATTCCAAAACTCAACTTTTCCTGCGTGAAGCGCTGGTCGATCCGGTTCAGAATCCCCCCCGTAGCATCGCCAGTCACATTCCGCGCACCCAGAATTTTCGCGAAGCGGAGCGCATTTTCGAAATCTGCATCCTCCTTGATCGTCGCCGTGTAATACGACACGCAACTGATCCCCGCCTGATCCAACTTCCCGCGGGCCGACCGAAACAGCTCCTCCGTCGGATGGTTCATCAGCATAAACTCACCTCGCGACATTTCAATCTCGCGCACGCTCAGGGCGTTCAACTGGACGATCATCTGGTCCATCGAAAGGCTGTGATAGCTGTAAGTCCCGATCCCAACATCAAGCCGGGTTGCCGCGCGTAAAGGCAGAGCCGTCGCGGCCACGCCGGCCGCAACAGTCTTAACAAAATTCCTTCGAGTGGTTATCAGAGTCATATGTCTTTCCGCCTGCCCGGCGTGTTCCGCTGGCCCCGCAGCACCGTGGAAGAGCGGCCCTTCAGGGCCGCGTTAGTCCCCTTCTTTGACCGGGCTTTACCCCCCGTGGTCGTCCTTGATCGTGGCGTGGACGAAACGGTCCACAACGGCTAAAGCCGCGATCGAACATGCACGCTTACGCGGCGCTGAAGCGCCGCTCTTCCACGGTTGTGCAAGCGTTCTCGGTCGTGCGCGCGCTCTCGGTTGTGTATCCATTCTTGGCCGCAACTGCGCCCATGACCGTGCCCCAATAAAGCGCCCAAACCTACTTCACCGGCAGCGGACGCGACGTCACATCCGCATTCTCCAGCCCCATCGCCCACTTGATCGCCTCCGTCATCATCTGCTGAAATTCCGGCTTGTCCCAATTCTCTTCCACGTGGCCAAGCGTCGTGTAATACACGCGCCCCTTGCCGTACATCTTCGCCCAGGTCACCGCAAAATCGCCGTCGGTGCGGTGGACGTGCTTGTTCTTCATATCGAGCTTGCTCACATCGAGGCGCATCAGCACCCGCACCTTGTCGCGTGAATAATTCCTCATCTGGTAAATCTCGTCGCGCAGCACAAACGAACGCGGCCACTGCTGCATCCCGGGAAACGTCGGATCCTCCACAATAATCGGCGCATCGAAAGTCAGCCACGGATGCTCATCGTAATATCCGCCGATCATGTCGCCATACTCCGGCCAGCCGGTGAAGGTAATCGAGGCGCTGTGCACCCCAATAAATCCCTTGCCTTCGTCGTGAATGAACGAGATAAAATCGGCCTTCTGCTGCGCATCCATTTCAAGATCGCCGCCAGTATAAAAAAGTACCGCGTCGAAATCGTTCAGGTTCTTCGCGTTGTATTCCAGCTTCTTCTTGGTGAGAGCTTCGGTGTCGGTGCGAAGCGTAGTCTCCCACAGCCCGGTTTCCTTCCCCAGCCGCTCGATCGTAGCCATCGCGTGCGAGACCGCCTCGTGGCGATATCCCTTTTCCTCGCCGACGACCAGCAGATGTTTCTTCGCAGGCGCCGCCGCAGTTTGCGCCCCGCACAGATTGCAGCAAACTCCGGCAGTCAATAAAGCCACAATTCGAATCAGTCTGCTCATCGTCACTTTGTTGATCGTCATGTGGGGTGGTGGAAAGGCCAGTCGCAATTTGTACACCGGCACGCGGGGAAACGTCCAACCTGCACCACGCCCCAAATCCCTCGTCATTCCGAACCGAGCCGAAGGCGCGGTGAGGAACCTGCTTCTCTGATCGGTAATTCCGAGCCAAACGTCGATTCGGAAAACTACGGCTGGTCTTCCGCTTCAGGAATGACTTCCACTTGCAGCGTCTTGTGCTCGCCTTCGGCGGCGCGCAGCGCGGCTCCCTGCGCCTGATAAGCGTGGAGAAATTCCGGATCGTAATACGCTTCGCCCTCCACGCTTTCCCACGCGAACAATGTGTAGTCGCCCGGCGGAGTGCCGCGCAACGCAAAGTGTCCGCTCTGGTCGCTGACCGTCTTGCGGTAACGGTCAACGCGCCCGCGCAACCGCGCCTCGGGCACAGCGACAATCACGGCGTTCGCAACCGCATCGCCCTTGTGGTCAGTGACGACGCCGTCGATGAGCACTCCATTGGCGCTCGCCACCAGATCGAGCCCAACCGTGCCCCCGCTCACATTGAACCCTACATCAGTAATATCGCGGCCCTCGGCCACGGTCGACTTCAGAAACCATCCAGCTTCGCCGGTCCCTATACCACCGCCATCTAGTCCCGAATCGCCCGCGAGTTGCACGTAGTAATTTCCCGGAGGAATATTCTTCCACTCGAAGCTGCCATCCGGCGCCACGCGCATCATGCCGTTGACGCCCCCTCCCGGCACGAACATGGTCCAGGCGTCTTCATCCCCGTCGACCGAGCGCAGCGTGAGAAAGAACTGGCTGGCGTCGATTCTCGCCCCGCCCTTGCTTTCGAAACGCAGCCGCCCGCGAATCGATCCACCCGCTTGCGGCGCAAGACGCAGCCCCTCGACACTGTTCGAAACCATCTGCAGCGACTGCCGCGCCATCATCGGCACGGGAGAGTTGTCAACCGACGCCAGAATCGTGTACGCCCCCGGTGCCACGTCGCGGATCACGAAGCTGCCGTCTTTGTGCATCTCGGCGCCATTGAACACCAGGTTCAAATCGCGCGACTGCAGCATGATCGTGGCCGAAGTGCGCGGCGGCAGATTCACCACCGACCCGCGAATGCTAAGAGTCGGCCCCTGCGTAAGAGAAAAATTCAAAGGGAAATCATCGCCGGCATGCAACTGCAGCGGCGTTGCCTGGCTGCGATCCGTAGTACCGGGATAATAAGTCGGCTGATACGACAACGGCACCGGCTTGTCGTTCGCGGCGCTGCCAGTGCCGCCCGATTTTCCCGCCTCATCGATCAGGCTTCGGAAATCCGGCGGCGGATTCACCGACACGTAATAGTTTCCCCCGGCCAGGCCGGCAATCCGATATTCCCCCAGATCGTTGGTCCGCTCTGACCCTGCCTGCTCCCAGTGGCTGCGCCCCATGGGAAATGTCTGCCGAAGCGCCGTGACCTGTGCGTTGGCCAGGGCTTCGCCGTCCTCGTCGGTCACGCGGCCGTGTAGAACTGCCGCAGCCTGCAGCCGAATCTGCAGATCTTTGACCTCTTGACCTGCAGCGATGGTCAGGAGCCGGCCAATACTCTCGGAGCTGTGCTTTTCCAGAAGGCCCGTGCGCTCGGCAAAAAGATGATAGCGTCCGGGCGCGATGCCCTCGATGCGGAACGTGCCGTCCACCCCGGTAACCGCGGTGTAATTTCCGCCCTCCGCCTGATTCTCTGTAATCAGCTCGATCACAGCCTTCTTCACCGGCTCGCCCGTAGGCTCCTTGACGACAACGCCCTCAATCGCCGCAGATTTTTGGGCACCAACAGATCGTGTAGGGGCGGACGCCTCGTCCGCCCCCGAGTGAAGCGAGGTGGTCTGAGCCCAAGCGATTGCGCCCAGGACCAAAATCGGCAACGATGCGGAGACTAATCTCATCGGCTTCAAACCGGGGGATGGGAAGCAGCAGTCCGGCAGCAGAGGAATTGCCGGCGAATTCATTCTATCCCGGAACGAATCCAGACCCAAGATTCCCTCTGTGTTCCCCTGTGTCCTCTGTGGTTGAGTTTTTCAATCACGGGTTCAACCACAGAGAACACAGGGGACACAGGGTAACCCGAAGAACTGGTTTTCAGGCTGTGTTTGCTTGAACTTACCGACCTCAAGGCCTTCCCGAGAGATGCACCACAACCCCGAATCACCCCGAGCTTGACAGTAGCGTGGAGCCATTTTATATTTCGATGTGTATCTAATTACATAGCCGTCAAACTATGGCCCCGTCTTCCAACAAAGCGTTCAAAGCCCTCGCCGATCCCAGCCGCCGCGAGATTCTGAGCCTGCTCCGCCGCGGTGAAATGACGGCTGGCGACCTGGCCCAGCGCTTCGACATGACCAAGCCCACCATGTCCCATCACTTCGCAGTGCTGAAAGACGCCGACCTGCTCACCAGCCGCCGCGACGGCCAGCAGATCTGGTACGCCCTGAACACAACGGTCGTGCAGGACTTGATGGCCTGGGCCATGGACCTAATCAACGGCAACGATGGCAACGATGGTCGAGCGGAAGAAAAGAAGCCCGGCGCAAACATCCGCCAGGAGAAACACGATGACTAACGATGAAACGACGAAGGAAGAAACAAACCCCCAGAAAACCACGCTCAATCAGCGCTACTACCTCGGCGCGGCTGCGATGGTCCTGGCCGTTCTAGCCGCGACCGCAGTCGCCTATCCATCACTCCCCAACGTGGTTCCGATCCATTGGGACGCGCACGGCCACGTCAACGGCTGGGGACCGAAGTGGTCGCTGTTTCTCTACGGGCCGGGCTTGATGCTCTTCATCGTGCTGATGTTCGCCGCTCTGCCCTGGCTTTCGCCAAAGAAATTTGAAGTCGATTCGTTCCGCGCCACGTATCTCTACATCATGATCGTGCTCGTCGCCATGATGGCTTACATCAATCTGCTGGTAGTGATATCGGGGCTCGGCGTCATGACCGACGTCAGCCGCGCCGTCGAAGGCGGAATCTGCCTGCTGATCGCGTTGCTGGGCAATGTCCTCGGTAAGGTGCGCCGCAATTTCTTCGTCGGCATTCGTACCCCATGGACCATCGCCAACGAGCGCGTGTGGAATGTCACGCACCGCTTCGCGGCCAAAACTTTCTTTGCCGGAGGCCTGCTCGGAGTCGCCGCCGTAATCGCGCGCGCTCCGTTTTGGCTCCCGCTCGCAGCGATCCTGGTAGCCGCGCTCGTACCCGCAGCCTACTCGCTGGTCGTCTACAAGCAGATGGAGCGCCAGGGAGAGCTATAGCGCGATTTCAAAATCCGGGCCCTGAGGAACTCGCTCGGGGACGTGCACCTAGTGGCCCACAAACCGTAGTTTCCTACGCTCTCGATCTCACGCGTTTTAGTGGACCGTGTTTTGTGCCGTCACGCTGCTACTCGCCAGATTGTCCGAAGATGCCGTCGCCGTTTCGCTGAGGACCGTGCCCGCCGTAGCCATGACTTCGACGGTCAGGCGAACAGTCCAGGTGCTGCCCGGCTTCATGACGCTGTTCTCTTTACACACTACGGACCCACTGGCGCCCACTGCCGGAGTTGTGCAGGAGCCCAGACCGACAGTTCCCGACAGCTCGATACTGGAGAATGTCGTCCCTGCCGGTACTGATGTAGTCAACACTTCGTGCACCGCTTTTTCGGAGCTCTTGTTCCAAACCTTTAATGCATAGGTCAACAACCCGCCTGGCACCGTGGGCGTAGGATAAGCAACCGCGCGCAGGCTGAGTTCAGGTCCGGGCAGGCCGAAAGCATACAGGTAGCCGTTGGTTGAAGCGACGTAAACCAAGCCATTCGCCACGGCGGGAGAGGAACTAATCGCATAGGTGCCGTGAGGCTGATAGTCCCACAGCCCGGCGCCGGTACTGGCGTTCAGCGCGTACATCACACCGCTGTAATTGCCGATATAAACTACCCCATTCGCCACGGCGGGCGAGCCCCCAACATTGTTGGAGCTATCGGTGGTGTAGCTCCACAGCTCAGCGCCAGTGCTGGCATTTAGCGCGTACACGTTGCCGTCGCCCGATCCGATATAAACCATCCCGTTGGCAACGGCGGGTGAGGACGACTGCGGATACCCCGCGCCAATGCTCTGGCTCCACAGCACGGCGCCGGTGCTGGCGTTCAGTGCGTAGACGTTGCCCGGTGTATAGTACGCACCGTTGTCACCTGAGACGACATAAACCACACCATCGGCCACAGCTGGTGAAGACCACCCCACGTTGCCGGCATAGCTCCAAAGCAGGGCACCGCTGCTGCCGTTCAGCGCGTACACGTTGCCGTTCGACGAGCCGACATAAACCACTCCGTTTGCCACGGCCGGCGAGCACCACCCGTCATTGCCAGTGTTGTAACTCCAAAGCAGGGCGCCAGTGCTGGCGTCGAACGCGTAGAGATTGCCGTCGTTCGAGCCGACATACACAACCCCATTGACGACCGTGGGCGCAGACTCGATATCGGCGCCGGCAGCGGTTTGGTAGCTCCATAGTTTGGCGCCGGTACTGGCATTGAGAGCGTACACCACGCCGTTGAGGGAGCCGAAATAAACCACTCCATTCGCAATTGCTGCGGTGGGAGCGGTACAACAAGTCCCGCTAGCGGTTTGGTAGCTCCAAAGCAGGGCGCCGTTGCTGGCGTTCACTGCATACCAGACTCCATTGTCCGCGCCGATGTAAACCACCCCGTTCGCCACTATGGGCGAGCCGTCGGTGCGACCGATCGCGTAGCTCCACTTCTTTCGCAGGTCTCCAGCATTATCGACGCTCAATACGGTCTCGTACGGGTTCGAGCGCTGCATGTTGGCGTTATGGAACTGGGGCCAGTCCGACGGTGCTTGGCTCAGGCACACTCCTGCCAGCGCGAGAATTGCGATACCCACCAGACACGCCTGCCCGGCCACGCGAGCCAGCCCTTGTAGACGCTTTGTCATAAAGCCTCCTGTTCTCTGCGAGCACCCGTTCTTTGGACCTCTCGATATCCATCGCCGTTCGTACCACCAGTTCCCGGGAGAATGAGAAACTTCCGTCCTGGCAAGGCCGCGGAAAGGCAACAGGGCGGTCGGGCACGCCCAACGCACTGGATTCTAGGCGTGAATTGACACTCAGGCTGTAACGGCCGTCACAGCCGGGAATGACTTCGCTCACAAATACTGCACGGGGGACTCTTCAATCGGCGGGTATCGCCCAGGAAAGCGAGTTCAGAGAATTAGTTCAGGAAGTACTGCCGGTACAACGTATCGCGCTGCGCCGGACGGAATCCTGCATCGCGAATAATTCGCCGCAGCTCTTCTTCGGTAGTGCAGTTGGTCACGCCCGCCGCGCGCACCACGTTTTCTTCGAGCATCACCGAGCCCACATCGTTCCCGCCGAAGCGCAGTCCCATCTGGCAGACTTTCAATCCCTGCGTCACCCAGCTCGATTGCACATTGAGGAAGTTCGAAAGATACAGCCGCGAAATCGCCAGGACCTTCAGATACTCGACCGCCGTAGCCTCGTCCCAGTGCCGACCGCCGAGCGCGGTATGCTGCGGCTGAAAGCTCCACGGGATGAACGCCGTGAATCCGCCGGTCTCTTCCTGCAACTCATAAAGCCGCTGCAAGTGGTTGATGCGGTTTTCGTAATTCTCGCCCACGCCGAACATCATGGTCGCAGTCGTTCGCATGCCGATCTGGTGCGCGGTTCGATGCACATTGATCCAGTCTTCGGTGAGGCACTTCAGCCGCGCAATTTTGTAGCGAACTTCGTCGTCGAGAATTTCCGCGCCGCCGCCCGGAATCGAATCGAGGCCGGCATCGCGCAGCCGCAGAATCGTGTCGCGAATCGAAAGCGCGCTGTACTCCGCAATCGCAATAATCTCCGACGCCGAATAACAATGCAGATGCACTTGCGGAAAACGCTCCTTGATCCCGCGCAGCATCCGCTCGTGCCAGTCAATCTTCAGATCCGGATGCAACCCGCCCTGCATCAGCACGCCGGTGCCGCCCAGTTCCACGGTCTCGCGAATCTTTTCGTAAATCGTGTCGAACTCGAGAATGTATCCTTCCTTCGCCGCCGGTCCCTTCAGCGGACGATAAAACGCGCAGAAGGTGCAATACTCCGTGCAGAAATTCGTGTAATTAATATTGCGGTCGATGATGTAGGTGACCGTTCCCTCAGGATGCAGACGGCGGCGCACCGCATCGGCCTCCATGCCAATGCCGATCAGGTCATCGGAGTTGAACATCTCCAGCGCTTGCTGTTTGGTCAGCGACATAGTGGGATCAACAATCCTGTTCTGATTCCTGTTTTGATTGTAACCAAAGCCGCATAAAAAATTCTGGGGAGCGGCGCTGAGGCTGCTTTCCACTGCGGGTCCGGTTTGAAAAAATCGCTCGTTTCAGAGGGCACCCCCCCTACTCCCCCCCTCTGAATGCTGCGACTGGCGCGGGGTTTGCAAAAATGGCCTGCAAAATCTTGAGCTCCAGAGGGTTAGAGGTCAAAATCTTGAGAACAAAAGAGTTAGAGCCTGGCTCGCGACTTCTGCGTGCACCGCCTCCGCCTTGGCTATGATCTGCCGTTTGAATTCCAGGGTCAAGGTTGGATGTCACATTGGGTTGTTGGAAAACCCGAGGGCGAGTCTCGCGCGAAATCCCGATCTTCGAAAATTGGGAAGCCCGGGGCGTCTGACAGATAACATTCAAGACGCGTCAACGAGCGTAAAGGCCTGTTCTCGTCACCCATCATGGAACTCGCCGAAGATTTAGCGTAGAGTGCTGGCCATGCGTAGGACGATGGCTGCGATTTTGCTGGTGAAGTTCGTTGCTAGTTCTGTTTGAATCGAAGCTTGGGGGTTGGACTCCATGTCTTATTCGGAACGCACAAAATGTCCTGCATGCAAAGCGAAGGTCAGGCTGGAAGACGTGAGGTTTACGCCAACCTTTCCATGTCCTGCCTGTGGAGAGGAGATTCAGGTTTCCCCTTTATACCTAAAGACGCTGCAAAGAGCGAGCATGGCTCTCGCGCTGTTGATTGCCTATATCCTCGCGCCGGACATCGTTGGGTGGATTACGGTAGACCGCGAAGATCGGTGGTCGGCGATGTTTTTATTGATGGCTGGGCTGTGGTTCTTGTCCTCAATCGTCTTAACGGCTATCCTAACGTCTCTCTGGGCATACGCTATCAAGTATTGGCTTCCTCCGAAGCTTCATTGCGCTGTCGCTGACCCCAACGCTCCTAGCCACTTTCAGGGTCTCGGCCTCGGGCCCAAGTGACAAAGTTGTCGTTAAGTCGCCATTTCACTCATTGACGCCTGCGTGCGGCGGCAAGGCTCCTCTGCTACCATGCCGATCCAATTATGATTTTTTCCCAGGAGGCCAAATGTCGACCACCCGACGAGAAGTGCTTTTTCTCCTCTCCGGATTGGTTGGGAGCGCGGTTGATTTAGAAGGGTTGCCGAACCAGGACAATTCTCTTCCCTCGGCTACGTTCCCGTTCAGCGACCTCCACGTGACAAGCGAAAACGGCGCGGAGTTCCGCGCGATTCTGAAAGGCAAACTGGCCACGTCCGAGTCGCTGGAAGTTCACGAAACCACATTGCCGCCGGGCGCGATGCCGCATGCCCCGCATCACCACGTGCACAGCGAAATGTGGCTGATTCGGGAAGGTACGGTACAACTCACGATCAACGGCGCAAGTCACGTGATGGGAGCGGGTTCGGTGGGATTTGTTCATTCCAACGACGAGCACGGCATCAAGAATGTCGGCACGACGCCGGCCACTTATTTTGTCGTGGCTGTAGGCCCGGGAGCGGACGCCCAATAGGGGCGGAACTCTGGACAGACAGGCTGACATCCGGGTCCGGGACGACAGACGGGAAAAGCAGGTTCCTCGCCGGGCTTTCAGCCCGACTCGGAATGACAACGGGTTTTTATGTTCGCGAAATATCGGAACGGACGGTGTGTCGGAGCTGGCTACGCCTTCCTCATGCGCAAATACTGCACCAGCGACAGTACCGTCCCAATCACCGCCAGCCCAGTCAAAACCGCCAGCGCCGGTTTGTAATACTTCGAAAAAAACCGGAGAATGTGCCGCCCGTAAACAAATCCCAGCGCCGCCAGAATCGTGTATCGAATTCCCCGCCCCAGCGTGAGGGCGGCCAGGAATTTCTTCTGCGAGTACTGCATCGCCCCCGCCGCCAGCAGAAACGGCACAAACGGAAACGGTGGAGGCATCACCGCAGGAATCGCGACCGCGCTGAATCCCCAGCGCGCAAACGCCTTGGAAACTTTCGCCGCCCTCCGCTTCGAGAGCTTGCGCTCCATCGCCTCCCGGCCGCCCCGGCGCGCCAGACTGTAGGTGATGTACCCGCCAATGACCGCGCCCACGGTCGCCATCAGCGCGTAATAAGGCCACGGCTCGCGATGCCGCGCCGCCAGCCAGATGGTGAGAACATCCATGCTGCCGGTGAGCGGAACCACAGAATTATCCGCAATTCCCAGCAGGACCAACCCGACTCCGCCAAGCCGGCGCAGCCGTTGCCAAAGCGTAACAGCCAGTAGGATCCCGTGCGGCAGAAGTTAATTCTAGACGAGCCGGGTGCCCCAGGTCTCCTGCTCTTGCGAGACTTCGGGAACGCGAGAGCTGGAGGCGAGACTTGGCGATGCTATAATCTCCGCTGAATCGTGCCAGGTGAACCGTTTTCCCTTCTCCCAGCAAGGGATTTGTGAATCGCAATAGCATTCCGCAGTTAGTTGCGCTCGCGATCGTGGCCTTCTATTTGTCGATGCTTCCCGGATGCGGTTCCTCCTCATCCTCGAAAACGACGCCGCCCATCACTGTCACCATTTCGTCGCAATCGCAAAGCGTCTTTGGCGGCCAGAGCACTAACCTGACCGCTGCCACAAACGATCCCAAGGGCGTGACGTGGGGCCTCACCGGACCCGGCTCACTAAGCGCCATCGCAGCCACGACTGTTACCTACAATTCCCCAGGAATGGTCTCAGCGGCTCAGACAGCCACCGTGACGGCTACCTCGGTAAGCGACCCCGCGACCGTGGAATCGACTACCATTACCATCGCGCCGACGATCGCAGTAAGCGTCGCCGCGGCCTCGCAGAATCTGGAGCCGGGCGGGTCTACTGCTCTTACCGTCACCACCAATGACCCCAAAGGCGCGAGTTGGACTCTGAGCGGTTCCGGATCGCTAAGCAACACCACGGCCACCAGTGCGACTTACATCGCACCAGCCAGCGCTGCGACTGCTTTCACCGCGACCGTCACCGCCACGTCGGTAAGCGATACGACCAAGTCCGCTTCGGTAACCATCAACGTGTCAGCTTCCCTGACGATCACGACAAATTCGCTTCCGAACGGGGAAGTTGGAGTTTCGTACAGCCAGAATCTCAATGTGACCGGCGGAACCCCTCCCTACTCTTTATCCATCTCTGCGGGCACTCCTCCGCCCGGCCTTGGCGTGACGAACATTTCTATAGCAGGCACGCCGACCACGCCGGGAACCTACAACTTCACTGTCGAAGTTACCGATTTCGCCATTCCTCCAAACACTGCGACCGCGAATCTGAGCATCGCCATAGTGTCTCGGGTCACGATCACAACTACGAGTTTGCCCGGTGGCACCGTCGGCACCGTTTACGCACAAACTGTCCGGGCAACCGGCGGCATGCCACCATACAATTTTTCAGCAGCAGGCCTGCCCGGCGGTTTGAACATCAACCCGGCCAGCGGCGCGGTCGCAGGTGTTCCAGCGGCGTCTGAGACTTCCAACTTCACGGTGTCAGTTGGCGACTCTCTGGGCGGAGCCGCCACGTCGAACTTGAGCATCACGATTGCCACCGCGAGTTGTCCGAACAATGCGAATTTCCAGGGCAACTATGCATATCAGTTCAACGGACCAGATTTACCCGAGTCGGGCGGCAATGTAACCGGAGAAGCTGTGGGAAGCTTCGTCGCAGACGGGTCGGGAAACATATCGCAGGGATACCTCGACTGGGACTATGGCGGCGGCACCGAGACCGGCTTGACCGGTACCTACTGCATTGGGGCGAACAATGTTGGCACCCTCATCTTTCCTTTGACGAACCCCACTACGTTTCTCTTTACGCTCGACTCCGGCGGAAACGCAAACGTACTCAAATATGAGAATGCCCCGGATGCGTCATTCGCTCCCACCTACTTCGGAATACTGTTGAAGCAGGACACGACCGCCTTCAGCGCCGCCAAAATCACAGGCAATTACACCTTCGGTCTTGTCGGGGGGAACGGTTCCGCTGGTCTGGCGATTGAACAGCTGCAAGCCGGTACATTTTCCTCCAATGGTACCGGAGATCTGATCGGCGAATTTGACGTGAACGGAATCGGCGGCCCGATAAACGCCACGTTCACTGCAAGCGATTTCGCCGTCGCTCCGTTTGGCCGCGGCACGGCTACCCTGAACGAACCGGGCGGCGGAACCGTGAACTTGATTTTCTATGTCGTAAACGCTTCGCGGTTGCTCGCCCTTGCGCAGATTTCTCAACCTGGCGGGACAGAGGTATTGACCGGGCCGGTGGAGCAGAATTCCGGAGGCCCCTTCACCACGGGCTCACTGAATGGCACCAGCGTGATCGGACTACAGGCAAACGTTGTGGGAAATGGCTACTATAACCTGTCGCTCGCCGAGGTCGGCCTGATCACGTGGGACGGTGCCGGTAACTTTGTCCTTACCGCTGACCAGAACAGCGGCAGCACTCTGAGCACCCCAAGCTACTCGGGAACTTACAGCGTCGCCTCCGACGGAAGAGTCACCTTGACCGGCAGCGGGCAGTCCGCAACTCCAGTCTTCTACCTGACCGCAGCCAATCAGGGATTCTTTGTTGGGACTGAGACCAATGGAGATACCAGCTACGGTCAACTCCTGGCGCAGTCGGGTGGGCCGTTCAGCAATGCGAGTTTCTCCGGCGCCTACCTGGGTCTGAACTGGCCCGTGGTCAACCAGAATATCGACTTTGACCTGGACACCTTCACGGCCGACGGCTCGGGCAATCTCACGGACGTCTTACGTGTATGACTTTACAAATGGACCGTCATCTTCCACTGTCACTGCAACCTACAGCGTCTCATCATCCGGCCGGGGAGTCGTCACGCAGAATGGCAGCCCCAGCGGCATTTTCTACGTGGTGTCGCCGACCCGGGTACTCCTGATTCCGTCAATGGGCAATGATCCAAACGTAACTGACCTGTCGCATCCGTAAAAGCCCTGACTCTGGCGGGCGCCCCATGTCTCGCCGCCTTTGCGAGACATGGGAATTCCAGCGCGAGGCTCGGCCCACCCTTCGCGATTTTCGAACATCAAGAACCCCGTCAGCTCCAGGAAGTTTTCCACAGGACTCAAATCGATTCCTGTGACGAACAACCTTTACCGAGGAAACTGGAAGAGCAAAACTGACAGCATGCTTCAAGGGCCCTCCCCCAACGTTGCGAGTCATCCCGAAGCCCCGCGCTTTCAACAGCGGGGCGCGGGATCTCGCGTAGAACCGAGGACTGGTTCCGCTAACTCCTTGTTCCCTAATATTTTGCCAGCAACTCTCGGCAAATCAATATTTTGTCCATATCTCCGCATGCCTGAAACCCGCAACCATTTGAAAACAGAGATTTTAGATATCACGTATGAAAAAAATTTTGATCTTGATATCCCCGCAAGAGAACGGAGTTTGACACCGTATCGTCACCCACCTAGACTCCGTGTGTAGAGCTGCAAGCACGACCGAGTAAGCACGATTAAAGAGGACCACCCATGGGCTGGCTGCAAAACAAATTCGAAAAGAATTTCATGATCAGCACGGTCGACTACGTCTTCAACTGGGCGCGCAAGTCGGCAGTGTGGCCGATGACCTTCGGCCTGGCCTGCTGCGCGATCGAGATGATCGCGTCGTCGACTGCGCGCTTCGACATCGCGCGCTTCGGATCGGAAGTTTTCCGTCCCAGCCCGCGCCAGAGCGACCTGATGATCGTTGCCGGCACCGTCACGCTGAAGATGGCGCCGGTAGTGAAGCGCATCTACGACCAGATGCCCGATCCGAAGTGGGTGATCTCGATGGGCGCGTGTTCGTCGGTGGGTGGCCCGTTCAATACCTATGCCGTGCTGCAGGGTGTCGACAAAATCGTCCCGACGGACGTTTACGTCACCGGATGCCCCCCGCGTCCCGAAAATCTTTTCTACGCATTGCTAAAACTGCAAGACAAAATCGACACCATGACGCTGGCCAGGAAGCCGACTGCAGTCCGCCTCGACCCAAACATGGTAGAAAATTTCAAGCGCCAGGTAATGATCGCCCAAACCCTGCAACCGAAGTGACTATGTGGGGACAGCCGCCCTCGGCTGTCCGGCCGAGCGAAGCTCGGTGGCTCTTACCCGCAACCACGCGCACCCATGATCAACGGCGCACACATCGTGATCCACTCCAAAGACGCCGAAGCCGACCGCGCCTTCTTTCGCAATGTCCTCAAATTCCCTTCCGTTGACGCAGGCCACGGCTGGCTGATCTTCGCCCTCCCGCCCTCCGAAGCCGCATTCCACGATTCCGAAAAGAACGACCAGCACGAGCTCTACCTCATGTGCGACGACCTCCCCGCAACGTTGAACGATCTGAAGTCGAAGAACGTAAGAGTCTCGGATGTAAACGAGCAGCGTTGGGGAAAGCTCGCCACGTTCTCTCTCCCCGGCGGCGGCAAAATCGGCATCTACCAGCCAAAACATCCCAGTCCCTTAAAGCTCAAGACCTAAGAGAAACCTAGCCCATGCCAGCCTTCGTGAAACTCGCAACCCAATCTGAACTCCCCGACACCGACGAAGCCAAAGAGCTCGCCTGCGGCGGAAAGACGATCTGCGTCGCCAACGTCAACGGCGTCTACAGCGCCATGGACAACGTCTGCCTGCACCGCGGCGGTCCGCTCGGCCAGGGCATGATCGAGAATGGCAAGGTGGTCTGCCCCTGGCACGGCTGGGCCTGGGATCCAAAGACCGGCCAAGCCGAGCAGGATTCGAAAGCAAAGATTACCGTGTACCCGCTCAAGATCGAAAACGGCGATGTGATGATTGAGATCTGATATGACTCAACAGCTGGCATCGAACCCCTCGGTTGGACGTGTGAGAAACGGTCCCGGAGGGACCGGCGACAATAGCCCGCCAGTTTCACCGGCGGGTAGGCCGCGCGACTCCTCATCTCGTGCCGTAGGCACGATTGAACGCGCTTGATGAGGCAGGTTCAGGCGTCGCTAACGGGACGCGCTTCTCTTCTTGGGCCGCGGTCCCGGCGCTGGAAGCGCCGGGCTATTTTCGGCTGTCCCTGCGGGACATGTTGTCGGCGACAAGAGGAGGACTAGCCGAGGACTCGCAGGAACTTTCCCGGCTGATCCTCGTAGCCAGGAAACACGTCAGCCAGATTCTTGTTGCCCATGTGCCGCGCGACGGCTTCGCCGATTACCTGGCGGAAGTCGGTGGTGAGCGCGAGGTCGCGGCCTTCGTAGAGTTGCGATTGATCGAGGCCGGGCCAGCGTCCATAGACTTTGCCGCCTTTGACTGGGCCTCCCAGGACGAACATAACGTTGGCGTGTCCGTGGTCGGTGCCGCGGTTGCCGTTTTCGCGCGCGGTGCGTCCGAACTCCGACATGGTGACGACGACCGTGTCTTCGCCGAGATCTCCGAGATCGGTCCAGAAGGCAGCGAGCGACTGCGAGAAGTCGCCGAGCACATTCGCCAGCTGGCCTTCGGTTGCGCCTTCATTGACGTGATTGTCCCAGCCGCCGATGTCGGCAAACGCGACCTGCACGCCGAGATTCGCTTTGATCAACTGCGCGAGCTGGCGCAGGCTGTCGCCGAAGCGTCCCTTGGGATAGTTCGCGCCCGCCGCGGGCGCGTACTTGCCGGGGTCGGCAGCCTTGAGCATCTTCACTGCGTCGAAGGTTTCCTCGCCCGTGCCGTGCAGCACGCTGTCGGAGGAGTGATCGTACATAGCCTCGAACGCGCTCGCGGCCGGCGATGGTTTCGGATTTTTGATACCGCCGACCGAGAAGTCGTTGATGTTGTTCATCGCGACTGCGGGTTCGGCGCCGCTCAGAATGCGCGGCAGCGACGGCCCCAGCGCAATAGCGCGGAAAGCGGATTGCTGCGGCGTTGGCGGCAGGTTGTGCAGCGAGCGGTTCAGCCATCCATCTTCGGTGGCTTTCACGCCGGGTGTGCCGGTTTCCATGAAATCCTGCGCGTCGAAGTGCGAACGCGTCGTGTCGGGCGATCCGGCGGCATGCACGATAGCGAGATGACGCTGCTGCCAGAGCGGCTGAAACGAAGCGAGCGACGGATGCAGTCCGAAGAAGCCGTCGAGATCAATCACCGACTTGCGCGGAATGTTGATGCTCGGCCGCATCGCGTAATATTGCGGCTCGGCGTGCGGGACGACAATGTTCAGGCCATCGGCCGCGCCCCGCTGAAAGATGACGACCAGACGTTTCGTGCTGGCTCTGCCTTCGACCGCGCCAAAGGCGGCGCGGGTGAGAAAGCTGGGCACAGCCGCGGTGCCGACCACGGCGAGCGCGCTGTTGCGAAGGAATATGCGGCGAGTAATCGACATAAGTTAATACTCCGTAGAGACGTAGCTTGCTACGTCTCTCTTCGTGGTGAGAAGACGTAGCAAGCTACGTCTCTACGACTGCTCACCTTCTCTGAAACTCCGGCGAACCCAGCAGCAGGCCGGCGATCATGTTCGCGTCCGGCGGACGCACGACGGGCTTGGGCTTCTTGTCTTTGTCTGGCGGATCACCTTTCGGCGGACCGATCTGCGACGGAGCAACCTGCGCGACGATCGA
>Ga0074044_10000301_pt1 | contig 49543 bp, 36 predicted proteins | sample BogForMeECP23OM1_FD_94443 | JGI IMG/M metagenome (GOLD analysis project Ga0074044, IMG submission 94443) | Bog forest soil microbial communities from Calvert Island, British Columbia, Canada - Bog Forest MetaG ECP23OM1 | ecosystem: Environmental > Terrestrial > Soil > Wetlands ...
CGCTTGGCGGCCGAGTTTCACCGCGTGCTCGATGTACTCCTCGTTGGTCTTCGAGAGCGGGCGGGGCTCGACGGTATATTCGATCGGAAAAATCGAGTAGCGTTTGTGAACCTGAGCGTTGTCCGCGATGGACATCAACGCTTCCAGGCGCCGATCGGGTATGTCGAAGACGCGTCCTATGTAGTACTTCACTTCCTCGCGCGTCATCGTATATGCAGGCAAAGCGGTAGCTGTTGCAGCGATGGTGCAGTGCGAGTTTGAGGCCCCATTCGAGGGTCCAATATTCACGGATTCCACCTGTCAATTCTGCGCGAGAGCTCCGCCCGAGAGCATTACCAATTAGCTAACCCATTTCGTTACAACGGTTCAGCGGCGGGTTGCACATGAGCGCTAGACTCTACAACATTCCTGCCGCGGGGAACAGTTTCAATTGAGACACCCGACCTCCCGCATGGTCCAGCGCCGTTCCTATCTAATTTATCCTTGTACCGCGACTTTGTAAAATCCTCAGGGAGGGTTTGGAGTATTCTTTTGCACATCATGAACATACCTGGGAGCCCTTGGCTTTTGAGGCTGCGACTGCTCCTCACTCTTTCTTGGGGTGTTGGGATCGCAGTTGTTTCTCTTTTCGCGACGAACGCCGTGGCGCAGCAGCAGACGCCGCTGCTGGTGATGATTTCGGTGGACGGGATGCGTCCCGACTACATCACCGAGGCGGACGCGCACGGCGCGAAGGTGCCGAACCTGAGGCGCTTCTTGAAAGAGGGAACGTACGCCGAAGGAGTGGTGGGAGTTGTGCCTACCGTGACGTATCCGAGCCACACGACACTTGTCACCGGCGTCTGGCCGGCGAAACACGGGATTCTCGCAAATACTACTTTTGATCCGCTGCGGCAGAACCAGGAAGGCTGGTATTGGTACACGGAAGACATTCGTGTGCCGACACTTTGGGATGTTGCAGCGGCGGCGGGGCGGACGACCGCGAGTATTCAATGGCCGGTTACTGTCGGCGCGCATATTACTTGGAATATTCCTGAATATTGGCGCGCTAACACGCCGGACGATGCGAAATTGCTGCGCGCGATTTCGACACGCGGGTTGTTGGAGGAGGCTGCAGCGGAGCTCGGCGAATTTCGCGATGGAACCGACACGTCGGCCAAGGGAGATGAGATCCTGGGGCGGTATGCGGAGTGGATTCTCGCGAAGAAACGTCCCGGATTATTGACGCTGCATCTCAGCTCCCTCGATCACATCGAGCACCAAACCGGGCCTTTCAGCCCCGAAGACGTAGCTGTTCTTGAAAGTCTTGATGCCACAATCGGGAGAATCCGGGCGACGGCCGAAAAGCTTGCTCCCGGCCGGGCCTACATCGCTATTGTTTCCGACCACGGATTTGTTCGAACGGATGCGCAATTGAATTTGTTCCCTTTGTTTAGCGAGGCGAAGCTGATCACCATCAATGATAAGGGGAAGATTACGGACTGGAGGGCGATACCGTGGCCAACAGGAGGGTCGGCGGCAATCGTGTTGAAAGATCCCGGCGATAGCGCGACTGTATCGCAGGTGCGCGAGCTGCTTGCAAAGGTAGCGAGCGATCCGGCGAACGGAATCGACCGAATCCTGGAAGCCGAGGAGTTGCATAAGCGCGGAGGTTATCCGCCCGCGTCATTTTTTGTGGGGCTCAAGCCTGGGTGGCGGACCGGAGCGACTCTCGATGGGCCTGTTCTTTCCAAAATAAAAGTTGGCGGCACGCATGGAGCGATGCCGGATCTGCCGGATTTGCATGCGTCATTCTTTTTGATTGGCCCGGGCGTTCCGGCAGGCAAATCGCTCGGCACGATTGATATGCGCGATGTGGCGCCCACGCTAGCGCACGAGGTGGGATTAGCTTTGCCGAGCGCGGACGGAAAAACACTCTTGCCTTAGCTGTGAAGCGCGTCGCGTTGCGGCGCGATTTTTTCACCCCGCTATTGCGGCTTAGCGCAGACCTACCATTCCTTTTGCGGAATCGATTAGTTTGCTGGAGTCGTAGCCAACGCCGTCTTTGAAGACTAGCTCCACTTTTTCAATGTCCTTGATGTTGGCAGAAGGGTCGCCTTGCAGGACGACGATGTCAGCCGCTTTGCCCACGGCAAGCGTGCCGATTCTATCCAACTCGCCAAGAAATTCAGCGCCGTTTGAGGTTGCGATGTGAATGGCTTCGAGCGGCGTAAAGCCTGCTTCGACGAGCAGTTCGACTTCGCGCTGATCTCCGAAGCCGGCGATTACGCCGCCATAGCCGGTCGGATCGAGTCCTGCCAGAAGCAGGCCACCCCGCTTTGAGAATTCGTGCTCGAATTCCAATTCCTTTTTGAAGATGCCGGCCGCGTCGGAGCTCGCAGCGTTATCGGAAATTCGCGCGCGCCTCGTCAGATAAGCCAGACGAGCTTCAGGCGTCATGGCGTCGAGCACGCGGCTATCGAGCGGCGCGCGTCCCGGTACGGATGTTTCGAATACTGGCAGTGTGGAAGTGACTGCGACGTGATGTGCCACCAGATCGTGAATCATGTCCTGCATGGGCGCACTTGCGATGTCGACGGAGAGAAGGGCTTTTGCGGCGGCTTGCGCGTTGGGGCAGACACCAGGCTTTTTGTCGGGAAAAAATTCGGTGTCCACCTCGATGCCGTGCTCCAGGTCGTCGATGCCGAGAGCGGCTGCTTCGCGAAAACCGATCGAGCAAAGGTGTCCGGTGACTTTGATTCCGTGGGCGTGCGCGGCTTTGATGGCGGCGGCAAGTTCATCAGGCGTGATGTTCATGTACGCCTTGAAAGAAGTGGCGCCGCGTGCGATCCAGAATTCGACCATCTGGCGCGCGTCTTCGGCGTCTTTCAGCTGATGCATTTGCAATGCGAAGGCGCCTTCTCCTTCGAGATACGGACCTGTGACGTGAATTTTTGGGCCGGCGAGTTTTCCTGCGTCGATCGCTCGCTTGAGTTCAAGATCGGCGTAGGGTTCGAGGCTGCCGGTCGTTCGAATCGAAGTGACGCCGCCCGCCAAATAGAGCCGCGGAAAACTGAAAGCATGTTCTGGATAGAGCGGCAGCCCGCCGCCGGGAGCTGGATAGAACATGTGATCGTGCATGCCGACGAGTCCGGGAATCACAGTGCGGCCAGAGAGATCGAGCACTTTTGCACCGTCGGGGATTTTGGTAGCGGGAGAATCGCCGAGGGCCACGATTTTTCCGTCTGCGATGACCAGCGTTTGGTCCGCGCGAGGAGCGGCGCCAGTGCCATCCACGACGCGAACGTGCGTTAGCGCCAGAACGCTTGCATCTTCCTTCACCAAGGCGGTTACTCCAGGGGAGAGTTTGGGTTTCGCTTGACACCAACCGACACATGGAAAGACGAGGAAACACAGGCTGGGCAGAAGAATCCTTCTCATCAAACCACCTCGCGGATTAGGGATCATGTGGCGCGTTGCAGTCTATTCACAGGGCTGCAGCAACACAAGAGTCCGTGAGAAGCGTTCATGCGGGGCCGCGCTTCGTAGTTTGTGATAGATTTTTTGTCCGCAGAGGTGAGAAATGCTCAAGTTCTTCAAACAGTGTTTTGTGGCGGCGTTCGTAGCAATGCTTTTGGCGGCTACGCCCTGCGCCGCCCAGCAGCCAATCAGCGCCTCAGCTGCGGAAGGCGATTTTGTCATTCACAATTTTCAATTCCGTTCCGGAGAGTCGCTGCCGGAACTGCGGCTGCATTACGCGACGCTCGGCAAGCCGGTGAAGGATGCAGCGGGACGCACGACCAACGCCGTGCTCATTCTTCACGGAACGGGCGGCACTGGGCAGACGTTTTTCCAGCCGCAATTTGCGGGCGTTCTTTTTGGTCCCGGCCAGCTCCTCGACGTTGCGCGCTATTTTATTATTCTTCCTGATGGCATCGGCCACGGGAAGTCGTCCAAGCCCAGCGACGGCCTGCACGCACATTTTCCGCAGTACGACTACGACGACATGGTTTCCGCGCATTACCGACTCGTCAGCGAAGGTCTCGGCGTCAATCACCTGCGGCTGGTGATGGGCACTTCAATGGGCTGCATGCATTCTTTCGTCTGGGGCGAGACGTTTCCGGACTTCATGGATGCGCTCATGCCGCTGGCGTGTCTGCCAGTCCAGATCGCAGGACGTAATCGCGTCTGGCGCAAGATGGTGATGGATGCAATTCGTGAGGACCCGGAATGGAAGGGCGGCGACTACAAGGAAGAGCCCCAGCAGGCTCTGCGAACGGCGCTGGATTTTCTGTTAATCGCGGGAGCTGCGCCAATCCCCATGCAGAAGGCGCTGCCAACGCGTGACGCGGCGGACAAATATCTCGACGACTATTTCCGCGCACGATTCAGCGCGCTAGATGCGAACGATCTACTTTATCAGGTGAACGCCTCGCGCAATTACGATCCTTCGCAGCAACTCGGCAAAATCAAGGCACCGGTCATGTTCATCAATTCCGGCGATGACTTCATCAATCCGCCGGAGCTGGGCATCGCCGAGCGCGAGATCAAGAAAGTGCAAAACGCAACGTTTGTCCTGATTCCCGCCAGCGAAAATACCCACGGCCACGGCACGCACACCTGGGCCGAGCTTTGGAAGCAATACCTTGCGGAATTGTTAGAGAAGTCAGGCCACTGAGCGCTGCTTTGAACGAAACTCGTCAGCGCGCCGTTTCGTGGCTGGCGCGAATCTCCTGCCAACGGCGCGGACGTTTGTTGGCTTGCAGAACTTTTTTACGAAGGCGAATCGATTTCGGCGTGATTTCAACGAATTCATCGTCGGCGATAAATTCAATCGCCTGTTCGAGACTGAGTTCGCGGTGCGGAATCAAACGGATGGCCTCGTCCGCGCTCGACGAACGCATGTTTGTCTGCTTCTTTTCCTTGGTGACGTTCACTTCCATGTCCTGCTCGCGCGAATTTTCCCCGATGACCATTCCCTCGTAGACTTCAATCGCAGGACCGATAAACAGTTCGCCGCGTTCCTGAAGATTCCACAGCGCGAAAGCCGTCGATGGTCCGGGGCGGTCCGCGACCAGTGCGCCCGTCGGGCGCAGCGCCATCTCGCCTGCGTAGTCCGTCCATCCGTCAAAAATCGAGTGAATCAAGGCGGTGCCGCGAGTGTCCGTCAGCAACTGGCTGCGCAGGCCGATCAGCCCGCGCGAAGGAATTTTGAAGTCCATACGCACGCGTCCGGAGTTGTGATTGCTCATTTTGAGCATTTCACCGCGCCGGCTGCCCAATGTTTCCAGAATGATTCCAATAAAATTCTCGGGCACGTCGATGACTAGTCGCTCAAGCGGCTCGAGTTTCTTGCCGTTTTCCGTGCGCACGACGATTTCCGGCTTACCGACCATCAGTTCGAAACCTTCGCGGCGCATGGTCTCGATCAAAATGGCAAGCTGAAGTTCACCGCGCCCCAGAACGCGAAACGATTCCGGCGTATCCGTATCTTCCACGCGAATCGAAACGTTCGTCAGCAATTCCTTCGCCAGGCGATCGCGCAGATCGCGCGACGTCAAATAGCTTCCTTCTTTCCCTGAAAGCGGGCTGCTGTTCACGGTGAAAATCATGGCGAGCGTCGGCTCGTCAATCAGCAGAGGCTCGAGAGGCAGAGGTGCCGCAAGGTCGACAATACTTTCGCCGATCTGAATGCCTTCCACGCCGGCGATGGCGACGAGATCGCCCGCGCCAACCGCTTCTGCTTCATCGCGCTCCAGTCCGCGGAAGGTGTACAGCTTGGTGATCCGCGTGGAGATAAGCTTTCCGTCCAGCTTGCTGATGCCCACATCCTCGCCGCGCTTCAACGTGCCGTTAAATACTCGTCCAATCGCGATGCGTCCAAGAAAATCGCTGTAGTCCAGATTCATAACCTGAATCTGCAGAACGCCATCCGGATCGCCGGGCGGCGCAGGAATGTTTTTCACGATGGTCTCAAACAGCGGTAGCAGATCCTTCGAGCTGTCCCCAATTTGCCTGTGGGCAATGCCTTCGCGGGCGTTTGTGTAGACAACGGGAAAATCGAGCTGGTCTTCCGTGGCATCCAGGTCGATAAAAAGGTCGTAGATTTCGTCGAGAACTTCTTTGGCGCGTGCATCGGTGCGGTCAATCTTGTTCAGCACGATCACGGGCGGCAGCTTCGCAGCGAGCGCCTTCTGAAGGACGTAGCGCGTTTGAGGCAGCGGCCCTTCGCTGGCATCCACCAACACGACGACCCCGTCGACCATACGCAGCGCCCGCTCGACTTCGCCGCCAAAATCACTGTGGCCCGGCGTATCCACAATGTTGATCTTTGTGTCGTGGAAAAAAAGCGCCGTGTTTTTCGCGAGAATAGTGATCCCGCGCTCCCGTTCGAGGTCGTTAGAATCCATAACGCGTTCTACAAGCGCTTCATTGGCGCGGAAAATCCCGCTCTGGCGCAGCATGGCGTCGACCAGCGTCGTTTTGCCGTGGTCTACGTGCGCGATAATGGCGATATTACGAATATTTTGGCTCATGATTTCTACGTCGGTCTGCGGACTACTCAGCGGCAGTCACTGCAAAGACAAAAATAGCTGCTGAAACAACCAGCAGCCCGGACGAATCTCCTCTGTTCTCAGGTGTGGTCGAGCAACGTATAGTTTAGCAGACCGGCTGCTAGTCGGACAGCCAATCTTGGTTGTCACTTTCTTAGATCCCCTGCGCCGCCGGAGAGAGATAGAAACATCTGTTTCTCCCCGCATTTCGTGTACTATCCTCACCCAGGTTGGGTCGCCTGATTCCAAGGTGAAGTTGTTGGAGGGAATTCCAATGCGATTCGCGCGGCTTTTGTGGAAGAGCAGAGTCTATCTGTGGGCTCTAGCCATCATCCTTCTCTTTTTGCTCACCGGCCGCGCCCAAGCCCCGAATCCACCGGACTATTCGCTGCTCTTCGACAAAACGGACGTAATGATCGCGGCTCGCGACGGCGTAAAGCTGCACACGGAAATCTACGCGCCGAAAAATTCCACCGAGCCGCTCCCCATCGTCATCGAGCGGACTCCGTACGGTATCGTCGACGATGACAAGGGCTTCAGCCGCAAGCTCGCGCGCTACGCCGAGATGATTCCCGATGATTATATTTTCGTTTTTCAGGATATCCGCGGCCGCTACGGATCCGAAGGAACCTTCGTGATGCAACGCCCGGTGCGTGATCCAAAAGATCCGAAAGCGATAGACGAAGGCACGGACACTTACGACACCATCGACTGGCTAGTGAAAAACGTTCCGCATAACAACGGCCGCGCAGGCTTAGTCGGTATCTCCTACGGCGGTTGGCTAACGGTGATGGGCATGCTCGAGCCGCATCCCGCGCTCAAAGCCGTTTCCGAGCAAGCTTCCCCGGCGGACATGTTTCTCGGCGATGATTTTCATCACAACGGCGCGTTCCGTCTTAGCTACGGCTTTGAATATTCCACCATGATGGAAACAGGCAAAACGAATTTCGTATTTAAGTTCGATCAGTTCGACACCTATGAATGGTATCTGCGCCTCGGCCCGCTCTCCAACGCCGATAAAAATTACATCCACGGAACACTTCCAACTTGGAAAGATTTTGTCACCCATCCGAATTACGACGCCTTCTGGAAACAAGAGGCCATGCCCTACATCCTGACGAAGCCAAAGGTACCGAATCTCAATGTGGCTGGCTGGTGGGACCAGGAAGACGCTTACGGCCCAATGAAGATCTACGAACTTCTCGAAAAAAATGATCCTGACCACCTGAATTATCTCGTCGCGGGCCCGTGGAATCACGGCGGATGGGCCCGCAGCTCTGGCAAATCGCTTGGCGCGATTCCCTTTGGCAGCGACACTTCCCTCTATTTCCGCCAAAAAATTGAAGCGCCCTGGTTCGCTTACTGGCTCAAGAACAAAGGAAGTCTGCCGCTCAAAGAAGCGCTGCTTTTTCAGACAGGCAGCAACCAATGGGTGCAGTTTGATTCCTGGCCTCCACACGATGCGAGGACGCGCGAAATCTATTTCCGCGAAGACGGCAAGCTCTCCTTCGACGCGCCGCAAGCTACCAATCCGCAATCTTTTGACACCTACGTCAGCGACCCGGCGCATCCGGTACCCTACCGCCATCGCCCGATTGACATGACTTATCCCGACGATCATCCCGGGAGCTGGCCAACATGGCTCGTCGAAGACCAGCGCTTCGTCGACAATCGCCCGGATGTCCTGACCTGGCAGACCGAGGAACTCACCGAGGACATGACTGTAACTGGCAGTGTAACCGCGAAGCTCTTTGCTTCCACCACGGGGAGCGATTCCGACTGGATCGTCAAACTGATTGATGTCTACCCGGAAAAATATCCCGATGACTGGAAACTCTCCGGCTACGAATTGATGATTGCGGACGAAGTTTTCCGCGGGCGTTTTCGCAAATCCTTCGAAAAACCGGAACCCATCACGCCAGACGCGATCACGCCATTCACGATTGATCTTCATACCGCGAATCACGTTTTCAAGAAGGGGCATCGCATCATGGTGCAGGTACAAAGCACATGGTTCCCCATCATCGACCGCAATCCGCAGAAATTTGTCCCTAATATTTTTGAAGCAAAAGAGTCCGATTACCAGAAGGCGACGCAGCGCATCTACCGTTCGAAGGAATATCCCTCGGGCGTCGTACTTTCTCTTGCGCCAGCAACAGCAGGTAACTAGCGACTTTTTATTTGCGAATGTAAATTCGCGCGCGAACGGCGCGCTGAATCTCTTGTGATATTCTCAGCTTCGCATAGAAATGCTGATCATCCGCGTCACTCCAGGGGGAGTCTCCATGCGTTCTATCCGTAAAATACGCATCTTCACGGTTTTTCTCGCCTTAACCGGGTTGTTATTCGTGCCGTCCTTTGGGGCCGCCCCGCAGCGCCAGCGTCCCGACTTTTCTTCCCTTTTCAACAAAACCGAAGTGATGATTCCCATGCGCGATGGCGTCAAGCTGCACACCGAGTTCTACACGCCGAAAAACGCCACAACGCCGCTGCCGATTCTGATGAATCGTACTCCGTACGGAATCTCGAGTCCGGACAAAGGCATCAGCAGCATGATCTACCGCTACACGGACATGGTTCAGGAGGGCTACATCTTCGCATTTCAGGATATTCGCGGGCGGTATGGCTCCGAAGGCAAATTCGTCATGCTTCGCCCGCTCCATGATCCGAGCGATCCTAAAGGTGTGGACGAAAGCACCGACACTTACGACACCATCGACTGGCTCGTGAAAAATGTGCCGAACAACAATGGCCGCGTCGGGCTCGACGGGATTTCCTACGACGGTTTTCTCGTCACCATGGGCATGATCAATCCCCATCCCGCGCTCAAGGCCGCCTCCGAACAGGCTTGCATGGGCGACACCTGGCTCGGCGACGATTTCTTTCACAACGGCGCCTTTCGCCTGAGTTACGCGTTCGAATACACGGCGCTTCTCGAATCTTCAAATGAGAACTTTAGCTTCGCGTTCGACCGCTTCGACGTTTATGACTTTTATCTCCGTCTCGGCGCACTTTCGAACGCCAACGCAAAATATTTCCACGGGAAATTGCCGACCTGGAACGAATTCGTCGCCCACGCAAGCTACGACGATTTTTGGAAGCACCTCGCGGTTGCTTACGGCTTGAAGGAACCCACCATCCCGAATCTCAATGTCGCCGGCTGGTGGGACCAGGAAGATTTCTACGGCCCAATGGCGACCTACGCGCGTCTAGAGAAATCCGATCCAAAGCATCTCAACTATCTTGTCGCCGGACCGTGGAATCACGGCGGATGGGGCGGCGGCCCAGGCAAATCGCTTGGCCCGATCCCGTTCGGCAGCGACACGTCCGTCTACTTTCGCCAGAAGATTGAAGTTCCCTGGTTTGAATACTGGCTCAAGGACAAAGGCGCGCTGCCGCTCAAGGAAGCCCTGCTCTTCCAAACGGGGAGCGACAATTGGGTTCAATTTGATTCCTGGCCTCCGCGCGAAGCCCAAACCAAGGACCTCTACTTCCGCGAGGACGGAAAACTTTCTTTCGAACCTCCGCAAACAGACTCGGCTAATGCCTCGGACAGCTACGTGAGCGATCCAGCGCATCCCGTGCCGTACCGGCATCGCCCCGTCGACATGACCTATCCCGAGGATCATCCCGGAAGCTGGTACACCTGGCTCGTTCAGGACCAGCGATTCGTCGATGAGCGCCCGGACGTGTTGACGTGGCAAACACAAGATCTAACGGAAGACGTTACGCTCGCCGGCCAGGTCACTGCCAAGCTCTTCGCTTCCACAAGCGGCAGCGACAGCGATTGGATCGTCAAATTGATCGACGTCTACCCGCAAAAATATCCGGACGACTGGAGACTCTCAGGTTACGAACTGATGATTTCCGATGAGATTTTCCGTGGCCGGTATCACAATTCATTCGAGAAGCCAGAGCCACTCAAGCCCGGTGAAGTCACGCCTTTCACGATCGATCTGCACACCGCGGATCATGTTTTCAAGAAGGGCCATCGCATTATGGTGCAGGTACAAAGCAGCTGGTTCCCACTCTATGACCGCAATCCGCAGAAATTCGTTCCCAACATTTTTGAAGCGAAAGATTCCGACTACCAAAAGGCGACGCAGCACATCTATCGTTCTAGGCGATTTCCGTCGAGCATCGAAATTATGACTCTGCCGCAGAGCGCTGCAAGCGCGGGAAATTAAGTCGTCCGGCAATCTTCGGGCTAGGAGCACTCACTACCTAAGGCTCGCAAGCGATCCAAGTAGTTCATCAAGAAGAAATACCCAGTAGCGGGACCAGATCAAGGAAACTGTATTTAGATTGCTGCGAATTGTATTCGAACGCCACATTTTTCCCATTTACGGACAGCTGTTCATTTTCGGCCAATATTTTTCCATGATTAATAAATATACGAAATAATCGATTTTGACCGCGCTTCTGTAACCTCCCGGAAGTTATTTCCGTCTGTTTCTTGTTGCCCAATACTTGTAGAACAAAAAAAGGAAACTTCTTCATCGTATTTTCGTATTCTCCAACAAACACCCAGACGTTTTGCGCGTCTAATCTCTATATAGGATGGGGTGTATGACTCCAAACGTTATCCCAACAATGGATATCGGGACGGACGAACGATTAAACTTCGCGCCTCGTTCCGTCTCGCGTTTTATGCGTTTTGGTCCGTTTCAGATTGACCAGCAACGGCAAGAAGTAACCAAGAATGGCTCGCGGCTCAAGGTACAGGGAAAGGTCTATCAAGTTCTGGTCGCTCTTCTCGATAAGCCGGGCGAGGTTGTTACTCGTGAAGAATTGCGGCAGCGACTCTGGCCAGCTGACACGCATGTAAATTACGACGCCAATGTCAACACCACGGTGAACAAGCTTCGGCAAGCGCTGGGTGATTCCACGGAAAAACCTTTATACATCGAGACGATTCCGCGCAAGGGGTACTGTCTTGTGGCGCCTTCCGAAGCTTCTGATGTTCCTGACGCGACGCTCGCTTCAGAGGCCGAACCGGTGAGCGCTGCGGCAATCGTTGCTCCGGTATTCACGAAGGAACCCTCCGTCGCACGTTCCGGGTTTTGGATACCTCTCAGCGTCGCCGGACTTATTCTTGCCGGAATGCTTCTCGGCGCCGGCATTACGATCACCACGCTATTGATTGGTCATTTCGCGCAAGTCACGCGCTGGCCCTAGCGAGGATCTTCGAGCTTATTAGCGGGAGATCCAGCAGCCGTATTTGAGCCCGGCAACAAGGTTGCCGCTTCCGCTTACTGTTTTTGCGAGACTCCTGTTTCCCCGGAACGAAACTCTGTCCACGGGCCCGCCTTCATGTCATGCAAGTAAGGCTCTTGCCACGCAAATTCCTGATGCGCCGCGAAAAACGGCTTGGCTAGAAAATCTTCTCCGCAGGGATGTCCGGCCCGCGCCACAATCTTCATGTCCTTCGTCATGCTGGAATCGGTCGCTTTGGCTTGCACGGCGCCGCCGGGAAAATACGGCTTCCATCCCCACACATCCACGCCGCGCGGCGAGGAATCCACGTGCCCGCAGAGAGTCCGTTCGTTCGTTTCCGGCTTTTGGTGATAGCTGTCCACGTGATCGCCGAGCATCTTCTCCGCGAGGTTCACATCGATCTGGCCTTTGTTCTCTTTCAGAAGCGCATCCCACCTCACGCGCCGCGCATTGGGCGACGTCTCCAGGTTGGCCGGTTCGAATTGCGGCGCATCCGCTTTGATCACTTTCGGATCGCGCGCCCAGTTCGAGCCCGCGAATGCGCCGTCCTTCGTGCGCCAAAGCTTGGAAGCCTTCAGGCCTAGTTCGAGTTGCGCGATCTCGCCCGTCTTGCTGTCGCCCAGGAGCCAGTCATTGGCGTAGCCGCCGTTGTTCCCCTCAAGCATGATCTTCGTGTACTCGTCGATCGAGCCCGCGTATTGCAGCGCTTTTCTCGCGCGCACGAATTCCGCCTTCCCGTTGGGGTCCCAGCCTTCGAATTGCGTGATGGTTGTCTCCGTCACCATCAAACCGTCGCTGTTGATCCCGAAGTCGTCGTCGCTCGCGATCACTCCCGGAAATCCATCCATCAAAATCCGGTAGCCAGTTTTCGGCACGATATCAAAGACGATGCGCCAGCGCTCCCCGTTCACGTAGCTTGTCCAGTTATTGTGGGCCATGACGATCTTTCCGTCTTTCGTCCAGCTCCCAGTGGCTACAAACGCGCTGCAGTTTCCCGGGCTTTTCAAATTCGGAGCATGCGCCACTTTCTGCTGCTTGTTGTACCAGGGCACGTAGTAGTCCGGCAGCTCTTCAAACGCGTTCATGGCCACGATATCGTCCACGTCCAGCTTAGAGTTGGTCCGCGCGCGCAAGCCTTCCACGATTCCCTGCAGCTCCTGCTGATATTCCTCGTCAATCTTCGGCCAGAGCATCTCATGCGCAGCCTTGCGGAAGAACGCCCAGTCGCGCTGTGTCTCATGCATCATCCCGGCGCTGACCGCCGCGAACCCATCCTCGATATCCGCCGCCAGCAGATAGCCGTGCTGAAAACCAATGTTCGCCGGATCGCCTTCGAGATGCACGTAGATCCAACCGCCATCTTCGAAGCGGTGCGCGCCCGCAAGTCGCGGATCGTTAGCGCCAGTTTGCTTCAGCCCGGACGTGATCGTCGCGGACAATCCACCTTTGCCCGCCGTTACATCCGCTCCGCCGCCACCCAGCCACCACAGGCCGGCTCCTCCCAGAAGGATCACGAGGATCGCGGCCGCCCGCCTCATCGAACTCGCTCCCGCTTCTGCTTCCATCAATCCTCCTACTTACCTGCGCCGTCGCGGCGCGTAAAAATCATCCCCAGCGTGCGGCCCGCATCCAGCTTGAACCCGGTGATCGCCTCATTTGCATCTCTCTCGAAGTGAAGTGTGATTCCCATCTTGGTAAAACGAAACACATCCGGAGCCGTGGCCCCGAACCCCTCAGGAGACAGAGTACTCGTATGAAGAAATCCTCCGCCATCCAGCAGACCCACGACCCTTAATTTGCCGTCGACAATTCCCAGACGATACGTCACGCCCAATTCGCCGCTCCAATAGTCACCTGTATAACGTCGAAGTTGTTCCGCGGTCAGCGGGATCTCTTTCTGCTCGGGCGTCTCCCGTTCTGCGGCTTTCTTTTCTTCCTTCGGCTTCATCATGCTGCCCAGATAAATATCCGCGACCTGGACCGCGCGTTTCGTGGGGTTCGCGTCTCCCCGATTGCACAAGCACGCCACGGAGAAGTGGTGCTCGGGGAAGCGCAAAAGTTCTGCCCGGTAGCCGCCCCACGAGCCGCCATGGCTCACTGTGTGCAATCCGCGGTAATCGGCAATGTGCAATCCTTTCGCATAATCCAGCACCTTCCCGCTGTTCAGTTTGCCCGGCTCCTGAATTTCCGCCAGGAAATCCTTGCCGCCGACTTGCCCGCTGTAAAAATTCTCATCCCATTTCAGCAAGTCTTCGACGGAGGTGTGCACGGCGCCATCGCCGGTCTGCTCGAAATAAGAAACATCCAGCGTATAGCCATCCTTTTTTTCTTTTGGATCGTAGGCCATCGCGCGATCGGGGATCAGGGCCGTGTGATCGTCGCGGTACTGCGTGTGCGTCATCCCAAGTGGCGCGAATATATTCTCCGCCGCGAACTCGCGGAGCGTTTTGCCGCTCGCACGTTTCACGACGATGGAAAGCAGAAAAAACCCGCTGTTGCTGTACAGCCAGTCGCTTCCGGGCGCAAAGTTCAGCGCTTTCTGCCGGGTGATGATTTGCAGCGCATCCTCGTCCGTCGTCACGCTGTCTGTATTAATGCCCGCGAGATCCATCAGCGTCAGGTAATCGCGCAGTCCGCTCGTGTGATTCAGAAGATGCAGAAGGGTGATCTTCGGTCCGTAATCCGGCAACTCGGGAATGTATTTCCGCACATCGTCGTTAACCGAAAGCTTCCCCTGTTTTTCCAGCAGCAGTATGCTCGCGGCCGTAAATTGCTTCGAAGTCGAGCCAATGTCAAATACCGACCCGGGCGTAATAGGAACATCTTCCTCGAGATTCGCTAAACCGTATCCTTTGCTGTAGCTGATCCTGCCATTTCTGTAGACCGCCACCGCGCATCCCGGCGAACCAGCCTTCGTTAAGTCCGCGAAGACCTCGTCCACAGCCGCGGTAGCTTTGTCCTGTGCACGGCTCGGTGGCGAAACACTGCATGTTCCTGCCACGAGTGCACACGCAGCCATGCCGCTCCCTACTCTTCGCAATACGCCCATGCAAGGCCCCCTCACCGGTTCCTGCGCGCCGAGTCTATCTTCTTCGCACCCGGGCATCAATCCTTCGCGCGGTTCTCGTGTAAACTCGCTTTTCCATCATGCTCACTGCCATCACGCGCGCCGTCAGTCCGGCCATCGTAAATTGCGAACTAAGCTTTATTCCACGCCAGCCAATCGATCTCCAAATCGCGCGCGCGCAGCATCGCGCCTACGAGCAGCTTCTCGAAAAGCTCGGCGCGCGCCTCGTTTCGCTTCCCGCCGAGCCTGCTCTTCCTGATTCCATGTTCGTCGAGGATCCCGCTATCATCCTCGATGAACTCGCCGTCCTTTTCCCGCTCGGTACCGAATCACGCCGTCCGGAGGCTGCTTCGCTAGCGCAGGCCATCTCGAAATTTCGCAAAATCGAGCATGTCACTCTTCCTGGCACGGTCGAGGGCGGAGACGTTCTGCGTATCGGCCGCAAGCTTTTTGTCGGCGAAACCAAACGCAGCAACGCCGAAGGCATTCGCCAGCTCTCCGCCATCCTCGCGCCGCACCACTACGAAGTTGTCACCGTGCCAGTTACGGGCTGCCTGCATCTTAAGTCCGCGGTCACCTGCCTCGGCCCAGATACGCTACTCGCCAACCGCGCCTGGTTTGATCCAGCGCCTTTTGCTGGCTACGCCTGGATAGACGTCGATCCCGCCGAACCCCACGCCGCAAATGCCCTGCCACTCGCCAACACCGTCATCTTTCCCGCGTCCTTCCCTCGCACACGCGCCCTCATAGAAGCCGCCGGATTCCACGTCACCCTGCTGGACATCTCCGAACTCCAAAAAGCCGAATCCGGCCTCACCTGCTCCAGTTTAGTCTTCCAAGCGTAGTTTGTTTTTTAAGCCCTGCTTTGTTAATGCCACCTATAAGAAGAAACGGCCACCCCGATTTCTCGGAGTGGCCGTTTCGGTTAAATCGATTAGCTTGTTTTCTTAGTTCGTCAGCTCCGTTACGCTGCGTGCCACAAACACCGGCTGGCTGCTGATGGGATCCTTCAGCACCACGCCGACTACCCGCAAGGTGTTCGTCGGATTGTTCGTGAGGTCCTGCAGACTCGTCAACCCGCCGCCAAACTTCGTGAACGGCGTCACATAGACGGTCACCGGCCCGTTGAACAACACGCCCGCCAACCCATTCGAATTGAACAGGAACGTGCTTGTACCAACGTTTGCGCTGCCTGGCACCAGCGTGCCTGTGTGTCCTTCATGCCGCAGCACCACGCGCTTTACCGTAACGGCGCCATTCGAAAATGGCCCGCCGATGCTCACGTGCTGCCCGGGAACCAGAAGCGACGAGTTGAAGAAAATATTGCTCCACCTCGGGTTGATGAAAACGTTGTGCATCCAGTAGACGAAGTACTTCTCGCTGCCGTTCAGGTCGATCGTCGAGATCTGCCCGGAATTAAATCCCGTGTTCGCCGGCAAGACATCACGCACGTACAGATCGAAGTTCTGCGCCGTGCCCGTCGGTGGATCCACGTAGGTGATCAGTCCTCCCGCATAGAAGCTATCCTGCGAAAGAATGGCCACCGTGTCCGCATCAAACGTCCCTGCTGTCCTGTCCAGCGTGCCAGAGATCATTACGATCGACGTCATGGTCAGGTCGTTGATGGTCTCGCCACCTTCCCATTCCGTCTGATCGTTCACGTCCACCTTAAATGCGTGCCCATGCGGCCCTTGGATCGTAAAGGAATTCCCCACCGCGTTGATGGTCGTCACGCCCGCGATAAATTCATCGATATACGCGTCCGCATCGCTTGGAGTGATGGCGTTCACGCTTATCGTCGGATTTATAACGCCGGTGATCTGGCCGTTCATATCGAGCGCCAGCGACTTTTGAATGTCGAATTCGAACCCGAGGCCGATGACTTGGCCCGCCGTTACTGTCAGCGGGTTGCTCAGGCTGATCGTCACCATCGATTTCGAAAGCGTCGCCGCCGGTGTCGTAGTCGACGTATAGCTGCTGATCGTCGGCTTCGTCGGGGGATTCGTCTGCGGATTCGTCACATTGAGATAATCGATCTCTGGATTCGCCAGTGTAACAATCACCGAGTCGTACGTTCCCGTTGGAATACTGTTCATATCGATCAGCGTGTGCATTCCGTTCAGTCTCGCAAAGTCCACCGTCTGCTGGCCCGTCGTGACTGTTATAGGAGCGCTTGTGCCTTGCGCCACACTAATTCCCATAATCACCACTTTGAGCGAAACAACGCTCGGCAAAGGCGCGTCCCCACCGGACACAAATACCATCCCCGACTGCTGTTGCGCGACCGGCGGCGTGCTCATGTTTCCGGCCCCACATCCCACCGCAAACGCGATCAGCGCAAGCGCAAATAGCCCGCTTAACCACTTCATTGGATTCATGGCTTTCTTTCCTTTCGATCTTGAATACCCCGGAGGCGCACCCTGCGCCCACCGACCCGTGCTCTGTCTAACCCATGCCCCCGGATTTAGTCGCTATCTGTAAATTATTGATTTAAAACTGGTTAAGGAATTCTTGCAGACGAACTCACACGACCTACCCGGCTAATGCGCGGTAACGGCGTGACCGTTCCTAGCTCTTCTGGACACAGTCCCGAATCTCTTTTGCAATCTTTGCTATGCGTCCGGTTTTTCTTGTGCTAATCTTTTTTCCGGTATGATTTCCATCGCGACCAAGCAAATTACCATTACGACGTCTATGTCGATTACCTCGACTAAGGCGAAGAAGACTATTTTCGCTTCCGGCGCGTGGAGAAACAGCTAGCAAGCTAGAAAAAGTTTCCAACCCACCGCCTGAAGCGAATCAGGCGGCGGGTTTCTTCTTTTAAGCCCCCCGCCAGAGACGCTCCAGCGGAAACCAGGAGCGGATGTCATGAGCCCCGAACACGTGCAGGAAGAAGTGGCGGAGGAAAGCTGCTTCGTTGACCACTTGGCGATCACCAGCGAAAAAGAGCCATTTGCACTCACCAACAGAAATACGGGTGAGAACCCGAATCAACCCGTCGTCGCCTTGAAGTTCGGCGGCAGTTCGCTGCTTGGAGCCGAGCGCATGTTGCACGCCGCCGGCCTCGTCCGCGTGGCTGCGCAGAGTTCAAGCGTGATCGTCGTGGTCTCCGCGATGAAGGGAGTCACCGATCGTCTTCTCTCCATTTCGCGCGCTCTTGCCGAAGGAAAGCTCTCCCACGCGCGCAATGAAGCCGAAGGCATCATCCATCTCCACCTCGCTGTGCTTCAGGATCTGCAGCTTGGTGAAGAGCAACAGGAGCGTGTCCGCCTCGGCCTTCAGCTTCTCGGCCGCGATCTTCTCCACGAAGTGCCGCTCAAGGGCCGCGTCGTTGCCACCGCGGAACTCGCCGATCGCCTCGCCTCTTTCGGCGAGCGCTTCAGCGCCCGTCTCTTCGCAGCCGCTCTCGAAAACACAGGCGTCGCTGCTGTTCCTGTTTCCTCTTCCGATTTCGTTCTCACTTGCGACACGTTCCGCGAGGCCCAGCCTCATCTGGAAGAAACCAGAGAGCGCGGCCGCGGCATTCTTCTTCCGCTTCTTGAAGCCGGCCTCGTCCCTGTTGTAACCGGTTTCATTGGCGCGACCCCCGACGGCCGCATCACGACCCTCGGCCGCAACAGCTCCGATTTTTCCGGCGCAATCATTGCCCATGTCGTCGACGCCGAAGAGCTTGTCATCTGGACGGATGTGGACGGGGTTTATACTGCGAATCCTCACGACTCTGTCGAAGCTAAACTTCTCCATGACCTGAGCTATGATGAAGCGCACGCGCTTGCGGCCAGTGGCGCAAAAGTCCTTCATCCTCACGTGCTGCCGCTTGCCGCGGAAACGGATATGACCATCTGGATTCGCAACACATTTAAACCGCATGTTCGGGGAACGCGCATTGGCCTGCCCCAAAACACAAATGGCCGCGCGCAATTCGGGGGTGCGGCATGAGCGCGCCTTCTTCGGAGAATGGCGATAAGAGCGGTATGGCACAGCCAGGGGAATTTTCCATGCCGGGCGGCGGCCGGAAGAAATGGCGCGCGGGCGTCTTGGGAGCGACAGGCCTTGTGGGGCAGCGCCTCGTAAAGCTCCTTTCCGGTCATCCTTGGTTCGAGCTCACGGAAGTTGCCGCCTCCGAACGCTCTTCGGGCAAGAGCTACGCAGAAGCTGTCCGCTGGCATATCGACGGCCCCATTCCCGAAGCCGCGCGCGGTCTAGTGGTCAAAAGCCTCGACCCTAGCCTCGATTGCGACTTTGTTTTTTCCGCGCTCGATTCGAGCGTCGCCGGAGGCGCCGAAGAAGACTTCGCCCGCGCGGGATATCCCGTAGTGAGCAACTCAAAAAATCACCGCATGGATCCCGACGTTCCCCTTCTCATTCCTGAAGTCAATGCCTCGCATCTCGACGCCATTCCCACGCAGCAAAAAAATCGTGGCTATAACACCGGCTTCATCGTCACCAATCCGAATTGTTCGACGGCGGGCCTCGTCCTCGTCCTGAAGCCGCTCGCGGACGCCTTCGGACTCGAGAAAGTTTTCGCCGTCACGCTGCAAGCCATCTCCGGCGCAGGCTATCCCGGCGTCGCATCTATGGACATTCACGCAAACGTCATTCCCTTTATCAGCGGCGAAGAAGAAAAAATGGAGTCCGAGCCGCAAAAGCTCCTCGGCAAATGGGATGGCGCCCGTTTCATCGACGCCGGCCTCGGCCTCAGCGCCCACTGCAATCGCGTTCCTGTTCTCGAGGGCCACCTCGAGTGCATTTCCGTCAGCCTGAAGAAAATCGCTTGCCTAAAAGAAGTCCGCGAAGCCTTGCGAAATTTCGAAGTGGACGCCGAACTCGAGTCCCTTCCTTCTGCCATCCGTCATCCCGTAGTCGTTCTTGATGGCGACGACCGTCCTCAGCCGCGGCGCGACGTCGACGCCGGAAATGGCATGGCCGCCGTCGTCGGTCGCGTCCGCGAATGCCCGCTCTTAGACATAAAGCTCACCCTGCTCTCGCACAATCTAGTTCGTGGAGCCGCCGGAGCCGCCCTTCTCAACGCCGAACTCCTGGCCGCCCGCGGCCTTCTGAGTCACCGCGTCCGCGAGGACGAATCTCAGCTCGCCGCCAAGTAGTTTTTGGATCTTTCGTTCGGGCAGGCTACTTGTAGGGGCTGGGCTTGCCCCGCCCGCGCTTCGGCCACCGCTGTTGCAAAATTGGCGCCGCTGCTGCTAGACGGCATGCGTTTGAATGTTTCTTCCCGAAGCGTATTGCTTCAACATCTCCGACAGTCTTTCTGCCCAGCGTTCAAGCCCATCCGCCCCGCCAAACGAAATAATGATCGCAATCACCTGCTTCGTCGCCAGCGTGACCATCGTTCGCTCCGAATCGCTCGTCGGACTTCCATGCGGTCCGATCGCATCGCAAAACACTGGCAACCCTTCCAAGTTCAAATCGTATTTCCCGATTCCTTTGTATGTCTCGCCAGCCCGTCCCGGTCGAAACACGATATCGCCTTGCACGTGCGCCAAGTCATAGAGCCCCACTGGCAACCGGCTCTCGACGCTCACAACGTTGATCACGTCCACCACATTATTAATCCGCGGCAATCCCTTCCCTGCGATCACCCGCCGCAAAAGCGCCTCTGCCGACCCGCGATACCGGGCCGGGTCCTTGCCCAACGCCTTATACCCCGCCCGAGTCGCCAATATCGCCGCCGACTCGAGCACCGCCTTCGGCTCCGCCAATTTCAAAATCTTCTCTTCGCAAACACGCAGCTCTTGGTCCAAACCCCCCGGCGTCGCCCCAGCTTCCACTTCCGCCGTCACGCACGCCAACGCGACGCGCGAGCATTTCGCCTTCAACTCCGCATCAATCGTCACCCTCGGCATCGCTCCGCCTCTCATGCTAAACTAACCCAATTACAGGCTCGTAGCTCAGTTGGTTAGAGCGCCACCTTGACACGGTGGAGGTCTGGGGTTCGAGTCCCCACGAGCCTACCATTCCTTTTTGGCCCGCTGCGGCCTTCGCCGACCATGCGCCGCTTCTTCTGGATTCGCCTGCTCATCTTCCTCCGGCAAAGCCGCTGGGGCTTCGCGCTCATCGCCCTTTGGTTCGCTCTCGGCACGCTCGCCTTTCACTTCTGGGATCATCTCCCTCTCCGCGATTCCTTTCTAGACGCCATCTATTTTCGCTACCGCCCCGATTCCTTTTGGGCTCTCTACTCCTTCTGGGGCCAATGCGTCCTTTTCGGCATCGTCATTTCCATCTTCATGCTTCAAGCCCTGCAGCGCTACAATCCGCAGGAAGGTTGCCGCATGCTCGCCAAAGAAATGCAAGACCACGTCATTATCATCGGCTACACGCATCTCGGCATTCGCATCGTCGAGCATCTCCGCCGCTCGAAGCAGCCTTACGTTTTGATCGACAAAGACCCCGCCGCCGTCGATGACCTGATCCGAGACGGCGAACCCATCATCGTGGACGACGCCAAGCAGGAAAGCTCGCTGACAGATGCAGGCATTGAGCGCGCCAAGCTCGTCATCATTACCTCCAACAACATCGAAACCGCCCTCCTCGTCACCAAGCGCGCCCGCGACCGCAACAAAAAAGCCCTCATCATCGTCCGCTGTTATCTCGACGAATTTACCGAAATTCTCGAGAGCCTCGGCGCCAACGAGGTCATCTCCAGCTCAAAAAGCGCCTTCAGCGGCATCTCTCCCCACCTCGATTCCCTCGGCGCTGTTCGTTGAACGGCGATGGAGCGGTTACGAGATCGCTTCTGATCATCACCGGCACGATGGGAGCGGGCAAGACAACCGTTCTGGGCGAAGCGTCGGACATCCTCGCGCTGCGCCAAATTCCCCATGCAGCGATCGACTTGGACGTACTTGGGCTTTCACATTTCGCGCCCTCCGCCGGCCACGATGGCGTGATGTACCGCAACCTTCAGTCTGTTTACGAAAACTATGCTTCTCTTGGAATTCAGCGGTTCTTGCTGGCGCGCGCGATTGAAGACCGCGTCGAACTGGAATTCTGTCGTGGCCTTATTTCAAAGACAAACACGGTCGTCTGCCGCCTCACCGCCAGCTTCGAAACGATGCAACAGCGCGTCAAACTGCGCGAATCAGGGATCTCCCAGGCGGCTTATGTTGCTCGCGTCGTGGCCTTGAGCGCCATCCTTGACCGCGCGCATTTGGAGGATTTCACCGTCACCAGCGAAAATCGTTCAGTGACCGAGGTTACGCAAGAAATGCTCGTCAAAGCTGGCTGGATTTCGAGCTGAACCGCGATTTTGAGTTTCCATTCGTTGACTTTCGCGTCGCGGCACCCTAGCATCGCTCTAGCACCTATTCCGTGACGCGTGAGGTCTTTGATGAGTTCCTCCACGCCACTTCCCCTGCCGCAACTGCCCCCTCCAATCGCCGAGGTTCTTAATACATTTCTCCAATCCGCGAAGGATGCTTTCGGCCTTGATCTTCTTTCGGCAGTCCTCTTCGGAAGCGCTGCGGAAGGCAAGCTTCGCGCCACCTCGGACCTAAATCTAATTCTCGTTCTTGCCTCCTTCAGCCAAGCCAAAGCCGACCAGCTCCGTCAGCCTCTGCGCGTCGCACAAGCCGCCATACAACTCCATCCCATGTTTCTCTTGAAGGATGAAATCCCTCACGCTGCCCGTTCTTTCGCGCCCAAGTTCGCCGACATTCGTCGCCGCCGCGCCATTCTCTTCGGCGAAGATCCGTTCGTGTCTCTCACCGTCCCTCGCGATGCCGAGGTTCGCCAGCTCCGTCAGCAACTCCTCAACCTCATTCTTCGCCTCCGCGCCGCCTATGTCGCCCGCAGTCTGCGTGAAGAGCAACTCAGCCTCCTGATCGCCGGCGCACTCGGTCCTCTGCGTTCGTACGCCGCCGTCCTTCTCGACCTCGAAGGCCGCCCCGCGGCGTCCCCTTCGCAAGCTCTCGAATCGCTGGGCGCGGAATTCGCCATTCCCGAATGGCCGCAGCTCTCCGCTCGACTTGCCGCCACGCAGGAAAGACGCATGTCCGCCTCCGGCGAAGCGCCGCGTCTCTTCTTTCCTCTCCTCGACCTCGCTTGCCGCATGCAATCCCGAGCCGAAGCGCTCTCTTCTGAGGTGCGCCGTGAATCCCTTTGATCTTCGCGGCCCCGAATTTCTCGTCTTCTATATTTTTTTCGCCTGGTTGGTCATCGTAGCCCTCACGCTTCTCCGCCGCCTCAGCGAAGACCGCGACACCGGCAAGCCTCCCATCGACGATCCCTACTTTGTCGCTTTTTTGCGCGGCGGCGAAAGCGAAGCCCTCCGAGTCGCCACACTTTCCCTCATCGACCGCGGTCTGTTGACTCTCAAAAGTTCCGGAAGTCCCGCCCTCTTACCCGGAAGCGCCGACAGCCGCCTCGAACTCGCTGACCCCGCCGCCGTCGAATCCGTAAAGCGCCCCATCGAAAAGCGCATCCTCGAAGCCTTCAAAACCGCCCAGCCCATTCACTCGACACTCGCCTCTCTCGAAGGCTGCACTGCCTGCTTCGATTACGCCATCAATCTCGAAAAATTCGGCCTCCTCCCCGACGAAGAAGTTCGCAAGGCCCGTCTCCGCCGGGTTGCCATTGCCATCGGCATCCTCCTCGGCGTCGCCGTCGTAAAAATCTTTATCGCTCTTTCCCGCGGCCGCACCAACATCCTCTTTCTCGTCATTCTTTCAGGTCTCGCCGCGTTCGTCGTTTTTAGGACAAGCACTCCGTTTCGCACCATGCGCGGCGAAAAATTTCTCCAGGACGTGAAATCTCTTTTCAGCTCCCTGCGTCAGCGTGCTGCCTCTCTTCGTCCCGGTGGCGCGACTTCCGACCTCGTCTGGCTTGCCTCCGCTTACGGACTCGCCGAAGTTTCCCCCATCCTCTTTCCCTCCGTGATGGCCCTTCGCCCACGCGGACCGACTCGCGGATCAGGCTCTTCCGGTTGGGGTTCCGGCAACTCATCGTGTGGCACCACTACCAGCTGCGGCTCCAGCGGCAGCACGTGCGGTGGTGGTGGCTGTGGCGGTGGCGGAGGTTGCGGCGGAGGCGGCTGTGGTGGTTGCGGGAGCTAGATCGATGAACTACCTCACAGACAGAGTTGGCCTCGGTTGGCGCCCCGACCTGGCCGTCGGCATTCTCGAACACCTCGATGGCATCGACCTTTTGGAGGTGATTGCCGACGATTTCTTCTCTGCACCGCACCGCCAAATCCGCGCTCTCAAAACACTCGCCGCTCAAATCCCCGTAGTGCTCCACGGCGTCAGTCTCGGCCTCGCCTCTTCCGTTCCCGTGGAAACCAAGCGCCTCGATCAAATGGCGCGCCTCTTCGACCAAATCCGCCCCGAATTCTGGTCTGAGCATCTGGCTTTCGTCCGTGCCGGCGGAATCGAAATTGGCCATCTCGCCGCCCCGCCTCGCAGCTCCGCCTCCGTTGATGCCGCCGCTTCCAATTTGCATCGCGCTCAAGCCGCCGTCGGAGCCAAGCCTCTTGTCGAAAATATCGCCACTCTGATCGATCCGCCCGCCAGCACACTCTCTGAGTCCGACTGGATCGCTGGCATCCTCTCCTCTTCCGATTGCAGCCTACTCCTCGATCTTCACAACGTCCTCGCCAACGGCCTCAATCACGGTTACAACCCCATCGAGTTTGTGCGGAAAATTCCTCCCGAACGCATCACCGCGATTCACATTGCTGGCGGAAAATTCGTTTCTGCCCCCGACGGCACGCAGCGGCTGCTGGATGATCACTTTCACGATGTTCCCGATCCGGTCTTCGATCTCCTCGAAGAAACTGCTGCCCGCGCCCCGAGCCCGCTCACCGTGATCCTCGAACGCGATGGCGACTATCCTTCGATGGACTCTCTCCTCGCGCAAATCGTGCAAGCTCGCTGCGCCCTCGCCAAAGGCAGAGCTCGCCGCGCCCAAACCGTGGAGGTCCTCGCATGAGCGCCAGCCAACTCGAAGCCTTCCTGGCGCGTCTCTATGTCGACGCGGACGCCCGCGCAAATTTCAAAGCAGATCCCCGTGCGGAATCGCAAAAAGCCGGCCTCTCCGAGGAACAATGTGCCGCCCTTGAAAAGCTTGATTGGATCGGCCTCGAAATGGCCGCGCGAAGCTTCGCGAGGAAGCGCCAGTCAAAACGCCGCCTCACTTGGTTCGCCGCACTCAAAGCCCGCCTGTCGCGTCTCCGTTTCCCGCGCTTCGTCCACTATGGGTTTTATAACTCTCGCAACAATCTCAAGCGCAAAAAGACATCCCGCCCGAAAAATCCGTAGTCTAATAAATCCAGGCCCAGGAAAACGGGTGTGGGATGCGGTTCGCTCGCCAACTTATTTCTGTTCTGGCATGTCTGTATATTCTTGCGCCCCTGGAGACTCGTGCGGCGGACTTGGCAAGCTACACCGGTCTGGTGTTGGATGAAAACGGCGTCCCCGTGGACGCCGCGCAAGTAAAGCTTGAGGACGCGGCGGCCCACGTCTATCGCGCGGAATCTGACGGAGCCGGCCGCTTCACCTTAAAAAATCTCCCCGCAGGCGAGTACAAGCTGGAACTCCGCAAGGCCGGCTTCTTCGTCATCACCGGCCACGCTCTCACCTTGCAACCCGGTCCCAACGAACTCACTCTGACCCTAAACCACGCAGAAGAAGTTCACGAACGAGTCCAGGTCACGGCTCGCGCCAATCAAATCGATCCCCAAGATACTGCCCAGCGCAACACGCTTACGGCCAGCGATGTTCGAGACATTCCCGTGCCAAGCCCGCACATTCTCGCGGAGAGCCTTGTCGCTCTCCCCGAGATCACCCAGGACAATCTCGGCAATCTTCACATCGCCGGAGCGCGCTCAGGCGAAACGCAGTATTTACTCGATGGCTTCGAAATCGGCGACCCCGTGAATGGGGAGCTCACCTCTCGTTTCAACGTCGATGCCACACGCGCCGCCGAAGTCCAAACCAGCGGATTCGGCGCGAGCTACGCGCATGCCGGCGCAAACATCCTCAGCCTCGAAACTCCAGATGGCGACGATCGCTGGCGCTTCGGTACCACCAATCCCGCCCCAGGCATCAACATCCAGGAAGGCGTTCACCTCGGCAATTGGTATCCGCGCTTTACCTTCTCGGGACCCATCAAACGCGGCCGCTTTTGGCTTTCCAATTCCATCAGCGTTCAACACACATTCGCTGTCGTCAAAGGCCAGCCTTCCGGCGCCAACACTTGGCAAGAATGGGCGGGAGACAATCTTCTCCGCTTGCAATACAACATCACGCCCAAGCACATTCTCCACGCCAGCTTCCTCTACAACATCGCACGCGGTACCAACCTCGGCTTGGACGCTCTCGACCCTGTCTCTACAACCGTCACCGGCGATCAGCACCGGTATTTCGCCTCTCTGAAAGACCAAGTATGGCTCGCCGACACGCTTTTCGATTTTGGTGTCGCGGCCGATGAAAGCATCCTGGACTACATCCCGCAAGGCACGCAAACCTACGTCCTTCTCGTCAACGGATCCTCCGGCAACTATTTCCAACGCTTAAACCAACGCGGCCGCCGCTTACAAGCTGTCGCCGGCATGCCCGCCGCAACACGCCGCTGGCATGGCACTCATCAACTCGCTGTTGGACTCAATACCGCAGGCCTCAACTATTTGCTTTCCGCCGATCGCGGCGAAATCCAGGCGCTCAACGCCGTAGCAACGGACGGAACGACTTGCAGCTCCGCACTTCAAGCTGGCTGTTTGGTGCGTCAAACAACTTTCTTCGGCCCCGCAAATCCATACCTCTCAAATACCCAGGCTGGCGGCTACGCGCAGGATACGTGGACCATTTCAAAGTACTTCGTTGTGCAGGCAGGCTTGCGCACGGACTGGGATCGTTTCACGCAAAGCGCTATGGCCGAGCCGCGCCTCCACGCGAACGTGCTTCCCTTTGGAGACGATACCTCGAAAATTTCGCTAGGTTGGGGCATCTACAATGTTCCGTTGAATCTTTCTCAAATTGCCCAAGCTTTCGACCAGCAGCAGCTCGACACGTTTTATAACTCCACCGGCAACATTGTTCCTCCAAGCCCCGTAGTCAGCCAATTCGTACTGCCCGCAACCGGCCTGCAACAACCACGCTTCACAATGTACAGCGCCGGTTTACAGCAGAAACTCGTCCACAATACGCTCCTCGGTCTCCAGCTCCTTGCCCGCAACGGCTCTGATGGCTTCGCCTACGTCGATCAGCAACCTACGCAGCCTGGAGGAATTTTTCTTCTGCAGGACACCCGCAAAGACCGCTATCGCTCCGCAACGGTTTCCCTCCGGCACGTTTTTTCCGAGAGCATGGAAGTCTACGGCGCTTACACACGCTCCGTCGCGCATTCCAACGAAGTGCTGAACCCCGCCCTCGGCTCGATCTTCTATGTCGCGCAGCAGCCCGGCCCTGTCGCATGGGATGCTCCCAACCGCCTCGTCACTTGGGGCTGGGCCCCCACGCACATCTGGGGAATCCAACTGAGCTATTTCCTCGAGTACAGGACTGGCTACCCATTCAGCGTCATCAATCTGCAACAGCAAATCGTTGGCCCGCCCAACTCGTTGCGCTTCCCCGCCTATGCCAGCCTCAACATCGGCCTCGAAAAGAAATTCGGCTTCCGGGGCTATCTCTGGGGAGTCCGCGTAGAAGCGGTGAATGTGCTCAACCGCCAAAATCCCGACACCGTGGTGAACAATATCGACGCTCCTAATTTCGGTGCCTTCTCCGGAGGACAAGGCCTGGCCTTCACCCTCCGCGTCCGCTTCATCGGCAGAAAATAACCTCGATCCGACTCATCGCAGGGTACGCGCATCCTTGTTCGTATCCCGCGCCGCGCCATCGATCCGCGTGTCGATAACCGCGGCAAATCCTAAGTCGCGAAAAACTTTCTTCGTGGCAAAAGGCATGCCTGCGCAGTTCTCATTCGGGCACAACTCCCAGCGCCGCCCAGGCTAAGGATCTTGCCATCTCAACAACGCCATCTTCGCCGCATGATAGCCGCACATGCCATGCACTCCTCCACCTGGCGGAGTGGACGCCGAGCAAATATAAATATCGCGTGCCGACGTCGCATAATGTCGCCACGTCGGGCGAAACAAAAACTGTCGCATGTCCAGCGCCCCGCCTCCGACATCTCCTCCTATAAGGTTAGCGTCCATGCCCTCAAGGCCCTCTGGAGAAAACACCCGTCGCGCTAACACGCAGTCGCGGAAGCCCGGGGCGAATCGCTCAATCTGATTCTCCAATCTCTCCAGCATGTTTACCTTCGACCCGTTGGGCACATGACAATAAGCCCATGCCGTATGTTTGCCCCCTGGAGCGCGCGAGCTGTCGAAGAGACTCGGTTGAACCAGCAGTACGAACGGACGCTCGGCGTGACCTCCGGTTCGCATCGCCTTTTCCGACGCAGCAATCTCCTCAAAGCTTCCTCCCAGATGCACCGTTGCTGCTCGCAGGCAACCCGTAGCTTTCCACGGAATCGCTGCGTTCAGCGCGTAGTCCACTTTGAAGACGCCGGGGCCGTAGCGATATCTTTCCAATCGCCGTTTGTAGTTCTCGGATAATCTTTGCCCGCCAACTTCGACCATCTGCCTCGGAGTCAGGTCACACAAAAGCAGCTCATAGCCGCCCAGTGCCTCCAAACTCGCGACCGGCGATGAAGTCTTCACCTTGCTTCCGAAAGTCGAAAGAAACCCGCAGAGTGCATTTGATAGTGACTGCGCGCCGCCCCGAGGAATCGGCCAGCCAACGGCGTGCGCTGGCACGGCCATCATCATGGCGAACGCCGCGCTCAATGGTTCGTCCAAACTGAGAAAAGAATGCGCAGCCAGCCCGGCGAAGAGTGCCCGGGTTCGCTCGTTGCGAAACCGTCCAGCGACAGCTTTGGCCGACCGTAGCCCGACTAACCCAAAACGCGCCATTAACCACGGATGTTTTGGCATCAACGAGACGGGACGAAGTATCTCCGGAGCAAACTCCGTCCAGCGCTCGACGAACGGACGCATAAGCCTGTCCCACGCCAGTCCATCGGTCCCCAGCGCATCTCTGGTTTCGCCCAAGTCGCGTTCCAACGTCATCGCCGTACCGTCATCGAGAGGATGCGCCACTGTGGCGGGCGAGTGAATCCATTCCAATCCATGGTCAGCCAACGGCAGCGACGCAAAAAATGGCGAACCCGCGCCAAGCGGATAGACTGCCGAACCGAAGTCGTGTCGAAAGCCCGGCAAAGTTAGCTCGAGGGTCCGCGCAGCCCCGCCCGGCGTCGGCTCCGCCTCCAGCACATCCACCTGCAACCCCGCCTGCGCCAGAACTATGGCCGCTGCGAGACCATTCGGACCAGCGCCGATGACGCATGCCTTAAGGCTCATCGTAGATCACAGTGAAACGATCTCTCCGTATCCCGCTCTTCACAAAATACCCTTTGTCCTCGGCATAGGTCATTCCAACACAAAAGTAAGCTCTCCGAGAGTTTCGATGCTCCCGTCGGCTACCAGAGCGCGTCTCGCCCCGCTTAGCGGTTGAAGGGATATTCCTGAATCCAGTGAAACCCGCGGCTCACAAGCAAAGACTTTTTGTGGTCCACAAGTTGGAGCTTCATGCGAATCTTATGGCTGTCCATGTCGCCATCAAGGATCAACTGATCCTCTGCCACGCGCTCAAACGTGAAGTTGGCTTTCCAGTTCTTGTCGATATTCTTTGTAAGCGCAATGGTTTTCTCATTGGTGTTGATCGTGGCGCCGTATCCCGCAAACGAGTCGTCCATACGCTGAAAGCTTACTCTCTCGGGGAAGTCAAACACGACGCGCTGCCAGCGGTCGTAATCACTAAGCAGCGGCGACCGGACCTGACCGTCAATCGAAAGCTCGGACACATTCCAGATTCCGTAGAGCGGAGATTTGGGGCGTCCGCCTCCGTAAGTGTGCCAGGCGTCCCAACCGGTGTAGACATTAGCTCCTATCAGCCAAATGCCAAAAATGATCTGCGCGACGAGCGCGATCCGGTTCGCGCGCCGCGTTTGAAAAAGCTCATCCTGGGTCGAAGGCTCAGCCGTGCGATTGCGGAAAAAGAAGTCCGCCAACCTCTGGAACTCTGGCGCGAGCAGGAACAACGCCATCAGCAGCAGGTGGAACGAGAAAAGCTTCACCGGGACGTCGTACGTCATATTGAGCATGAAAACCTGCGTCAGGTCCGCCAGTGAAACAAGCGCGCCGAGCGTCGTCGTCCGGGGAAAGATAAGCAGGATTCCGCCAAGCGTTTCCGCGCAGCCCACAAAAATTTCATACGCCGGCGAAGCCCCGATCGAAGACCACAGCACTCCCATCGGAGAGAACTCATGGTAGGGCTCGAGCAGCCTGGTCAGGTACGGGAAGGGCATCTGCAGCGGAATGACTTTATCTATGCCGTACAGAATCATTTCTGAGGCCAGCGCAAACCGAATAAAGAGCCGGAACCATTTGTAAAGCGTGATGTAGTTTTCGCGGCGTCGGTCCAGAGCCGACCAAATCCCGGTTGCCAGCGCGGCGATCACCAGCAGGCAGAAGGCGAATACCCAATCGAAAGTTTTGTCGCCGCTGCCGCTGTCCTTGTAAATCAGGGGCAGCTTGGCATGGAAAATATGAGCAGCCGTCCAAAAGGTGATCTGTCGCATCGGCCAGAGCGAGGCTGGGTCTGCAACTTCCGCTATGGGAATGAGAAATAACCCACCGACAATCTGCGTGCCCAGGCAGTACAACCCGAAGTACACAAAGCAGAAGCGAAACGCCACGCCGCGCGCAACGCTCCAATGCGGCATCTGTGGTTCCTGCTGAGCCTGCGCGATCGGGACCTGGCCACCCATCCGACTCCCCCCGAAACGCAAGAGTCTACATGAGACCCAGTCCCGTTTCAGCCCTTTCCCCGCGTCAACTCAATTCCGTTGAAATCCCTTCTGTCAGTGGGGGTGTCGCAAGCGCTTCAAAGCCCATCCCCTTGAGGCGCGATTCCTTGGACTCTCAAACACACCCCGAACCCAGAATAGAGCGCCAGTTGCCATAAATTTGCTTCTCTGTCATTTCCCTGGCCAGTGCGTCCGTTTCAGGATGCAACGGATTGATAGGAAATCCGCGGCGACAAGTCGCGATGCTGCACTACGATAATTGCGTCAGGTGCGGATCACGCGCGAGCCTCGAACCGGCTCAGACATATCGAAAAAGCATCATAAATCCGAAGTCCATGTGACTCTGATTGTGACAATGAAAGAGAGTTGCACCTGGATTGTCCGCCGTGAAATCGACCTCGGCGGTCGTGTTAGCCGGAATCACCAGCACGTCTTTATTCAGCCCTGAGGACGGCCTTCCATCGAGACTGGTGACCTCGAAAGTGTGCCGATGCAGATGAAGCGGGTGATCGTCCGCACTGCGATTGATCATCCGCAGGCGATACCTTTTTCCCTGGCGTAGTGTGATCGTGTCCGTGTGAGGGTAAGACTTTCCGTTGATCGTCCAGGAATCGAAGGCGCCCCGTCCGTGAAATTTTGACTCGAACCGCAACGGAATGATCTCATCCGGTTCACGGGTGGCTGCTTGGGACGTAGCGAAAGGCCGGTAGTCCCACAGCGTTTCCGGCGGCTCCATCCATCTGGCCTCGCCCTGCTGGTTGGCGTACTCGACCACGATCCCCATGCCCATCCTGCGCATTTGTTCATGCGTTTCGCCCAGAATCCACACTCCCGGCTGATTCATCTCAACAACGGCATCGATGCGCTCGGCGGGCGCTAAACGGACGGCGCGCACTCGGTCTGGAGTGGGAACAGGGTTGCCATCCATGGCTACAATGGTCATTTCGTGCCCCGCAAGTGCCAGCCAGTGAACCACGCTGGCGCTCGCATTCAGAAGATGCAAGAGCACTCGCTGCCCCTCACGGACCCGAATGGGATCGCCAAAGCCGAGCATATGGCTGTCGATGGTTGCGTAATCGTAGGCAGCTTCCATCGAGGAATCTCCGCTGGCGGACCTGTACGCGTTCCAGTCGTGCAGGCTAAGAAAGATCTCCTTGTCGTATGCACCGGCGTCGTCTTTGGGCTCGATATAGAAGCAGCCGAATTGCCCGGTATAAGTCCCGCGCTTCAAATCATGCCCGGCAAAGATGTGGGTGTGGTACCAACGGAATCCCGCCGGGCGCGGCGTGAATAGATATCGGAACTGGGCACCGGGCGCGATCATCGAACCGCCTTCTTCCACCGATCCATCCATGGTGGAGGGAGTCCAAAACCCGTGCCAGTGAACGATCTCAGGGATTGCGGTGCGATTGATTACGTCGACTACGATGGGCTTGCCTTCGGGCCAGCGAATCAGCGGGCCCGGCACGCGCCCATTATAGGCAATGGTGTGAACCACCTTGCCAGGCGCGATCTCGAGCGCCAGAGGCGTGATCTCCAGCTTCACGTCGGGTTCCGTTTGGGCACATGCTGGCGCGACGGAAGCCAACATCCCCCCGGTGAAAGCCGCGCCCGCTTGCGCGATGAATGTGCGCCGGTTCACCAGGCTCCTTGCTGCCTATCGCGCGCTGTCAGAACTGCCGGGACGGTGATGTGACCAATCAAAATAGCGTCCTATTATGCATTTCACGATCAGATGATCGGTTCCCGCGGTCGCACCCCAGCCCGCGCCAATATTGATCTCCCACTTGGGCGAAACAAACAGGTTCACGACGGGGAAGATCTGTTGCTGCTGATTATGCGGAGAGACAAAGTTCCCCAGCTGGCCATAATAAGAATAATACTCAACACCGATGTTGTAATACTTTGATGGAGCATACGTCAGGGTTGCCGCCGGGCCGAACGTCACGCCTCGCGGGGCGACGTTGTGATAGTAGGCCTGTTTCTCGGAGGGTGTCGAGTCTGCGGGCGCGGGAACGACATGGACATTCCAGACCATCGTCGCGTTGACCGACCAGTACCAACGCCCAACGGTCTGGTCCACAATCGGCATGATCTGCCAGGACCAAGTCGGATTGGAAAATGCTGGTCTGGCATATCCGAACTCGCTCGATAAGCTAACACCCACGGGCCAGTGCCAGCGAGAAGGGATTCGCACTCGCGGGCGTATGTGGTCTCCAACCCACTGTACGCCGTTGCCGCTCCTCTCGGCGGTAAAGATGTAAAAGCCAATCTCGGACCAGTCATTGATCCCCTGAGTCAGCTCGATCGTTTCATGCTCCTGGTGCTGAGTTGGCAGCATGCCGAACTGGGTTGTTGTACTTCCCTCCACCGTAAAATTGCTATGCAGCTCGACCAGTAGCGTCTTGGGGGCCATTGTCTCCGACGGATAAACCTGGATTTCGTAGTTATCCTGCGCTCGCACACTGGGCGGATACAGCCGCGCAAAGCACATAATAGAAAAGAACAGGACGCGCAGCACGATGCCGACGGCGCGTCTAATTGGGAGCTCGGTTTTCATACTGGGGTGCTGCAATGAGACTCAGGGCAAGTCGCGCCGGCCCACGCCAATTCGTGCCTTTGCGTGCCTTGGCACCGCTACGAAGTTTCATATCGCACGGCCCTTGGATATTGGTACTCACTCTTAACGTCCAAATCTTCGACTGTGAAACTGGGGTCCTTGTCGATGGTTATATGTCCATGGCTCCAGGCATCCACTCGCTCACATTCCACCCGGTCGGGAAAACTACCGTCAACAACTCGAACGATTTGACCGCGAGCTCATGCATGGCAGCTATATGAAACTACGATGGACAGCCCCACCGCAACCGCTTGGTTGGGGGATAACTCCCGTGAAGTCGCATAGTCGGAAACTTGAAATCCACGCGGAAGGCAGCGGCGTTCGGCAGGACGCACGCTAGTCTGGGTTGCTTCTGTTAGGTTAGACCGCGGGAAAATGGATATTCAACTTATAGCAAACGAATAGAACCAGAATCGCGCCCAGTGTGGATAAAATGAGGCCCGCCGGATGGTATCGTTCATTTGTAGGCCGCGAAAACATGTGGGCAACGCCGCCGCCGATGATCGATCCGATGATGCCGAGCACGACCGTCCAGAAAATCGTGATGTGCACGTGCATGACGTCTTTCGCGATAACCCCCGAGATTAGCCCGATGAGCAAATACCAGATCAAGTGAAACATGCTTTTTCTCCATCCTTTGCCTTCTGAACGTCGTCGAGTATTAGCCCGGGGTTAGCCATTAACCAGAAATTTCCGGTCTAGACTTCTGGCCTTGCAGCCTAGTGGCTGTCGCGGTTGCGTACTGCTCACTTTTATACAGTTTATGGAAGTCTGCGGATCGGAGGCAGTGACCTTGGGGAAGCCCGGTTCCCGGATCTGAGGATCAAGTTGCTGATTGCGCCATAAGACGAGACTTGGACTGCGGAAGATTCGGGCGGGTGGCCGGGACGCCCAGCGTGGTCAGGAATCGGGTGCCCGGCACCTCGGTCTTAGGTCTGGGTCTCCTGACTCTGGTCGCTCCAAACCAGCCGCCGTGCACCAGCCCAAATTCCGACCCATTTCGCAAACTTATGGACTCCAGTAAGACCTACCAGAATGGCAACGTTGTCTTTTCCCATTTTGGCCCTTGACAAATAGTTACTTCAGGTGTATAAGTAATCCTAGGTAATATTGCGATTCTTTCCGTCGGCCGCCAGCAACTTGCTGGCGTTTTCGCTTTTGGGCCGTTCACTGTCGGCGTTTGCGCCCAAACCGTTCCATCTTTTTCCACAGCCGCAAAGTGCGTAAAACGCAGGAACTCCCGCAACTCCATTCCTTTCATGCTTTTACTTCATAACTTCTGGATACCCGGGGGGTGGGGGTCGAAGGCCGGACAAGCGGATTTTGTCCCGGCCCGGTCGGGAATTTGTCTCCCCCTCAACACTAGCACCGTGCCAACGGCTAAATGATCTCGAACGCCCAAAGGGAAGCGAGTGCCCAAGTGTCTCCTTTGCCCTCTCTGTGAACTCTGAGCCCCCTGCGCTAAAAGCCACATCCCGCATTTCCACCGAGCCGGACATGGACCCAAGGGCGCGCCCCATTGGAAGCTTCACTTTCGACTTTCAACCGTCGACTGTCGGCTTCCTCCCCCAACATTCCTTTTGCTCCTTGCCACGACGGTGGTAGGCTTCACAACTGGAAACCCGGAGGCAAGAAGTGAGCTTAGCCGCTCCCCCTGATCATCTTCATTCTCTCTCTGGTTTGGAGGGCCGCCGCAGCACGCGCATCGACCGCAACGTTCCCTTGGTTGTGCTCGGACAAACCAAAACCGGCTTGTCCTTCCAGGAAAAAACTTCGACGGTCAGCTTCAATCTTCACGGCTGCCGCTATCCATCGCGCCACGAATATCCCATTGGCACATCTGTCGGTCTTCGCGTGCTCCAGCCGGATGGCGAGACCATCTCGCCGGTCATTCGCGCTTTTGTAAAGTCCGTTCATCCTCCTGCAAGTCCTCGCGAACTCTTCCAGGTCGGCGTCGAACTCGAATCCCCCGCGAATATCTGGAATCTTTCCTCGCCGCCTCCGGACTGGAATCGCCTCCTAGGAGGAAGTACATCGCAAGCAAGTATGGCAGCGGCTGTAGCTCCGGCGCTGGAACGAACCGAGCCGCCAGTTGCTCCTGCTGCATTTCCAACTTCTTCCTCGCCCAGCGTCGGAGACACGAGAACGAGCCAGGTAACGGAATTCCCCTCACCGTCTCCTGCCGTGGCCGGCTCGCAACCGGCGAAGGAAACTACCTCGTCAAAACCCGAGCGCGTCGCTATCACCATCGATCAACTCGTGGCTGCCATGCAAGGCAAACTCCAGGCCGCCGCCGAAAAGGTTGTTCAAAACGCGCTGGCCACCCATCTCGATGAAGCCATCGACGCTGCGCTCGCGCGCGTCGAAGGCGTTCGCGAAAGAAATCTTCAGCAACTGGGCGAATTCTCCGAGCAGCGTCTGGAATCGCTGATGCGTTCTTCACGCGAAGAAATTCTCGGCCACCTCGAGTCGCGCCTCGGCGAAGTGCAAACCCGCTGGGAAGAGCAGCACAACGCCTTCCACAGCCAAGCCGAGGAAATTGCGCAACGCCTCGAAAAACTCGCTGCCGATACGCAACGCCATCTTGCCGAGACGCAGAAATTCGTGGACAAAGCCACTGGCGAAATCGTGCCGCAGACGCGCGGCCGACTCGACGAATCTCTGGGCCATGCCACCGAGCAATTTGAGGCTGCCGCAGACCGCATCTCCGATCGCCAATTGGTGCGCGTGATGGAAGCCACGCGCATGGTCACCCGCGAAGCCGCCGCCCAAATGGACGCTCGCGTCGCCGAATCCCGCGCGCTCTTGCACAGCGCCGCCGGCAGCACTCTCGAAGAATTCCGCCGCCAGGCGGAAGTCCAAGTCGACTTGGCAATATCAGAAACCACGGAGCGCGTCAGATCTGCTCTCTCCGCGCTCGATGCCGAAAATCGGGCCGCCTGCGAGAATCGCCGCCGCACGATGATCGACGACGTCACCCGCACCACGGAGCAATCCACCGAGCAATTCCGCTCCGGCATCAAAGCCTTTCTCTATTCCTGCTTGGTGGCCGCCGTTGGCGCCGTCGATGAACACGCAAAAACCACTCTTGACGGCATGGTCAAAGAGCCGGGCGCGACGCCACGTACGATCAGTGACATCACCGACATCAGCGATATCACAAAAATTCCCTCTGACGACGAAAAGCCAAATTAACGAACAGTCCGTCGTACAGCGGATCCTTTGTAGGGGCACGGCACTGCAGTGCCCATCTTTCTCAGTCGGGTCTTCTGTGATGAAGTTTTGAAAGCTGTGGAACTTGTGAAGACTATCTAGTTCGCTGCCACTCCCAATCCAAACTCGCGATGCACGGTGATTAACGCTGACTTCGCCGCTTTCTCTTCCACCACGAACGAGATATTCGACTCTGAAGATCCCTGCGCGATGGCAATCAAATTCACGTTCTCGCGGCCCAGCGCATTGAACGTCTTTCCCGCAACTCCCGGCGTCCCCCGCATGTTCTCGCCGACCACAGCAACGATGGCGATGTTCGCATCAACCGTGATGTGTTCGACTTTCTCGTGCGCCAAATCTTGCGCAAATTCTTTGCGAAGTGCCTCGACAGTCCTCTGGGCATCCGCCGCCGACACAATAAAACAGATGTCGTTCTGCGATGACGATTGTGAAATCAGCAGCACATTCGCGCGCACTTCCGCGGTCGTTGAGAAAGTCCGTCCCACGACGTCCGGCAATCCCACAATTCCCGGACCGCCCACGCTGATCAGCGCCACATCCTGAATCGCCGTTAGAGCCTTCACGCCGCCCCCAATGCTTCGGCCTTCCGGCGTTATTTTCGTTCCCGGCCGTTCCGGCGCAAAACTGTTGCGTATCCAAACGGGAATCGCCGCCTGCATCACCGGTTTCAAAGTTTTTGGATGTAGCACTTTCGCGCCAAAAAAAGCCAGCTCCGCCGCTTCGCGGTAAGAAATGACGGGAATGGTTCGCGCTTCCGGCACCAGCCGCGGATCCGCCGTCAGCACGCCGTCCACATCCGTCCAGATAATCACTTCATCTGCGTTCAACGCCGCGCCCAAAATCGTCGCCGAATAATCGGAACCGCCGCGCCCCAGCGTCGTCAATTTTCCATCGGTTGTCGCGCCGAGGAATCCAGTCACGACCGGCACAATTCTCTTGTCCAGCATCGGTCGTAACCGGACCTCGCATTCCTCCCGCGTCCGATCCATCAACGGTTCGGCGCCTCCGTGAAACGAGTCCGTAATAATCACTTCGGTTGCGTCCACCGCTTCGCTCTGTAATCCAAGCTCCCGCACCGCTCCCGCAACCAGCGGCGCAGACAGCCGCTCTCCCAAACTTGATATTGCATCCAAGGATCGCGGCGTCAATTCCCGCAGCAGCGCTGTCCCTTCAAACAGCCGGCTTCCCTCTGCAAACACTTCCTCCATCTCTTCTCTTACAGACTGGCGCGCATTTTCATCGCGGACGAGGCTACTCAGCGCTTCCTCATGCTGCGTGCGCAATGCCGCCAGGACCGCTGCTCCCTGCCCATTCTCCCCGGCCGCCGCGCCCTTCGCTGCTTCGATCAACCGGTTCGTCACACCGCTCATCGCGGAAACAACCGCAACGCAAGCCCCTTCGCGTGCGCCTCCCGCGATAATCTGCGCCGTCCTCGCTATGCACGCCGGATCTCCCACTGACGTTCCGCCAAATTTCATCACCTGCAATCGCGCGCTCATATCTTTCGACCTTCCCCACTTCCTCGGAAATTTCTATGGTCAGTTTACCTTGAGTATCGGCTGCCTGCGCTGGGAGGAATTTCACTCGTTGCTTGTGCGGGGAGTCGTGTGAAGCGCGGCGGATCAAGGCCGATCCCAATCCAGAGCGTAAATTTCCTGGATGCTCGCGTCGCGCACCACCAGTGGGGATTCGTCCGGCGCAAGCCCGCTCCAGTTTCCGAAATCACCTCCGGCAGCCTGAAAGCCTTGCAGGCTGAAGATGCGCTCCAATTTGCCGTTGCTGATTTGCACGCGGAAGTAGCTTTCCTGGTTGTCGAGAATCCCGTCAAAATGCAAGTAGCGACCGTCCCGGGACCAAGTCGGATATGCCACGAAGAGGCTGGCAAGCTCCGTCCATTTCTGCGTGGTGAAATCAAAAAGCAAAAGCTTCAGCGAATCCAGGGTGATGGCCGCGATGTAACGCCCGTCAGGAGACCACCGCGGTGAATAAAGCCCATCCGATCCTGGCAACTTCGTTGGCTTTCGCGTTTTCAGGTCGAGCACGTAGACCGCTGAGCCCTGATTGTTCAGAGAATTTTCGCCGAAGGTCAGCGATTTGCCGTCTGGCGACCAAACGGGGTCCGCCGAGTTGATTGTGCTCCGAAAAATCAGTTCTGGGGCGCCTCCTGCGGCGGGAACGATGTAGATTTGCCAGGGCTGGCCGGGCGGATGACCAAAGAAAGCGATCTGCTTTCCATCCGGGGACCATCGAGGCAAATACGCTTGCATAGGGGGAAAAACAAGCTGGAGCTTTTGCGTTCCATCTGTCCGGCTTCGCCACATCGTGCCATCGGAGGCATCGTTGTAGGCGACCCAGTTTCCATCGCGGGAGAAGTCGAGCCCCATCGCCGAAATTCCCGAAAGATAGGGCGCGAGTTGTTTTGTATTGGCATCGTAGCGCAACAACTCTCCGCGCGGCTGCCAGCCCTGGACAAAAAGTCTCTTGCCATCGCGGCTAGGCACGGGATTGCCGACATTCATCGGCCCGGTCGTCAACTGCACCGGCAGCTGGGGCGCGGCGCGAAAAAAACCACCATGTTCGTTGATGGCCCAGAGGTTTGCCGTGCTGTCCCGGCGTGCCTGAAAAACGAAATACTTTCCGTCAGGCGTCCACTTGCCGCAGCATTCGTTGGGAGTCTCGTTCCAACCTGGAAGGAGCGGATGAAAATTGCCGCCATCCGCGGAAGCTTGCCAGATCGAGCGGTTATTGGTCTTGGGATCGTTTATCGTGAAGCGCAAAATCGATCCGTCCGGCGACCAGCGAATATCGCTCGCGGTCCCACCCGCATTCAAGAGCTGATGTGGTTCGCCTCCATCGCTCCTCGCAACGAATATTTCGTTGCCTTTGCAATAAACGATTTGCTTCCCGTCCGGCGACCACGCTCCAGAGTGGCCTTCAAGATTCCCCAAGCGCCGAGGCGAACCGCCAAGCACAGGCACACTCCAAAGCGAGCCGTCGAGAGAAGTGCCTCGGGCCGTATTCATCAAAAGTGCGGAACCATCCGAAGAAATATCGAACACATTAGCGAAGCCGGTGTCTTCCAAGGAATTGGGCACAGGAAATGTCTCGCCGCCCGTCACCGAAGTTTGGGAAAGGCGCGATTGCCCCTCGATGAAGTAAAGCCGAGAACCGTCAGTCACGACGTCCGATTTCGGCCGGTTCGTGTTCGTGAGCTGGACAGTTCTCAGCACCCGTGGCGGCGCCACACGCTGTGCAGGAACGTAGCCAAGAATTACCGCGAGGGTGATGAGCGCGCCGCCCACTAGTGCCCAGTTCGGCCATCTAGGAGATGGGTGCTTTTCGCGAACCTCCGCTAGCGCGCCCGGCGCGGCGACGCTGGCGCCCGAGTGGCCCAAATCCAAATCGCGTTTCAGGCGCTTCAAGTCCGCGCGAAGTTCGGCGGCGGTCTGGTAGCGCAGGCCGAGGTCTTTCTCCAGGGCCTTCGCCAAAATATTTTCCAAACCCGCCGGCAAATTCGCATTCAACTTCCTCACGGGCGCAGCGGAGGAATTCAGGATGCCGTCAAAAATTAAAGCAACAGCAGAGCCGCCGAAGGGGACTACGCCGGTGGACATTTCATAGAGCACTACACCCAGCGAAAATAAATCCGTGCGGGGGTCCAGTTCCTGGCCGCGCGCCTGCTCCGGCGACATGTAAGCGACCGTACCCACGGAACCGCCCGGACTCGTGATTAGTCCATCGTTCAGGACGTGCCTGTGAGTGGGCATGGGCAATTCGCCCGCGGACTCCGTAGCCGGCTGGCGGTAAATGGCAAATTTCGCCAAGCCGAAATCCAATATCTTCGCCGGCCCACGATCCACCAGAAAAATATTGGCCGGCTTAATGTCGCGATGCACGATGCCCTTGGCGTGCGCGGCTTCCAGACCGTCGGCAATCTGGATTCCAATCTCCAGAAGTTCCGATATCTCGATGGACTTCCTTGCGATGCGCCGCTTGAGCGTCTGGCCCTCGAGGAGCTCCATGGCAATAAACGGCCGCCCCTCGAATTCCTCGATATCGTAAATCGTGCAGATGTTCGGATGATTCAGCGAGGAAGCTGCGCGCGCCTCGCGCCGGAAACGCTCGATGGCCTGCGGATCCTGGGAAATGTCTTCAGGAAGAAATTTCAGCGCAACATTCCGGCCGAGGCGCGTGTCCTCGGCTCTATAGACGACGCCCATGCCTCCGCCGCCAAGCTTTTCCAGGACGGTGTAATGGGAGATCGTACGGCCGACGATTGAGGAAGTATCCGCCACTCGCACTGGAGTTTACTCCAGCCCATCCACACGGGCAATCGTCGCAGGCCAGTCATCCGATCGCGCATCGGGGGCCAATTTTCGGTAGCGGTGCTAATCAGGCATGTGGATTACTTTGCGTAGTTTGTCATTTGCCCGTGGCGCTGGCCTGCTCCTTCCATCGTTGAGTGTTCACACCTTTCACGATGAGCCAAAACATCAGCGACAATTCCGCGAGGAAGCCGAGGACCTTGAGAAAGGTGGACAGATGATTTGCCAGCGGTGTCAAAAAGACCAGCCAGCCCAAACCGGCAAATGCCAGCAGCACGCCCAGAATTCGGGGCAGAAAGGTTGACCTGAAAATAAGGTAGCCGAGCAGGAGGCAGTAGGGCCCAAAAAAGAGGAGCGAGTTGATTTTGTAAGGAGCGAGATTTAAGAGGGCAAGGACATCATTGGTGCATCCCACGAGGCTGAAGAAAGCCGCGAGCAAGGAGAGGCTCCCGTTCACAGGCTTAAACAGGTAATAGAAAAGCAGCGTCACAGCAATGTAGAGTGCGCTGGCTATGAGGCTGACGGCGTCAAATAGAACTAGCCGGCCCCGCCCAACGAAGGCCTCGGCGGATACTGCCGTCAGAAAGTAAAGCAAATAAACGACACCGGTAATTCTGGCCCCGGGACGCGGCAAGGCTTCTGCAATCCGTTCCATCATTTCATGGCCTCCAGGAGGGGGCCGCGTTAATCAGGAGTTGGCGGGCACGCGCTCCCAAACCAATTCCCAGGTTTGGACTTTTCCGTCAATCGATGCCGGTGGTGTAGCTAATATAATTCGGTCACCTTGAAACTTGATGAGACGGACTAGATCGGTGTTTACCCAGTTCTGCAGGGACGAGATTTCGACGTGATGGATTACTCGGTCTTCCGTGAGTGTATAACGCCCGGCGTAGGCTGCAAATGTGCTGAAAGCCTCAGCTTTTTCTTCAGCTGCCGCCAGGGACCAATCGCTGACAGAAAGTGGCTTTCGCCCACCGTAGCTGATCATCGCGGACATCCTGCCTTCCCGGGTATACGTGAGAAAACCCGTAGGGTTCAGGCCGAATACAGCGTCGTTTCGCTCGCTGCCAATTGAAAGCGAGGCGGATACCAATTTCCATGTGCCGACCAGCTTGTCGCTATACGAAGGCATCGTGGCAGCACCGCTACGATCCCGTTTCGTGACTTGCAGGGATCGCACCTAGTTTCCGAATGTATGGTAACTCCATTTTGTAATACAAGATCCCGATAAGTCGCGGAAGCGGACAAGTGGAATTGCGAATTGACACTCGTTCGGTTACGGCGTTAATCGGACGTTTTACGGGGTACGAATCGGCGCTGGCGGTACGACCATCTCAACAAGTCCGGTTGCCACGTCGTAAACGAGGCCTGATATAAGCCAAGCGGCCGGCAATGCGGGAATCACCCGGAGCGCAGCGACGTCGACCGCTACAGCCGCCCGAGGATCGGTGACCGATCTTGTCTTGAGTTCGCCTTCCTGTATTTGAAAATAGTGCGCCAGCTTGGCGGGGTCGCCGGCCAGGCGAGTGATGCCACAATCGGTGTGGTGAAGCACGACGAGGTGAAACTCCCCGCCGCCTCCTGGAACCTCTCCTGCAACCTCACCGATTCGCCCGAGTAGACCTAACTGCTCCAACAACCCCGGGGTGATTCGACCGCCGATATTGCGCAACACGACGGCCTCCCCCGGTTTGATTCCAAGGACATGCGCCGGATCAACGCGCATGTCGGCGCAACCGATGATAACCGCCTTTACATTGGGCATCGCCCGCGGAAGCCAAGGCATAAGTGAGCCCTCAGCAGACTGCTGAGCGGCAAATTCTTTGTTGCGTTGTAACAAGTGGTCGAGATTGCTCATGCTGATTCTCCCGGAGGTCCGTTCTAACAGCGGGATTGTAAAGCATGGCAGGTTTCAATAGGAATTTAACCGAGGTAGGGCAAGTTCAAGTCCTGGTAAGCCGCGTAATCGGAGACTGAGCCACCCCCGTCTGCGCGTTTGGTTGAGCCTCTGGCAAGGCGGGTGCTATTCTGGTTTCTATGGCGGATCCCGCTATCTCCCCGCCCGAACCAATGCCGGCAGCGCCGCTCGAACACTCCAGGCGGCAGCTCGAAGCCCTGCTCGAAGTGGCGGAATCCATCGCGCAGCATCGCGACCTTGCCGCTCTGTTTCACGATCTCGCCGAGCGTCTCCATTGCGTGGTTGACTTCGATTTCCTCACGCTGGTCCTGCACGATCCAGAGCGCAACGTCATGCGCCTGCACATTCTGGAAACTCGCCTGCCAACGCCGGTCAAGACTGGCAGCGAATCGCCCTTGGAAGGCCATCCTTCGGGCTGGGTCTGGCAATCGCAACAAGCATTTGTCGTGACCGATACGGAAGAGGATCACCGCTTCCCCGATTTCATGCATCGGCTGCGCGAAGTCGGCGTCCGTTCCTTGGCCATGGTTCCACTCACCACCGCGCAGCATCGACTCGGCGCCATGGGTTTCGGCCGGCTCGTTCCGCAGGTCATCACCGATACGGAACTGCAATTCATGCAACGCGTGGGCAGCCAGGTTGCCGTGGCTGTTGATAATGCGCTCAACTTCCAGACTTCCCAAGCCTATCAAATCCAGTTGGCTCGAGAGCGCGACCGGCTGCAAGTCCTTCTGGACGTCAACAACGTTCTCGTTTCCACACGCGAACTTACCGAGCTCTTCCGCGGCATTGTCACGTCCCTCGAAAAAGTGATTCATCATGATTACACCAGTCTCGCTCTTCGCGATTCCGCTTCTGGCCTGTTGAAGATTCACGCTCTCGATTTTTCCGGGCGCCCCGGCCTTTTCGATCAGGAAATCACCGTTCCGCTGGACACCACTCCTTCCGGCGTGTGCTTCACAACCGGGCAGCCGCTCCTCTCCCGCGGTGCGGAGATCGATCGTTTCCACAACGAAGTCATTCGCACGCTCCGCGCAGAAGGCGTGCAAACCATCTGCTGCGTCCCGCTCATCACGCACGGTCGCACTTTCGGCACTCTCAATCTGGCCAGCCGCCGTGAGGACGCTTTTCCTCACCAAGACGTAGAGCTTCTGCTACAAGTCGCCGCGCAAATCGCCATCGCCGTGGAAAACGCTTTGGCCTTCAAACAAATTGACGCGCTTAAAGACAAACTTGCCGAAGAGAAGCTTTATCTCGAGGAAGAAATTCGAAGTGAATTCAATTTCGAAGAAATCATCGGCGACAGCCCAGCGCTGAAGCGTGCTCTTGCGCAGGTGGAAGTAGTCGCTCCTGCCGGCACCGCCGTCCTTATTACCGGCGACACTGGCACCGGCAAGGAACTTATCGCCCGCGCCATTCACAATTTGAGTCCGCGACGCGAGCGCACTTTCGTCAAGATCAATTGCGCCGCCATTCCGAGCGGGTTGCTCGAATCCGAACTCTTCGGCCACGAGCGCGGGGCTTTTACCGGCGCGCTCACGCAAAAAATCGGCCGCTTCGAACTTGCCGACCGCGGGACTCTCTTTCTCGATGAAGTCGCGGACTTGCCGCTCGAGCTGCAACCCAAACTCCTACGCGTCTTGCAAGAACAGGAGTTCGAGCGCCTCGGCAGTAATCACACACAGCGCGTCGACGTCCGCATCGTCGCGGCCAGCAACGGCGATCTCGCAAAGCTCGTCGTCGAGCGGGCCTTCCGCAGCGATCTCTACTACCGGCTCAACGTTTTTCCTATTCACATCCCGGCGCTCCGCGAGCGTCCGGAGGACGTTCCTTTGCTCGTCCGGTATTTCGTCCAGAAGTTCAGCCGGCGGCTGAACAAATCCGTCGCGTATGTTCCCGCGGACGCCATGGAGGCTCTCGCGGGCTACTCCTGGCCTGGCAATATTCGAGAACTCGAAAATTTCATCGAGCGCGCCGTACTTCTGTCTCCCGGCAAAGAACTTCGCGTCCCTGTCAGCGAACTAAAATCAATGGACGTCGCAAACCCGGCGGGGAGTTCCGCCGCAGGCGCAGATTCTTCTTCATCCTCTGCTTTCTTGAATTCGTCTAGCTTCTCTAGCCCATCGATATCCACGCTCGAAGACGCCGAGCGCCAACACATTCTTCGGGCGCTGCGCCAAACCGAGTGGCGCATCGCCGGGCCCAAAGGCGCAGCCGCGATCCTAGACATGAAGCGCACGACGCTGCAGGCGCGAATGCGCAAGCTCGGCATCCGCCGGCCGGTATAGCCGGCAGAGCCGCGGTCCGCACGCTTGACTCTTAACGATCTGGCGTTTCGCGCTGGATTTCTTTCACTCAAATTGAAGTACGACAATCTCGGGATTCGAACCAAGCCGCAGAGGTGGTCCCCACGTGCCGGCGCCGCTCGACGTGAACACTTGCATTTTCCCGATGCGGCTCAGGCCGTAGACAAACTGCCGGTAGATTCGCCGCGCCATCCAACTCCACGGGATAAATTGTCCGACATGCGTATGCCCGGATAGTTGGAGGGAAACGCCCGCAGCCTCCGCGACTTCCGGGTGGTCGGGCGCATGCGTCAGTAGAATGCTTGCGCGTTCGCGATCCACGCCGATGCCTTGCAGCACGGACGCGAAGTGCCCATCCTGCGTCGCGTGCCGGTAAGGCACTCCAATAATCTGCAAGCCGTCCGCTTCCACTTTTTCGTTGGTGAGCACGCGCACGCCGGCTGCCTCAACGGCACGCAAGTATTTGCTGTCGTCACTGAATTGTTCGTGATTCCCCGCGACAAAATACACGCCATGCGGCGCTGTTAACTTGCTCAAAGGAGCCGCTGCACGCTTGGCATCAATGGCCGTTCCGTCATACAAATCGCCCGCAATAAAAATCGCGTCCGGCTCTTCCTTCAAGATCTTTGCCACCATGCGCCGCAGAAAATTTCCATTCCGCACGTGCCCCAGATGCAGGTCGCTGATCAGCGCTGCTTTTCGCCCGCGCCAAGCCTCGGGCAAGTTCGCCAGCCGCACCGTGATTCGCGTGATACGCGTCCAGCTCGCGTTGAACACACCATAGACACCCGCCGCGATTGCCGCGCCAAACAGCGCTTCCACGATCAGGTGGAAATTCGCATGCAATCCCGCTAGCTGCGCGACCCCGAAAACAACCCACGAGGAAACCGCCGCGACGAACAGAAAGCTCAGCAAACCCAGCCACACTGCCGCGGCCCGATAAAATACGCGTGGCGCCGCGCCCGTATACCGAAACGCCAAGAGCGAAGCCACAAGAAAGCCTACCGAGAGGGCGCCGACAATCAGTTTGAGCCAGAGTGGACCCGCCGCATTGCTTTCGCCTGGTGAAAACGTCCAAGTCTCATACAGGAAAAAATGCGTCAAAAAAAGCACTGTCTGAATGACGGCAATAAAACCGAGCAATCCCGTTCGTATTCTCATATATAGTTAGATTCCTCAACCTGCGATTCGTATTCATGGTCATTTCTATGTCTTGTGCCCAATCCTGAAGCTCCTCTGCCACACTCCTGCCCGGCGTGGCGCAGCGCGGAGCCCTCAGAGCGCAGAAGCCTTTTCAAAAAACGCCCGTCTAACTGTGCGACGCGTATAGAATGGGCTGGTTTTTAACGTACTACTCCGTGAAAGAACTCCCATGAGGAGAAAAATCATGAAAAAAGTTCTTCTCTTGTTCCTACTGTCTTTATTCGGTGTGCGTCCTTTGCTGGCGCAAACGGCCCCGGAAGGAATTTGGCAGGGCTATGACGGCGAGTGGCGCCACGTCACCCAGCAACTGGTGGCGCTCGCCGAAGCTACTCCGGCGGAGAAATTCTCCTGGCGGCCTGCGCCGGGGGTGCGGTCGACGAGCGAGGTCTATATGCATATTGCCGAGGCCAATTTCTACTTGCTGAGCGTGACCGGCCCCAAAATGCCGGCCGACATGAAAGAAGGAATGGAAAAATCGGTCACCGCAAAGGCTGACGTTATAAATTGGCTCAAGCGTTCTTTAGAGGCCGTGAAGCAAGCTCATCTGGCGGTGACGCCGAACGAGCTTCAGCGCAAAGTTCACATTGCCGATCGGGATGCCACGGTGGACGGAATGTATTTGCGTATTATCATTCACGCCAACGAACACATGGGGCAGCTGATTGCTTACGCCCGCATGTCGGGCGTCGTTCCACCCTGGTCAAATAACTAAATAAAGGTTTCTCTTGTAGGAGCGGGGCTTGTCTACCCTCGAAGGGCCCCGCGTCTTTCTCTCCGGTTCGCCTGCGAAGATGCCGCTCTTAAGCCCTGCTCTTCGGTTAGAATCCACATCATGCCGAAGGCTGTTCTGATCTTTGCGTTTCTATTTTTCGGCGCCGTATTGTGCCACGGACAACAATCCGCGCCCAACGTGAATATCCAAGTTCACGCCGATCAATCCGACGGCTCGCTCCCGCCGATCTGGAACTATTTCGGCTATGACGAGCCGAATTACACTTATGCGCCAAACGGCAAGAAGCTGCTTGGCGAACTGGCGGCCCTCAGTTCCGTGCCAGTCCACATTCGAGTCCACAACCTGCTGACTACCGGCGATGGATCGGCTTCGCTGAAATGGGGCTCCACGAATGTGTACACCGAGGACGCTCAGCGAAATCCGGTCTATAGCTGGACGATTCTGGACCGCATCTTTGACACGTATGTCGCGCTACACATCAAGCCGCTCGTGCAAGTCGGGTTTATGCCTGAAGCGCTCTCAATGCACCCGGAGCCGTATCGACACAACTTTCCTGAGGGCACAATTTTCACCGGCTGGGCTTATCCGCCGAAGGATTATCAGAAATGGGCGGATGTCGTGTTTCACTTTGCCGCTCATCTCCGGGACCGCTACGGCGAAGCCGAGACAAAGACATGGCTTTGGGAGATCTGGAATGAGCCGGACATCGACTATTGGAAAGGAACTCCGGAAGAATACTTCAAACTCTATGATTTTTCGGCTGCCGCAATTCTTCGGGCGCTGCCGGGTACTTTTGTCGGTGGGCCAGACACGACGGGACCCGCCTCTCCCAGAGCTGCCGACTTTTTGCGGAGGTTTCTCGAGCACTGCGCGCACGAGCAGAATTTTGCCACCGGCAAAATCGGCTCGCCTCTGGCTTTCATCAGTTTTCATCCGAAAGGAGCCACGGAGTGGCGCGAGGGTCACGTGCAAATGGGCGTCGCGCGACAGCTGGCTTCCATTGAACAAGGTTTCCAAATCGTGGCGTCATTTCCCGAGTGGCGCAACACACCCATAATTCTTGGAGAATCCGACCCTGAGGGTTGCGCCGCGTGTTCCGCGCGGACGCATCCGCAGAATGCGTATCGCAACGGCGCGCAATACGCTTCCTACACTGCGGAAGTGTTAAATGCGATCTACGTATCGTCCCGGCGCGAACAAGTTCATTTTGCGGGCGCGGTCACATGGTCCTTCGAATTCGAAGGTCAGCCATTTTTTGAAGGGTTTCGGGACCTGGCCACCAATGGCCTGGACAAGCCAGTGTTGAATGCTTTTCGAATGTTTGGACTGCTCGGCACGGAACGCGTGGAGTCTTCGAGTTCCGCGGCGTTGCCCGTCGATGAAATTCTAAGTGGCGGGGTACGCGGCCAGCCGGACATCAACGCGATCGCCGCGCGCAAGAATCACGAGATCGAAATCCTAATTTGGAATTATCACGATGCCGATTTGCCTGTCGACGCAGCTAACATCGATCTTTCCGTGAGTGGTTTGCCTGCAAACGTCAGCCAAGCCCAGCTCGAACACTTCCGCATTGACTCCAACCACAGCAACGCGTTCACGGCGTGGAAAGAAATGGGATCGACTCAAACACCCTCAGATCATCAATACGTGCAGCTTGAGAGTGCAGGGCAATTGCAGCTTCTGGAGTCGCCTTCGTTTCTAGCGATCGAGCGCGGCACGGCGCACCTGCAATTTACTTTGCCGCGCCAAGGTCTTTCGCTGATCCGCATCGGCTGGCAATAGCACAACACGAAACTTTCCCGCCCGTTGCTCGCCAGATTTTCTGACTTGAGTGTCTTTGCGTTTAACGAGTTTTGGACTCGCTCAGTGCGAGCACGGCATAGGCCGTAGCCGCATCTTTCATGAAGCGCGCTGTGTCCGGACTGATGTGATGTTCCTCGTTGTTGTTTAAGGAATACGCCAGCCAGTAGCCTTCTGTCCGGTTCTGGTTCGCCGCCAGCCACGCGAGCCCGCGTTTCAATTGCGGATCTTCTCGGGATATTCCCGCCTGTTGCAGCGCGAAGGTAATCAGCCCCGTCGCATACCCATCGCTCAGGGCTTCCTGCGGCGTTCCATCGTGGCGCTTCCAGTCGCCGGCCATCGAAGTCAGGCTCCAACCACCGTCCGGTTGCTGTCTGCCCAGCAGCTCGCTGATGAGCGCCTTCTGCCGTTCCGGTTCGAGCAGGCCAGGCAGTTTCGCGGAGGCCCACAACAACACGGCACGATTGCTTAGAGTCTGCGCCGCGTATTCACGGTTCAAATATTCGCGCAACATCTTCAAATTGCTTTGGATTTCCGGTTTCGCTCGATAATTCTCCGGAGCCGTTCCGACCGCTATAGCCGCGAGTGCGGCGCCGTAGTAGTCAGAGTCGTCCGCTTCCCACGGCTCATTCTTAAACCTAAGCCAAAGCCATGCGCCCTTTTGTTCGCCGGTGGTCTGCTGCTCGGCCCACATGTTCTCGA